>Ga0210389_10003161_pt1 | contig 12854 bp, 12 predicted proteins | sample IncBWH28OmetaG_FD_160127 | JGI IMG/M metagenome (GOLD analysis project Ga0210389, IMG submission 160127) | Forest soil microbial communities from Barre Woods Harvard Forest LTER site, Petersham, Massachusetts, United States - Inc-BW-H-28-O ...
ATTCCGTCCATGGGGAGTTCGACAAGTTAGGACTGGATCTCAAGCGAAACGCCTAAAGATTCGCAGTAACCCAACAATCCAGGACAATTTGTAGCTCGTTTCTGTCGCTATGACAATCGATTTTTGTGAACGTTCTCGGAAATTAAGATTGTGGGTGTCAGATAACGATTATTTCTACCCAAATTCACCGTCGTGTTCGATCTGCAGTAAACGATTATATTTAGCTAATCGCTCGGATTGAGTAATAGAGCCGACCTTAATAAAATCGCCGGCCCAGCCGACGGCTAGATCTGCCAACCAGTTATCTTCAGTCTCGCCGCTGCGGGCGCTGATCGAGACGCGCCATCCGGCTGAGCGAGCGAGAAGGTAAGCTTGTTTTGCTTCCGTGAGCGTACCGATCTGATTCACTTTAAGTAGCAGTGCGTTCGCGGCTGCAGTATCGATTGCTCGCTGAATTCGCGTTGGGTTCGTACAGGTTAAATCATCAGCCAGGGTCAAACATCGGTCGCCGAGTTTTTGCCGGAGCGCCGGCCAATGGCTCCAATCTTCTTCAGCAAGTCCATCCTCGACGCTCACCAAAGGGTAGCGTTCTGCCCACGAGCAAACAGTGTCGATGAGTTCCGATGCTGACAGGATTTGATCGTCGAGACGATACTTGCCATCGGCGGTAACGAAGTGGCTGGCGGCCGCATCGACCGCAAGAGCGACCTCACTGCCGAGTTGATATCCGGCAGCATTAACCGCCTCAGCTGCGGTCTTGAGCATTTCTGAGCTATTAGCAAACGGTGGAGCCAATCCGCCTTCATCTGCGGTTAGCGCCGGGACGGCGTACCGCTTTTGTATTATAGCGGCCGCCTCTTGATAAATGTCATACATCTGGGCCAGGTTCTCCGAGATACTCGAACCGGATTTTGGGAGAACCAATACGTCCTGAATCGACACCTGACCAAACGCGTGTTTTCCGCCGCTAAAAAGGTTGATAGTTAATCCTGGCAAGCGAGGCGATGGGGAAGGTAACAGGGAAGCAAAATATTCGAAGAGCTCCAGATGTTGGTGAGCGGCCGCTGCTCGAGCGAAGGCCAGCGAAACCGCCAGGATGGCATTGGCTCCAAGGCGTGATTTATCGGCGGTTCCGTCGAGTTCTAAGAGCCGCGTATCTAGCGCTTCTTGCCCGTCGAACGACTCACTCTGCAGTGCTGCCGCAATCCCTTCCCGAAGGTTAGTAACGGCTTGATGGCAACCCAGGCCGCGGAACCGTTTTTCGCCGTCACGTAATTCTTTAGCCTCCGCGCGTCCGGTCGATGCGCCAGAGGGTATCGAGACGACTGCGCTGGTGTCGTCATCAAGAGTCAATGACGCCGCTATCGTCGGGCGGCCTCGGCTGTCTAAAATCTCCCAGGCATCAACCGTCTTAATTTTGATCATGCTTCGATTCTTCCGCCAAATTCTTCGATCAACGCCGGCACAGTATCCGGACGCTGGGTAATTAGATGGAGCGCGACGGCTTTCTGTTTGCGGCGTTCTTGATCCGAAAGGTATTCAAGCGGCGATCGGCCCGAGGTGCGGGCCAGGAGACAAGCGATGGTGTTGTTGACTGCCCGGCTCTCGACCCCGCTGAACCAAGCGGCTGACGCGGTCTCTGATTTATACGTCTCCCAATACGCAATCGCTGCGGTTAGGAAGGCCGAACAATGATATTTCAGGTGATGCCCCTTGCTCAGCAAATGAGTCAGACTGAATCCGAGGTCAAACGCTGGATCACCAACATGCACCACTTCATGGTCGAGCAATACTAAGCGACCCTGATACACGAGAATATTTTTCGGGCTGTAGTCGCCGTGCACCAGCGTGGCGCAATGGGTTCGGTTTGCTTCAATCAGATCGTGCAAGAACGACGCCGCTTCGGGAACTCTGTCCCCCGTGAATTGATAGTAGGGTTCTAATCTTAAGCTTTCAAAAAACTCCCGATCCTCGAACGCAGGAAATAACTCTTGTCGGAGGTGATAGCTGCGACCATGGACGTTCGCCAGCAACCGCCCAAACTGGGTGATTAAATCCCGATCAAGTCTCCCGCTGAGAAGCCGCTCTTTCCAATTCTCATGTGGTTCCGGTACCGCCTCCATGGCCAGCAAGTATTGCTCTGGGTCTTCAAAGAGCAGCTTTGGGATGCTGTTTGCCGGCGCGACCAGTGGAAGATAACGCAGCGCATTGGCTTCGACCCGGATCCTGGCCGGGTCACTGAACCAGTCCGCTTGAACCCGTAACTTTGGCAACGCCTGCTTAAGCACCCAGCTGCTACCGTCCGGATGTTGGAGCAAAACGGTCTTGTTGGAGACGCCGCCGCGCAGCGTGCGAAAAGTCGGGATTTCATTTTTCCCGATCCGCTCGCTTTCCCGCAGGTATCTCAGCAGATCAGCCGCATTTTCGATATCGACGACCAAGGATGTTTTAGGGGGTGAACGGGGCGAATCTAAAGACGGGAGTGTTGCCGCGCCAAGAGAAAAACAATCGCAACGTTCCGCTGCAGACTATCGGACTTTGCCGCAAGGTAAAATTTGGTTCTTATCCCGAAGGGATAATAGGACTCAGCCAGGGGTTTTAACCCCTGGAAGACGGGAACACAACGACCCGCCCTGAAAGGGCGGAAGAAATTCCGTTGTGTACGGTTGGTTAGATCAAAGTTTGCTTCGAGGCGACAATTCTGCCGCCCCTTCAGGGCGGTACGCCTTTTTGTCCTTACCAGGGGTTGAACCCCCTGGCTGAGTCCTATTATCCCTTCGGGATAAGTCCGAGATGCACCTTCCGGAACAAAAGCCGCTATTTCTCAGGCGGCGGAGAACACCTTGGCGAACGTTCCCAATATCAACGCGCACGAGGTCGCACCGGCATCAAGCGTACCCCTCGATCGCTCGCCCAGGCGGCTGGCTCGGCCGATTTTAGCAACTAAGTCCCGGGTAGATTCTTTTCCTTGTTCTGCGGCGTCGGCCATCTGCTGAAGTGCTTGAACGAACTCTGATCCGGCGCCAATCGCACTCTGGTATTTTTCTTGAGCAGGGACCAGGGTGTCCATGATCGTCTTATCCCCAGGTTTTGCGCCGCCGAGGTCTTCGACGGCTTTCCGAGCCGTAGCCAGCATGGCGCCAAATACTTCAGCGTCGATGGCAGGCTTGTTTTTGGCCTGAAGGCTCATCTGGATGAAAAGAGTACCGTAGATCGGGCCCATGGCGCCCCCGATCTCCGTCATCAAGGTTTTGCCGATCAAAGCTAATCCGTCGGAAACAGAAATGCTCTGGTCACCGAGGCGGGTTTTGGCGATAGTAAACCCCTTGCTCATGTTGATGCCGTGATCGCCATCGCCGATCGCGCCATCAATCTCACTGAGATAAGCGCGGTTTGTCTCGATGGTCTCGACCAGGGCTAAGACCAGTGGGCGTCCGTCTGCTGCAGGGTAAGATCCGCTAGCCATTTCGTTGTAATTGAGTGAGTCCCATGCTCTCGCATTCCACGTCTACCAAGGTCTTCAGTTCATCGTCCAACTTCATTAAAGTAATGGTGATGCCCATCATCTCGAGAGAGGTGAAGTAATTCCCTACGTACGATCGATAAACGTTGATCCCGGACCCTTTCAGCACATCGAATATTTTGCTGTACGCGATGTACAACTCCATGACTGGGGTAGCTCCCAAACCGGAGACCAATGCGACTACGTCATCGCCCGATGAAAATGGCAGGTCGGGAAGAATATGATCGAGCGAGAGCTTAGCGATCTCATCGGCTGACTTTAAGTTGGTCACTTCGACACCAGGTTCCCCGTGATGGCCGATGCCGACCTCCATTTTGCCTGGTTCGATCTGAAAATTTGGTTTGCCGACAGCCGGAATCGTACAGGGGGTGAGTCCGACGCCGATGCTCCGGCAGTTGTCGATTGCTTTTTGAGCGGCCGCGATCACCTCATCGAGGGATCCACCGAGGCCGGCTTTTGCTCCGCCCACTTTCCACATCAGTACTTCGCCAGCGACACCTCGGCGTTTCTCCCGCTCCGTTTTGGGGGCGGACGGCACATCGTCGTTCGCGATCACGGTCTTAACTTGGATGCCATCAAGTTCGGCGAGTTGTCTCGCCATTTTCACATTCAAGTTGTCCCCAGCATAATTTCCATAAAGACAGGCCACTCCTTTGCCGCTGTCGGCGGCCTTGAACGCATCCAGAAATGCTTGAGCGGAGGGCGAAGTGAAGATTTCGCCGACCGCAACGGCGTCGCAAAGATTTTTCCCGACGTAACCGATAAACGCCGGTTTATGTCCCGAACCGCCGCCGGTCACGATGCCGACCTTGTTTGCAACCGGTGCACCCGCGAACTTAAGGACACGCGGATTCTCGGTTTTCGCCACCAAATGCGGATAGGCTTTAGTAAAGCCTTGGAGCATGTCTTCGACGACAAGCGTTGGGTCATTGATGATGCGCTGCATAAAATAGAAACGGGTTTGCGGAACTCTGAGAGGAGGCGTTAACCGCCATGGGATAAATCCAGTCGAGACCTTAAACACCGGTCCGACGAGGTTGTCAAAATTTCCAGTTTACGAGTTTTAATCAAAATAAATGATTTGTTTGACTAGTTTTACTAAAACGTTGTAGTAAGCCGTTAAACTTGCACGAAATCTAATTCAATCCCCAGAACCTATGAGGCGCGTTTTCGCTTTTCTCCTCTCGCTTGGCTTAATGACCGCTGGCTCTTTGCCAGCTCAGACCAACCACCTCGATTTAAAAGGCAAACAAATTAAACTCGCCATCTTGGGCGTCGCCGGCTGGCTTCCCAGTAAGCTGCCCTCCGATATGTTTCCCGAGTTCGCCAAGTACGCCAAAGAAAAGTATGGGTACGATGTTACTTGCACGTACGCGGATGCTCCCTTTGGCGCCTTATTCCAGAAAGCAGCGGCTTCTCTGGCGACCAAATCGAACGAGTACAGCTTGATTGTGAGCGACAGCCAATGGCTAGGGGCATTCACTGAGCCCGGGTGGATCGTCAAACTCGATCCGATCATCAAGAGCGACCCGGTTCTGAGCAAGCTGCAATGGTACAATCCCGTTCTAGAAACGTCGTACATGGAATACCCGGACAACTCCGGGCAACATGTGGCTTTGCCCCAGGAGACCGATGTCGAAGCCTTGTTCGTGAGAAAAGACCTCTTCCAAGATCCTAAAGAACGAGAGGCCTACAAACAGCAGACTGGAAACGATCTGCCCCAGACCTTCGAAGATTGGGAAAAGGTCGATTTCGACGAATTCGCTAAGATTTCTAAGTTTTTCACGCGACCGGACAAGAATCTGTACGGAACCGTATTCCAACACTCCAAGGAGTACGATTTCCAAAGTATGTACGTGTACCCGTTCATGTGGTCCATGGGAGGCGAGTTCTGGGATCCAAAGACGCATGATGCCGAGGGCTTTCTGGATACCGATATAAACGCCAAAGCGATGGAGTACCAAAAGACCTTCGTACAGTATGAGCCGCCAGGAGCGCTCAATTACGGCATCGCAGAAAATATCGATGCGTTTACGCAGGGCAAAACCGCCACCTCCATCATGTGGGCGGCAGTTGGATTGGCGATGATCACCGATCAGAACCGAGACAAAGTCATGGTGGTCCCACCGCCCGGCATCAAACAAGCCGACGGAACGGTCAAACGCCTTTACTGTATCGGGGGACAAGCCTGGGTCGTTAACAACTATGCCACACCAGAGCAGAAGCAGGCTATCTTCGACTTTCTGAAATGGTGGTATCTGCCGGAGACTCAATTGGAGTTTGCGAAGAAAGGTGGAAACCCGGCGGTTAAAGAAGTGTTGGAAGATCCGAGCTTTGACGCGATCAATCCGTGGAACCGCGCCATGAAGTATATGATTCCGTTCAATCGCGACTTCTATCATTCACCCAAGTACGCTGAGTTGCTGGCCATTCAGCAGGAAGCGTTCTGCAGCTATGTCACCGGGGCCATGAATGATCCGATGAAAGCCTTGCATTGGGCGGCAGCGCGCCAGCAGCAAGTCTTCCACGACTTGGGCGATACCAAGAAGAAGGCGAATCCTGCTTACTTGAAGTTGCAGTTGAACTAGGTGTGATCCGGTAGGGATGAGCTCCTGCTCATCCGGGGTACCAGTGGAAAATTAATCGCCAGTTGAACCCAGGATGAGCAGGAGCTCATCCCTACCGAAGACTTGGGTATGACATGCGTAGGATCGAGAACTCAAAGCTTTATCCCTGGTTACTGCTGACGCCGACGCTCATCTTTTTCGCTATTTGGAACATCGTGCCGTTGTTCTGGATGGTGGGAATGAGCTTTTACAACTACTCGCTAAATCTTGGCCGGCCGCCGCGTTTCGTTGGCTTCGATAACTACACCGACTATCTGGATAGCGTAGATGTTTGGCTGGCCATGAGCCGGACATTCACGTTTGTCATCTTCAGTGTCGGTCTGACGACGTTGTTTGGCGGCATCTTGGGGGTATTGTTTTGGCGTAGCACGAAGATGCCCGGACGCCGCCTGGCCTTGACCCTGCTTTTTTCGCCGATGATTTTGACGCCGGCTGCGATCGGCACTTTTTTTCGGCTCAATTACGATCCGACCTTTGGGATCTTTGGCTATTTCACGCGGCTATTTACCGGACATACCCTCGATTATCTGGGTACGGAAGGATGGGCTTTTGTCGCTTTGTTAGCGGTGGATGTGTGGATGTGGACGCCCTTTATGCTCTTGATCACGCTAGCCGCGTTGGGGTCAGTTCCTTCCGCGGAATTAGAGGCGGCTGAGGTAGATCGCCTCAGCATTTGGCGGCGATTTCGTTATGTGATTCTGCCCCATGCCCGGTTCATCATCATGCTGGGCATCATCCTGCGGACGATTGATGCGTTCAAGGTGACGGATTTGGTTTATCAACTCACTCGAGGCGGCCCAGGTGGAACCACAGAAGTGATCGGCGTTATGATCTACAGAAAGGCGTTCGACGCGCTTACCATGGGGTGGACCTCAGGTTTGGCGGTGATCACCTTGTTAACCGCTATCGCCTTCACTGCGATCTTTCTTTACATCCTCAATCTGCAAAAGCGCAGGAGAGTTCTCAAATGAACGGGCAAAAGGCTGTGGCAAACCGCCACTGGAAAAGCACTCTTTATTACACGGTTCTTTGGGTGGTCGTTCTGATCTATTTTTTTCCGGTCCTCTGGATCATTCTATCGGCCTTTAAGACGAAGAACGAGTTGCTGGCGACGCCGCCGGTCTGGTTCTTCCGACCTACGCTGGAAAACTTCATCGGCTTGTTTCATCGCGACAATTTCTGGCCCACCTTCTTTAACAGTTTAACCATTTCTTTGTCATCGGTTGGGATCGCGATCATCGTATCGTTCTTGGCGGCTTACGCCTTATCTAGATTCAAAATCGTCGGAAGTGATTTCATTCTGTTTTTGATTCTATCGATCCGCATGGTGCCGGGGGCGGCCGTGGTGGTACCGGTCTATCTCATGTACGCGGCTCTGGGATGGAAGGATTCCTTTTGGCCGATGACGTTTTTCTACGCGATGTTCAGTATCCCGTTTTCGCTTTGGATCTTGAAGGGATTCATGGACGGCGTTTCCGTCCGCTTTGATGAAACCGGTCTGGCGAACAACGCTTCCCGTTTTCATATCATTTTCAAAGTCATTCTACCGCAGGTAAAACCTGGCCTAATCGCCGCCTTCGTCTTCAACATGATTTTCGTGTGGAACGAGTTCCTCTTTAATTTCATTCTCGGCGGCAAGCAGACAACCATGATACCGACCTTGTTAGTATCCGATTCGGTGCACGAAGGTGGTGTTGATTGGACTTTCGTGGCGTCGCTTGGTGCCATCTACCTGGTGCCGCCCGTGGTTGCCCTTTATTTCTTCCAAAAATATCTTTTGGTTGGCATGACGTTCGGCACTGTTCGAGGAGAGGTTTGAGTCTATGGGATTTTTCCGTCTTCCATTTGCCAGCCAGCTTCAAATCGTCCTGCTCGTAGGGATGATTCTGGCTTTTCTACTCATCGCCCAGAACCAATCTGTCGATGTCTATGGGTATGGACTTCTTTTGTTGATCGGTTTTTCGCTGCTGCAGGTGGTTGCCGGGAATATTCCGCCCCAGACGCGGCTGTTCGGTACGCTGGTCCGTCTGGTGCTCGGTCTAGTCGTCGTTGCCGCTGTCTTCGGTATCGGCATTCTTTTAGTTCCATATCTGGCTCAGTTGGGCCGTGGTGATTGAGTAAAGGCAAGGCTGTGAATGTTTGAAGTAGAGCTGGAAAACATAAGGAAGAGCTACGGCTCGGAACCGGTTCTCGACGGAGTGAATCTTCGATTTGAGCGAGGCCGGTTCTCAGTTGTTCTGGGCTCACCGGTTTCCGGTAAATCCGTCCTGATGCGGCTTATTATGGGCCTGGAACCGCCGGATAGTGGCCGTGTGCTTCATCGGGGACAAGATGTCACGGCGCAGCCAGCTGGTCTCCGGAATTTCGGTTACGTTCCCCAGTCGTTTGCTCTATACCCACATTACCGGGTCTTCGATAACATCGCCTATCCATTGATCCTTGCGAAGAAGAAGACGGATCTTCAAGCCCGGGTTGAAAAGGTAGCCAAAAAGCTGCGAATCGATCATCTGCTCTCCAAGTACCCGAATCAGTTGAGTGGCGGAGAAAAGCAACGCGTGGCGCTGGCCCGTGGGATGATAAAGGATTCGTCTGTTTTCATTCTCGATGACCCTTTGGTGGGCTTAGATTTTAAACTCAGAGAAAGCCTCTTTATCGACCTCCGGGATATGCTTTCCGAGGTCGAGGGAAGTGTGATTTACAGCACGTCAGATCCACTCGAGACATTGGCTTTAGCGGATGATGTGTTCGTGCTCGACGATCACCGGATCATCGAGTCAGGCAGTCTCGATCAACTGTATGAGGAGCCTCGTCAGGCAAGGACCTTACAGATTCTGGGGGTGCCGCCGGCGAACTTCATTGAGGGTGAGTTAGCTGGTCGAGTCTGTCGGACCTCCCTGGGTGAATGCCAAATCGACGTGACCGACGAAGCGACAGCTACACGTCCGGTGCGGATTGGTATCAGGGCGGAAGATATCCGATTTCAGGACTTTGGGTCGTCCTACCTGCTGGGCAATGGGCGGGTGTTGTTGAGGGAGGACCTTGGGGCCGAGACTCTATTGTATTTTGAAGCAGGCGGATCGCGCTTCGTCGGATTTTGGTCAAACGGGGAGCCGGCGCCGATAAAAGAGGATCAATTTGAATTCGGTGTGGACCCGAACTCGATGCACGTATTCGATGCCGCAAATGGCGCCCGGGTTACCGGAATCAAGCCGGCTGCAGCCTTAGTTTAGGAACAATGAAGAATGGCTGAGGTCAAATTAGCTGGTATCACGAAATCGTTCGGCGGCTTTAGTGCGGTGAAGGATGTCTCCTTACGCTTTCCTGAACACACCACGACGTGCTTGCTGGGTCCATCCGGGTGTGGGAAGACGACACTCTTACGAATCATCGCCGGTTTAGAAACGCCCACATCGGGCACGATTTCAATCGGCGATCAGGACGTAACTGGATGGCCTGCGCGGCGGAGGGACATAGCCATGGTGTTTCAATACCCGGTAATTTACCGGGGTTTAAGCGTGTTCGAAAACATCGCTTTACCTCTTCGCGAGCAAAAACTCTCGAAGCAGGAACTCAGCGCTCGGGTCGAAGATGCGATCGGTTTATTGGGATTGGAGCGGAGTCTGAAAATGGATCCTGAGCGATTCGACAATGGGACGCGGCAGAGAGTAGCCTTCGCCCGAGCAGTAGCGCGGCGATCGTCTATCATCCTGTTCGACGAGCCGATAACCAACGTCGATCCGGAATCGAAATTTCGCCTTAAACAAGATCTGAAAAAAATCACCGAGCGAGTCCGCCAGACCATTATTTATGTCACGCATGATCAGAACGAGGCGATGACTCTGGCCGATCAGATTGTTTTGCTGAAAGACGGCGAGGTTTTGCAGCAGGCCGCTCCGCGACAGATCTACAATCATCCCAAACAAAGCTTTGGCGGTTGGTTTTTGGGTAGCCCTGGAATGAGTTTTCTCGAGCACCCGTTTAATCCTGCCGAGGGCGGCCGGTTACAGTCCGATCTGTTCCCGTTCCCGGTGAAAATAGCGCAGCCCGATTCGGTGGCTGGCTCAAATCAAACCGCGCTTCGCCTAGGAATACGGCCCGAACATTTGCGAGTCTTAACGTCGCCTGAAGCAGATTCGGTGCAGGGAACGGTGCTTAAAAAATTCCGGGGAGTCGCCGGGCAATATCTGGTGGCGATCAAACTGAGCAAACATCTGGTGTGGGCAAAAGTCCGTCACGAAGTGGGTAAAAGCCTCGGAAACACTGTTTGGTTGAGGTGCCGGCCAGAAGCGGTGACCGTTTTTAATGAACACGATCAGGCATTGAACGCTGGACTAATAAAAGACTCGCCAGAGGCTCGTCATTTGCCCTTCGGATGAGCATTAAGCGAATCCGCCCCTAGAACATGTCGAAAGTCGTTTCTCTCGGAATACATATTGTTGATGTGCTAGGCCGTCCTGTGGCGTCGGTGCCACCGGGTCAAGGCTTGGCTCTGCTCGATCTGATTCGGTTTACGGTTGCCGGTACGGCGGCGGGTACCTCGATCGATATGGCCAAGCTCGGCCTCGAAGTTCTGACGATGGGCGCGATCGGCCGAGATGAGATCGGTGATTTTTTGATCGCCACGATGCAACGGTTCGGGGTGAACACCGACAACCTCGTGCGCAAGGCAAACGCCCAGACTTCTTGCACGATGTTACCCATCCGGCCAAACGGCGAGCGGCCGGCGTTGCACGTTATTGGGGCCAATGGCGAGCTAACCATCGACGACATCAATTTAGATGCGATCGCCCAGGCAAATTATCTCCACGTGGGCGGGGCGCCTCTTATGCGGAAATTTGACGGCAAGCCCGCCAGCCAAGTCCTGAAGTTTGCCCAGGAGAAAGGTGTCGTTACGACCTTCGATCTTCTGGGACTCCCTCAGCCTAATCTCGCTGAAATCATCGAGGTTTGTCTTCCGTACATCGACTTTTTTATGCCCAATTTTGAAGAGTCCCAAATGATCTGCGGATTGAGCGAGATCGAGGAGATTTTGGGCTACTTTCTGGATCGAGGCGCCCGGCATGTTGTGTTGCGGCTTGGCGAGAAGGGTAGCCTTATTGCCTGGCAGGAGAATGGCAGTGTGAAGCAAATCAAGGTACCGGCGTTTGAGGTGCCAGTGGTGGATTCAACCGGCTGTGGCGATGGATATAATGCGGGTTTTATTAAGGGCTTATCGTTGAAATGGGACCTCGAACAGTGTGGTCGCCTGGGATCGGCTTGCGGTGGCCTCGTTATTCAGGGGTTGGGCTCCGATGCCGGCATAGAAAATTTTGAGCAGGTTATCGAATTCGCCCGAACGGCTCAAATAAAAGCTTGATCTCGCCAGTGAGCAGAATTCCTTTGAATTTAACGACCCGATCCCAACGATTGAGTTGGTCATCGCTTCCCTAAGACCTAATGGCTTACCTTGAGATCACTCAGCTGGATAAACACTACGATCGGTTTCAGGCGCTAAAGCAAATCAACCTGTCCGTTGAGAAAGAAGAGTTTATCGTTTTTGTGGGTCCTTCCGGATGTGGGAAAACGACCCTGCTGCGAACAATTTGCGGCTTGGAAACGCCCACGGTCGGGCAGATCACGTTGGACGGTCGAGATATTACCTACGTCCATCCCTCGAAAAGGAACGTGGCGATGGTTTTCCAGAACTACGCGCTCTTCCCGCACCTGAGCGTGTTCGAGAACATCGCCTTTGGGTTGCGCTTGCATGGCTTGTCCAAGGGCGAGATTGAGAAACGAGTGCAACGTGCGGCCGCACTGCTGCATCTGGAACCGTTGCTGGCTCGCAAACCCAAACAGCTCTCAGGAGGTCAACGCCAACGGGTTGCCATCGGAAGAGCTATTGTGAAGCAACCGAAGCTATTCTTGTTCGACGAACCCTTGTCGAACCTGGATGCAAAGTTGCGGGTGCGGATGCGAGTCGAACTCTTGAACCTGCACTACGAAACGCGGAACACGGCGGTTTACGTGACGCATGACCAGGTTGAAGCGATGACGATGGCCGACCGAATCGTGATTTTAAACGATGGTCGTGTCGAGCAGGTGGGAACCCCGGTGGACCTGTATGAGCGGCCGACGAATAAATTCGTGGCTGGCTTTATCGGTTCACCCCAAATGAATTTCCTGGAGTTAACGGTCGAAGGGCGACGCGAAAACGGTCTGGCGTGCGTCGCCGAAGGACTGGGCAAGCTCGTGCTACCAATCCAAACCGAGGCAGCCATCGAAGGGAAAAAGGTGACTTTAGGAATACGGCCCGAACATGTGCATTTGGCCGCAACCGAGTCCAGCGTTCGGCTGCCTGCAGTAGTAAACATCGTGGAAAATCTGGGCAGCGAGAATCTTCTCCACGCCGAGATCGCTGAGAACCAATTGCTGGTAGCGAAGATTGCCGGCGGCGCTGCCCCTGAAAGAAATCATCGGTTAACGCTCTTTCTGCCCGCCGAACATTTGTACTTGTTCGATGAGCAGGAGAGTGTGGTTCCGAACAGCCCGCTGGTTGCGTCCGGAATCCCGCGTCTGCGGGAGAAGGCGGAAAACCCCTCAAATTGACTTAACCCTATCTATGCGGAGGAAACTGTTATGAGTGCTGTTGCTGAAAAGCTGCCAAAAACGATGGCGGCAATCATGTGTCACGGGCCGAAGGATTATCGACTTGAAGAGAGGGCCGT
>Ga0210389_10003163_pt1 | contig 12848 bp, 12 predicted proteins | sample IncBWH28OmetaG_FD_160127 | JGI IMG/M metagenome (GOLD analysis project Ga0210389, IMG submission 160127) | Forest soil microbial communities from Barre Woods Harvard Forest LTER site, Petersham, Massachusetts, United States - Inc-BW-H-28-O ...
ATCGGGCAGGGGCATTTGCCGCCACCACGGGGATATGCCCGGCTTTCGCGAATTCTATCAAAGGACGGTAATCCTTATAATTATGCCAGGCGCGCCCTTCGGTAATAAAATTTTTCTCGCGGATAAAGCCCGCCAGGTACTCATCAAGTATATTTTGGCAATCTGTTTCAAACATTTCCATACTTAATGCCGCTTTGGCGGGATATTTTTCGGATAGTTTTTTAAAAAGAAAATACTCAAGTACATGGCAGGTGGAGTCGTTATGTTCCTCGCCAAAAAATATAACATCGGCTATACCCGTATCGCTAACCAGGTCGTCAACAGATACTTCTTTTTTTGTTGCAGTGTTGTAGATCTTATAATGCTCATTGGTATTTGACTGGCAAATGCCGCATACAGGAACCAGTGATAGCAGCAGAATGTATAAAAACTTCATCTTTGTATGTTTGCATGTCAAATTACGATATCTGCAGGCATTTAACAAATAGTATAAATTGTGTTTGAAAAGTTTAAAAATAAGGCTACATTTGCACTCTTGTTTTTAAAAACGACGAATACAATAAAATAGCGATGAAAAGAACGTTTCAGCCTTCTCAAAGAAAAAGAAGAAATAAACACGGTTTCCGTGAGCGTATGTCTACCGCAAATGGTAGAAGGATATTGGCAGCCAGAAGAGCAAAGGGCAGAAAAAGATTGTCAGTTTCTGACGAGCGCCAGCACAAAGCATAAGGCTAATTTTCTGCTTACCGAGGCTCTGTAACCCGTTATTTCTTTAACTTGCGGTACAGGCATGAGCAAAACATACACTTTTACAAAAGAAGAACGGTTATGTAATAAAAAGCTGATTGATGAGCTTTTTCATAACGGTTCTTCTTTTTTATGTTACCCTTTTAAGGTTTCCTGGCTCATTGTAAACGAGCCTTTGCAATTCCCGGCGCAGGTTTTATTCTCAGTTTCTAAGAAAAGATACAAGCGCGCTGTCGACCGTAACCTCATCAAACGGCGTATCCGCGAAGCTTACCGCTTATACAAACAACAGTATTTATACACCGGTTTACAGGATACGGAAAAGAAGATCATATTTTCTGTTGGATTCATCGGAAAAGAGATAAGTTCCTATGAACTGATCGATAAAAAAATGTTGAAGCTATTAAATGAATTGAGCGGGGCCGTTGTCAAATGAAATTCATAGCAGATATATTAAAAGGTTTGGTTGGAGCAATATTTATTGTACTGATCAAGATATATCAATATTTTATTTCGCCGCTAACGGGAGCTTCTTGTCGTTATACGCCAACTTGTTCCCAATATGCAGTGGAAGCCATAAAAAAATATGGGGGCTTTAAAGGCGGATGGTTAACTATAAAACGAATTGCCAGTTGCAACCCCTGGGGCGGGCATGGCCACGATCCCGTACCCTGAATTGACATGAATTTAATCTTACAAATAGAAACCGCAACAACCGTATGCTCTGTCGCCCTGGCGGAAGATGGCAGGGTGCTGGCATGCAAAGAAGTGGAGCAGCGCAATATTCATGCTGAAAAGATCACTGTATTTATTGATGAGGTATTAAATGAAGCAGGTAAAAACTATGCTGAGCTTGACGCCATTGCTGTAAGTAGCGGCCCCGGCTCGTATACGGGCTTGCGCATTGGCGTTTCTACAGCCAAGGGTTTAAGTTTTGCTTTGGATAAACCGCTAATAGCTATAGATACACTTGGCGCGATGGCTGATGGGTACAAACTGCGTAATGCGATAGGGAATGATACAAACCTGTTACTATGCCCCATGATTGACGCCCGGCGTATGGAAGTTTTTACAGCCGTTTTTGATATCGACGGGAATGTAGTGCAGCCTGTATCAGCCGAAATAATAGATGAAAATAGTTTCAGTGATCTGCTAAAGAATAATAGGATCATTTTTTTTGGCGATGGTGCTGAAAAATGCCGCGAAGTATTGGGCGTGCATCCAAATGCTACGATAATTGATGGATTTAGCAATTCGGCGGAATATCTTACCAAAAGGGCCAAAGAAAAATATTTTGAAAAAGATTTTGTGGATGTGGCTTATTTTGAGCCTTATTATCTTAAGGATTTTATTGCCGGGAAGAAATCGTCCTGAAATTACCAGTTGGTTTTAAACAACCTGTTATACAGGCGTCCGAGAAAGCCTCTCTCGCCGGTATTCATCACACTTGAGTTCATCGGGTGCTCAACAACAGGGCCGAACTTATAGGAGAAACCCAGGAAGAAGTTTGCCCCGGTAAATGAGCCATTTGTATAGGAAGCATAACTTTTAGAGGCACCCGCAACGGCAACTGTTTGCATCAATTTGTCGCTGCCTATAAAAAACTCACCGTTGTATGATTTGATCATCAACTGCAATCCAACGTTTAACAGGTTATTGTTATCATATGATGCGGTTAAGCTGGCATGATAATTTTCATATTGAAAATGATTGACCAAAGCACCGGTTACGCCATTGTAAAATAGTTCTTTCGAAACTACCACTGTAGGCGAGTACTTTATGGACATATCGTTATCAACCCAATAGGATTTGGTTGCACTTAATTCGAACCGGCCATCTGTTGCCGTAGTAAATCCACCAACTTCCTGGTCGTTTTTAAGAATTTCCCTTACAACTGCAGCTATATTGCCCTCTCTTTTTGCTGTTGAAATCCCTGTAGCGGTTTCAGTTGCATCAAAATCGGCGACAGATGATTTGTCATACCAGTGAATAAATCCCAGGTCTTTGATGTTTCCCTGGATCGTTACATTATCCTCGGTTAGGTAGGATGTGCCTATGCTTATTTGCGCACCCGGGCTACGGGTTGTGGGTAGAAAACTCCGGCTATCAATATTGCCCGGGCCATTGCTCAAATAGTATTTTCCCCTTAGCGAGAATGTTGCTGCATCGTTAACATTATCAAAAGAGACGTGGGATTCGTATATATCAAGTTTGCTGTAATCAATACCGAGCAAGGCGCTTAATTTAAAACCTATTGAAAGCCGTTTGGTCAATTTTTCGCGATATGATAACCCAATCGAATTGTATACCTCGTAGGAATAATGATCATTAAAAGCATTATCATAAATGGTATTAGGAAATGCCTGCGAGCCATTGAACACGGCTACCGATTCATCGGAAAAAGTACCCCGTCCATCTGCTTTAGTTTCTATAAAGAACCCCATTTCAGTATCACCGTTCACGCTGCCAAACATTTTAAACATCAGCTCATAAGCACTGGCATTGATATTTATATTGTTAAATTTATTATTACCTATTTGCAGATCCGAATTATTATACTTTCCGCCAAATGCCCGGTTAATAAGGCTCGACTGTATATCGCCGGTAAGAGTGAAATTTGCATTTAGATTGGGTATCAGAAAATTGAAAGCGTATTTCTTGCTGGTATCCGGCACAAACGAACGTTGCGAAGGATTTTCAAACGAATCGTAAAGTGTACCGGTATTAAGTTGAGAAAATTGTTGCGAAAAACCCCTGGCTGCGAGCAAAAAGAAACAGAAAATGAGTAAAATCTTCTTCATTATATTGTGCAAGGGTATTATAACTTCTTTAAAGAGTTCTAAAGATAAACTTCAAAAACTAATTTTATATTAAAAATTAAAAAATAAGAGTTACCTGCCTTAAACGAAATTTTGGGTCTTGGCTTGTGTACAACAACCATATTTTTTTCAAAATGGGCTTTTTTGCGCTGTTGTATCGCTGTTTAGGCGCATGCAAAAGTTGGTATAAAAGTTTTTATCTGATGATGAAAATTGCCACGATGCTCCATAGAAATTTTTCCAGCCGGGCTCGGATGAATTAAAATCATCGTAAAATGAAGGTTTCATATCCTGTTTAAATAATTGCAGGGCATTTTTAAACTGGATAAAGAATGAAACGTTGCACATCTCTGCCAGCAGGTTGTTGAATTCATTATAGCCATCCGTCTTTGGCAAAAATTTCCTGTTCGTGTAGCTGTCATTATAACTTGCCAGTTCGGATGGGGTGTTGGTAAGCACCAGGTAATTATCTATCACTTTAAAGTAGGGCCTTTTGAAAATATAAAATGCGTCGCCCAAAAGTACTTGAGGCAACTTTTCATAATTGAACTGCCCCGTATTGTCCGAATTCATTTTGCTGATATTGGTTAGTACAGCAAGCAGTTTCGAGCCGTCCTTTACCTGTACTATTCCTATTTTTTCGTGATAATGCGTAGTAACAATGGCAAACTCATTTGCCAGCGAACGTGAGAACTCTTTTTGTATTGGGATACCTGTTTCTGTCCTGATTTTATTAAGAATGGTTTTTCTGTCTTTATTGAAATCAGATTTAGATTGTAGTTCGGTTAGGTCCGATTCGAATTTCGCCGGATCAGATACAGCGAAACTTGTGCTGTAAGCAGTTGTTGATGGAAAAATCTCTTTGAGATGATTGGTAACCGGCTTTTGATTGCTGAAAAGGCCCATGTACCCACCATCCTGGTTACTTTGTAATTGGCTGCTCCCATTGAACATGATCGCGTCGCTCTTATAGTTTAGGGTCAGCGCACCAAAGGCCGGAAATTGACGGAAGTTCTTAAATATATCGGTGTTTTTGTTGACAAACAGTTGCTCAAATAGTGGCGTAAGTGCAGTATAATTTACATACAGGTTTGCAAGTGAATTTGATTGCAGCCTGTCGGATAGTAAAACAAACGATTCTTTTTCTTTTCTATAATCGTATTTGGCACAATTGCCAATGATGTCTTTAGAGAAGCTGGCTGAGAGGGAGTGATCGTCGCGGTTGATCAAATAAAAACGTTTCTTCAGGTCATTCAGGTAAATAACATAGCCTGGCTGGCCCTCTATATCAATAGTGTGGATCAGCATGCCGTTTTTAGGCTGTTTAGAAAGTTGTTCGAGCAGATCGCTTTGAAACTCTTTTGAAACTGATGCGGTGAGCAGAAAATCGATCGAATTACCCTTTTGCGGATGCAGTGAAATAAACAGGTTTTGCCCCGAAAAGTATTTCGCCATCAAAGGGTTTTGAAGCAGGTTTTTGCGTAGTGAAGCTAATTCATCACGTTTATCGTCGCCTAAAAAATTGCTGAACAGTTTGTCCCCGGCGAAAATGTCGTAAAACTCTTTGTCATTATTAAACTCAAATATTAGGGATGCATCATTTGGTATGGTGCGCATTACCAGGCTGGTATGCTGCGTGGTATTAGAAAGATGACGGAAATAAACAACCGTAACCAGCACTGTAGCTGTGAGCAATAATATGGTGATGATTATTTGTCGTCTCATGGATGAAAATCATACAAAGGTAGATTTTTGCCGCTCAGCCGTAAAGTAATACTTTCAAATGGTAACTTAGCATTTTATAGCCCATGAACCGACAAATTATTATTACTGCTGCTGTTTTGGGGATGTTGGGTGTGATAGCCGGGGCTTTTGCCGCCCATGGTTTAAAACCCAAACTAACGCCCCAAAATCTCGAGATCTGGCACACTGCCGTACAATACCAGTTTTACCATGTTTTTGCTTTATTGTTTTTAGCCACGTTTAGCCGTTTTAACAATAACCTGATCAACATATCATTTTATTGCTTCACGCTGGGCATCATTTTCTTTTCAGGCTCTTTGTACCTGCTCGCTTGCCGCGACCTGATCGGATGGAGCTGGCTATCCATCATGGGGCCGATAACACCGCTTGGTGGCGTGTTATTTATCGCGGGCTGGGTTTGCCTGGCATTAGCCGCTTTGCGAAACAAATAATCCTATGCTCGAATTTGCAGATATACAGCATACCGACAGGGAAACGCTATTTGTAGAGGTAATTTTACCACTGGCAATAGCTAAGAACTATACGTACCGTGTGCCTTTTCAACTGAATGACGCCGTTGCCATTGGCAAAAGGGTTGTTGTGCAGTTTGGCAAGAGTAAATTATATACAGCGATCATTCTTTCAATCGGTAACCAGGCCCCGGAGAAATACGAGGCCAAGTACCTGCTGGATATACTCGATGACAGGCCGGTAGTTACCGAAAGGCAGCTCCAATTTTGGGCCTGGCTGGCCGATTATTACCTGTGCAATTTGGGCGAGGTGATGAATGCGGCTTTACCCTCAGCTTTAAAACTGGCAAGCGAAACCAAAATTGAATTAAATAAAGGGTTTGAGTTCGATAAATCCTTATTGCACGACAAAGAGTACCTGATCGTTGAAGCACTTGAAATACAGCCCGAATTGACCGTCGGCGATATCGTAAAATTGCTTGGCCAAAAAACGGTAATGCCTATCCTGAAATCGATGTTTGAGAAGAACATTATCAATATTTCAGAAGAGGTTAGCGAACGATACAAGCCACGGAAGAAGACCTTTCTCACCTTAAATCCCATTTACCATAACCAGGATAATTTGCGTGAGTTGTTTCCAATACTCGAAAAACGTGCACCTAAACAAGCTGACGCCTTACTGGCATTTATTAAACTGGCGAGAACGCAAAAGAATATTTCCAAAAATGAACTGATCGAGGAAAGTGGCGCCGGCGATGCCAGTATCAAATCACTGATTGAGAAGGAAATATTTATCGCAGAAGAACGTAATGTGAGCCGCTTGTATTTGGACGATGATGAATTCAGCGCCGACTTTCAATTAAGTGATCAACAGCAAAATACATTGAATGAGATAAAGGAACAGTTTAATACAAAAGACGTTATATTATTACATGGTGTTACATCATCCGGTAAAACGCAAGTCTATATACGATTGATCGAAGAGGTTATTAATTCGGGTAAACAGGTACTTTATTTATTGCCTGAAATAGCTTTAACAACCCATATTATTGAGCGCTTACGCCAGTATTTCGGCAGCAATATTGGTGTTTATCACTCACGTTTTAATGATAACGAACGGGTTGAAGTTTGGCAAAAGGTATTGAACCACGAGTATAAAGTGGTGCTCGGTGCAAGGTCATCCGTCTTTTTGCCTTTCGCCGATCTGGGATTGATCATCGTAGATGAAGAACACGAAACATCCTACAAGCAATTCGATCCGGCACCGCGTTATAATGCCCGTGACACGGCTATTTACCTTGGAGCCATGTACCAGGGCAAAGTACTGCTGGGTTCGGCTACGCCTTCCTTTGAATCGTATTATAATGCCCGTACTAACAAATACGGTTTTGCCGAGTTGACCGAACGCTTCGGAGGCGTAGAACTCCCACAAACCGAGGTGGTAAGTATTACCGAAGAAACTAAAAAGAAAACCATGCAGTCGCACTTTACCAGTGTGCTGATGGAGGATATCAAAAAGGCACTGGCCAATAAGGAGCAGGTGATCCTGTTTCAGAACCGGCGTGGATATGCGCCTTTATTGATGTGTAAGGTTTGCGCTTATACACCTAAGTGTATCAATTGTGATGTGAGTTTAACCTACCATAAAAGTAGCGGCAAGCTGCACTGCCATTATTGCGGCTATAAAGAAGATGCGCCATCTATTTGCCCGGCTTGCGGTTCCACTCATTTGGAGTATAAAGGTTTTGGAACCGAAAAGGTAGAGGATGAGCTAAGCATGCTGTTGCCCGAGGCCAAAATTGCCCGTATGGATATGGATACCACCCGTTCAAGGAATTCTTTACAAAATATCCTGAACGACCTGGAGGAAAAGAAGATAGATATTTTGGTAGGGACGCAAATGGTGGCAAAAGGACTTGATTTTGCCGATGTAACGGTTATAGGCGTGATCAATGCGGACAGCCTGCTCAAATACCCGGATTACCGGGCCAACGAACGGAGTTTCCAAATGCTGGCGCAAGTGAGCGGCAGGGCAGGCCGTCGTGGTAAACAGGGCAAGGTCGTGATTCAAACTTACGACCCCAATCACCGGGTTATAAAACAGGTAATTGAAAACGATTACAAAGACCTGTACCTTACCGAAATGGAAGAGCGTAGAAGTTTTAAATACCCGCCATTCTACCGTATCATCAATCTTGATATCAAACATAAAACACCCGAAATATTAAACAACCAGGCAGAATACCTTGCCAATGAGCTTCGGAAAAATTTTGGCGACAGGGTTGTAGGTCCGGAGTTCCCGCTGGTGGTGCGTATCCGTAATTATTATATCAAATCTATCATGTTAAAGTTCGAACGCGATGCTGTGTCTATCAATCGGGCAAAAGCGATTATCAGAGATACCATCACTCAATTTCAAACGACGAAATTGAGCAAGGGCTCAATCATTCAGCCGGACGTCGACCCTATTTAACCTTGATTTTCAAGAACTATAAAAATCCTAACATCCTACTGAAATTTGGCAATCGTGTTTAACTTAGCCGACCAAGATGGCTTATAAATTCGTAGATAATTATAGAGAACAAGGCGCCCGCAAGCAACTTGTAGAGATCATAAAGAAAAAGGGCATCGAAGATGAAGGCGTATTAAAAGCCATTGGTAAAGTACCGCGCCATTTCTTTTTTGATGAAACTTTTTGGAACCAGGCATACCGGGATATTGCCTTCCCGATAGGCGAAGGGCAAACCATTTCGCAGCCTTACACCGTAGCATATCAAACTCAACTGTTGCATATCAAAAAAGGCGATAAGGTGCTTGAGATAGGCACCGGTTCGGGCTACCAGGCTTGTATTTTAGTGGAACTGGGAGCTAAAGTTTACACCATTGAGCGCCAGCAAAAGCTTTACGAGCGTACCATCCAGGTTTTGCCCCACATGGGTTATAAACCCAAATTCTTTTTAGGCGATGGCTCAAAAGGCATTAAGGAACATGCCCCCTATAATAAGATCATAGTTACTGCCGGCGCGCCAACTGTGCCAGAAGAATTATTAAAGCAATTAGCAATTGGCGGTATATTAGTTATTCCTGTAGGTGACTCAGAAACTCAAAAAATGGTAACTATCCTCAAAACTGCTGAGAACGATTTTGAAAAACATGTATTGGATGCGTTTAGATTTGTTCCGCTGGTGGGGGATAAAGCCTGGTGATTCTAAGTAGCAGTAGCAGGCTTTAGTTGCAGTCAAATACTGCCACTGCTTAGTGCCACTGCCACTATCTTTTCATCGCCCTATCCATCTCCACCTTTGTATCCCGTTCCTTTAATGTTTCGCGTTTATCAAAGGTCTTTTTACCTTGTGCCAGGCCGATTTCCAGCTTAGCAAAACCGCGTTCGCTGATGAACAGCGCAAGCGGTACAATGGTTAATCCCTTTTCTTCTCCACGGGTTTGAAGTTTTTTCAGCTCCTTTTTGTTGAGAAGTAAAACCCGGTCGCGTTTGGCTTCGTGGTTGTAGAATGAGCCGTAGGAGTATTCGGCAATATGCAGGTTGCGTACATAAAGCTGGTTATCAATGAACGTACAAAAAGCATCATTCAGGTTGGCTTTACCTTCGCGGATAGATTTTATTTCGGTACCCAATAACTTTATACCGGCAGTATATTTATCCAGTATACTGTACTCAAAATAGGCTTTCTTATTCTTTATATATAGATTCTCACTCATCCGGCTGCAAATATGCGAAATATCTATTGCGGTTTCACCACTAAAACCGGGATATTAACCTTGTGTCGAACCGAGTTTACCGTCGTGCCAAATATCAGGTCCTTTATAGCTTTGTGGCCATGTGAACCCATTACCAAAAATTCAATATGCTCATCATTTACAATTTGAGCTATCGATTTTGCCGCCCTTCCAAAACCTATATGACTTTTGGCCTTATAACCCAATTCTTTCATAGACGAAACATATTTCTCCAGGTTGTCCACATCACTTTGGGTTTCATGGTCCATTACTTCGGTTCCGTAATAGCGTGCGCCCGCTGTTTCAACCACGTGTATCAGTACATAATGCGCTGCTTTGCCACCTTGCATAATAGCATGCCTGATGCAGTCCTTATCATTTTTAGAAAAATCTATCGTGATGCCAATCTTTTTGTAAGATATGGGTGCCAGGTCGGTTATTGAAGTAGCTAATCCGTGTGGTACCTGTGCCGGCATGTCCTTGTGTTTGAATAGTATCGGCCTCAAAAATACATATATTAATAACGCGGCGATGCCCGCACTTATGGGAACTACCAACCCGTATATCACTGCGGCCATATTTGGATATTGCTTTAACCAGTCCTGCAGCTGGTCAACTACCAGTTTACCGTTTAAACCAAGTATCAGTATGGCGCAGGCCCAGGCCAATATTTTAACCTTCGGGCCGATGGCAAATTTGCCCATACGTTTACGGTCGGATGTAAAATGGATAAGCGGCACTACGGCAAAACCCAGCTGCAGGCTCAACACCACCTGGCTCAAAATGATAAGTTTACCCAGGCCATCCTCGCCAAAATAAATAATGGTAAACATGGCAGGCACAATCGCCAGTAAACGCGTCAGCAAGCGGCGCAGCCAGGGCTCAATACGCAGGTTGATATGCCCTTCCATAATGATCTGCCCGGCAAGCGTACCTGTTATGGTTGAACTTTGCCCCGAGGCGATCAAGGCAATTGCAAAGAGCATGGGAGCAATTTTACCGAATATATGTCCGAGCAGTTTGTAGGCATCTTTAATTTCAGCAACCTCAAAATAGCCGTTCCTGAAAAAGGCACCTGCTGCCAATATCAATATGGCTGCATTGACTAAAAATGCCAGGTTAAGCGCGATAGATGTATCAAATAAGTTGAATCTGATAGCTGTTTTAAGGCCCTCGTCCGACCGGTTGATCTGCCGTGTTTGCACCAGCGATGAGTGCAGGTACAAATTATGGGGCATTACCGTCGCACCTATAATGCCTATCGTTATGTAGAGCATCTGTTGCGTCACCGCGTCTTTTTTAAATAGATTGGTAGGAATAAAACCCTTTGCTATCTCCATTACATCCGGATGGACGATGAACATCTCTACAAAAAATGAAAGCCCGATAATGGCTATCATCGAAATGATAAAACTCTCCAGTTTGCGCATACCGCGGTTCATCAGGAAAAGCATTAAGACGGTATCGGTTAGGGTGAGGGATACGCCCCATATCAGCGGCAAATGAAATAACAATTGCAGGCCGATTGCCATCCCGATAATTTCCGCAAGGTCACAGGCTATAATAGCTATCTGCGCCAGTATGTACAGGCAAAAGTTGATGAAACGGGGATAGGCATTCTTTGAAGCTTGTGCCAGGTCAAGTCCGCGAACGATACCTAACCTTGCGCTTAGGGATTGCAGCAGCAAAGCTATAAGGTTGGATACAAATAATACCCATATCAATTTATAACCGAATGCGCTGCCCCCGGCTATATCTGTTGCCCAGTTGCCCGGGTCCATGTACCCAACGCTTATCAGGTAGGCCGGCCCGATGAATGCTAGCAACCTGCGCCAGCCTGTTTTATTTTCGGTACTGATTGAGCTGTGAACGTTGCTTAATGATTGCTGTTTTTGTTCGCTGCTCATACGGTGATCAAAAGGTTATTAGCGACTTCACGGCTGATATGCACTTTTTTATCATTAACCTGTAATGTCACCGAATGGTCGTAGGTATTAATTTCACTTACTTTATTTTTTGCCCGATCGTCAGGCACATTTTTTCGAGATATTGCAGGAATATGGTTGTATGATCGCGCACGCCGGAAATAGTTCCGGATTTGTTAACTTCCAAAGAAGAAACTGGTTTTAATTCGTGCGCTTTAAATTGGCCTTTGCTGTCGGGTATAGGGTCGCCATGAGGGTCGTATTTTGGATTACCCATAAAATCGTCCAGCCGATCAACAAGTTCTTTTGATGAGATGTGTTCCAGTTCTTCAGCTACGTCATGCACCTCGTCCCACTTAAAATTGAGTTTTTCCACCAAAAAATATTCCCAAAGACGGTGCTTGCGGATAATGCTTAGCGCGATCTTTTCACCTTCGGCGGTAAGCGTTACACCCTGGTATTTGGTGTAATTGATCAATTCTTTATCGGCCAATTTCTTCAGCATATCCGTTACAGAGGCCGCTTTTGTTGTTAATGCCGCCGCTATCTGGTTGGTGCTAACGCTTTCAGATTGAATGGAAAGATGATAAATGGCTTTGAGATAATTCTCTTCTGTAAACGTATTCATTTCAGGCAAATCTAATAAAAAATTTAGATTAGTCTAAAAAATATTCTACAAATTTATTCTGTTTAAATAGTTTTCTGAGAAATTTTATTCTGTTGATTAAGGAAAAACTATATTTGTACTAACCATGGCTGCTGAACTTGATAAAATAGACCTGCAAATACTCAGAATTTTACAGGAAAACGGAAGGATTACTAACCTCCAGCTTTCAAATGAGATCGGGCTTTCGCCCGCGCCGACGCTTGAACGCGTTCGTAAACTCGAAAATGCTGAATACATAAAAAGCTATCACGCGCTTGTCGATGAGGAAAAACTCGGATTGGGTATCAAAACCTTTATCCAGGTATCGCTTGATTTTCATAAAAATAATACCATCCAGGTTTTTTTGGACGAGATACAAAAGATAAAGGAAGTAACAGAATGCCACCACGTAACGGGGCAGTGTGACTTCCTGCTAAAGGTCTACGTAAGTAATATTAAAGCTTACGAGCAATTGATCATGGAAAAAATAAGCCGCATCCCCGTGGTAAAAACTTTCCAGACGATGATGATCATGTCGACGAGCAAGAAAGAACCAATAGTTCCGCTGGAATACTAATTCTTTGATGTGCAGATTTCAGATGTGCTAATGTGCAGACGAAAATTTGTACATGTTAAAGTCATCTGAACATCTAGAATTTGCACATCTGCACATCCTCAGTGTATTTGCCAATCAATAGGCTTTTTCCCTTCTTTTATTAAGATTGCATTCGTTTTGGAGAATGGTTTCGAACCAAAAAAA
>Ga0210389_10003164_pt1 | contig 12846 bp, 10 predicted proteins | sample IncBWH28OmetaG_FD_160127 | JGI IMG/M metagenome (GOLD analysis project Ga0210389, IMG submission 160127) | Forest soil microbial communities from Barre Woods Harvard Forest LTER site, Petersham, Massachusetts, United States - Inc-BW-H-28-O ...
GGTCGGTGGTGCTGTCGGCGGTATCGAGCGTGGTGGTGATGGGGTGGTTTCTGGGGTCGGAGTCGCTGTTTCGGATTCCGGTGGTGCAACTGGAGCGGCCTTCGGAGCTGATCGCGTATTGTGTTCTCGGCGTGGTCGGCGGGCTGGCTTCAGTTTTGTTTTCGGAGGGGATTGCGACGCTGCGTCCGCGGTGCAAGGCGCTGCCCCTGTGGACACAATATTTTCAGCCGGGGCTGGCGGGATTACTGATTGGGATCATGGCCGTTCTGGGCGCGCCGCAGGTGATGGGAGCGGGCTATGAGGCCATGGACGAGGCCATGCACGGGCGGTTCACGTGGCAATTCATGGCGCTGCTCGCCGGGCTGAAGATTGTGGCTACGCTGCTTTCGTTCGTGAGCGGAACTCCAGGCGGGATGTTTGCGCCGACATTATTTATTGGGGCGATGCTAGGAGCGGCGGTGGGCGGGGCTGAGCATGTGTTTCTGCCGCATCTGAATGTGTCGCCAGGAACGTATGCGCTGGTGGGGATGGGAGTTTTGTTCGCGGGATTTCTGCGGGCGCCGATGACGTCGGTATTTATGGTGCTGGAGGTGAGCGGGAATTATTCGATCATTGTGCCGGTGATTCTGGCGAATACAGTTGCGTATTTAATTTCGCGGGGGCTGCAGCCGGTTGCGATCTTCGATTTGCTTACGCGGCAGGACGGGGTGGATTTGCCGTCGATGGAGGAACAGCGCGAAGAGGGCGTACTGCACGTGGAGGACGCGATGCAGCGTGCGGATGGCAGGGTGGTCGAGGCGCGAGAGACGGTTGGAAGCGCGCTGCAACTGGCGGAGAAATCGTCGGCCGACGATCTGCTGGTGAAGCTCGCGCCGAACGGTTGGGGCATGGTGGCGAAAAAGGATCTGCGCAGGATGCTGGCTGAGGGAATGGGCGAACTCGATCTAAACTCGGTGGTGAGCGGCGTGCGGATTCCGTACTTGCATCCCGATCAAGCGTTGGAGACGGCGCTGCGATATGTGGACCGTTGGGCGGTGGTGCCGGTGGTGAACCGTGCCGACTTGTGGCGGTTGGAAGGTGTGATTACGGAGCGCGATGTGCTGGAGCGGTACCGGGAGTTTGGAGAGGGATAGGAAGCGTGGGTCCTTGTGGAGGGAATCCTTATACGGCGATCCAATGGAATAGGATGAGCGCCAATGTAACGGTGCCGACGATGATCCAGAGGACGAGGCCCTGAACGAGCGGACGGATACCGACTTGCTTCAGGGTTTCTTTGTTCAATCCTGTGCCGATCAAAAACAGAGTAACGGTGAGGCCGATCTTGCCCAGGCGATTGAGGATGCTGAAAGCTGGGGCGAACGCCGGCAAGGTGGTGTTAAGCAGCGCGGCCAGGCAGAAGAACAAGATGAACCAGGGCCACTGGATGCGGGCTTTGCTCTTCAGGGTGATGGCTGTGACTAGAGATAGAGGAACGATCCAGAGAGCACGCGCCAGCTTCACGGTGGTTCCGATCGCAAGTGCCGTGGGACCGTACTTGGCGGTCGCGCCGACGACGGAACTCGTGTCATGAATGGCGAGAGCGGACCAGAGTCCGAATTGTGACTGCGTCATGTGAAAGGCGTATCCGACGACAGGAAAGAGAAATAGAGCGACTGAGTTGAGGATGAAGACGGAGCCGAGAGATACGGCCATTTCTTCTTCGCTGGCGTCGGCGATGGGGCCGACGGCGGCGATGGCGCTGCCGCCGCAGATGGCGGTGCCTGCGCTGATTAGAAATGCGGACTTCTTCCCGACGCTGAGCAGGTAGCCGAAGCCGAGGCCGAGGAACATTACGGCAGTGATGCTGACGGCGGTGTAGAGGAAGCCGGAGCGTCCGGCTTCGAGAACCTGGTGCAGGTTCATGCCGAAGCCGAGGGCGACGACAGACGCTTGCAACAAAAATTTTGAGAGGCGTCTACTTTCGAGATTGAACGGATGTGCGACGGCGAGCCCGAAGACCAGGCCGCCGAGGAGAGCGAAGGGTGGCGAGATCAGGCCGCTGGCGGACAGAATTAACGCCAGGACAAACACGGTCTTACTCATGCTCGCTCATGCCGTGTTGCCCACGCGGTTCTTGAGCCGGAAATTGTCCAGTTGAGCCACGGGATGATTATCTACTGAAACTGTGCAATGCGGGAGAGCACGATAGTGGGTGGTCCTGGATTCGCATCGGCGGCAACTCGGCGAAGATATTGCATCTCTCGGGGTCGACTTCCTTGTGCGGGCTGTTGATCGATTCCCTGTTTACTTACCATCCCTGTTTTTTCCCAGTGCCAAAAGAACCTGAGAATCGCCTACTGGTTTCATGGTCTGGTCGTGCGGGTTTCCACTGATTGGCCTAAAAGTATTTTTCGGGCGAAACTCATGTTCGCTGCTCCAGCTTTTCTCCGCTCCAGCCCAGGAGGTTAGTGTGTTCGGTTCCTCAGAGAACGTGTGGAAGTGGGTTCCGACCGTCCGCGGCCTTGCACGGAAGCTGTTCTGCTCCATCAGTCTTTTGTTCCTCTCGACTCTCGCATTCCCGACCCTCGGATTTGCCGCTCCGACCATAACGATTCTCTCTCCGAAGAGTAGTTCGAACTCGGGCTCACCTGTTTTCTATGAGGCGTATGCTACCAGCGCATCTTGCGCGAATGGGATCAATTCCATGCGCATCTACTCGGCGCCAGGTGTGGATGCCTACTCAGCTTATGGCGGGCATATTGAAACCTTCATTCCATTGAGCGCTGGAAGCTATAGTACCGTTGTGCAGGCGTGGGATAACTGCGGCGCCGTCGGCAAAGTGATAGTCGATATTACAGTCAAATCCGAGGCGGGAGTTTCTGTCTTCCTCCCGAAAGGCTCGTCGGCAGATATTCCGGTGCATATCGCCGCTTCGGCGCAGAATCCTGAGTGCGCGGCCGGTATCAGTGCCATACGCATTTACACCGGCAATGGCATCGCGCCATACACCATCGATTCCAATGAAGTGAACACATTTGTGAATCTGTTGCCAGGAAAGTACGACCTGACCGTGCAAGCGTGGGACAACTGCGGCCATGTATACAAGACTCCGCTCTCGGAAACCGCAGTGGGAGCAGCGGATAGCTATCTTTACGCGACCACCGCGAGCCAGTCCGGTACGAATACCTCGGATGAAATTGCTGAATTCACCATCGGCGCGGGCGTGATCAAAAATCCGAATGGCAACGGCAAGCCCCCAACGTTCCCTGCTGCCCCTGGTGCGAGCAATATTGTAGTGGACCCGGGCGGTTGGTTTCTCTACGCCCTCACCGCAAGCGCGCTTTATGGCTACCAGATCGATCAAAGCAACGGGCATCTTACTTATCTGCCGGGCTCGCCGTTCCAGTTGAATGGAAACGGGCCAACCAGCATGGCGATGGATCCGAACGGCAATTTCCTATTCGTTGCCTATAACTTGACCAACACCGTGGAGGTCTACCAGATCAATCGCTCCAGCGGCGACCTAGTGGAAATTGAGAGTCCCAGCGGTTCCGGCGGAATAAACTCTGTCACAACCGATTTTACCGGCCAATATGTCTATGCTGACAATAACAACAGCGACGAGGTCACGGTCTGGGGATGGGCGATTAATCCGAACAATGGCCACCTTACGGCCGTTCCGGGAAGCCCCTACAATGTGCCCGCAGGCAATTACAACGGCGGAACCGTGACTTCGACCATGCTCCCCTCAGGATCGCCTGCTTCGCCTGTGCTTTATATGCAGATTGGCGGTCCCTCGAATCCGCAGATGGCGTATACCGTGGACTTCGGCACCGGCGCGCTGACCGACACGCCGGGATATGACCCTTACGGTTGCGACGAGTGTGGACCGATTCTCGCCGACAACCATGGAAAGTGGATCTGGGGATTTTCACAAGCACCAACGGTTCCTCTGCAAAATTGGTTCGAGATTCTCTCGATCCAATCGAATGGATCGGGTTATGGAACCACGGAAGCAAGTTCAACCGGTAACTTGATCCTCCCGGCTCTTGCCGAAGATGGAACCGGGCTATACCTGTACGCAAGCGGGGAGAACTGCCCGAATGGCAACTGCAGCGTCCCTGTGGGCGTAGTAACCTCCTGGAAGCTGAGCGACGGAGTTCCAAAGGCTCTGACAGGCCCATTGAACACAGGATCAAATGCCCCGGCAAGTGGAATGGGAGTTGCCAGGAAATCTGGCGACTGAACATGTATTCGATCGCCACGACTCAATCGAGGTTCTCGCGGTCAACGGAAAATGTGCCGAGAACTCCGTTGTAGGAGCGGTTGAAAATGACAGCTTCGACAAGTGCAATCGCACTAATGTTTTTCTTGCGCTTCGTGTAGCAACGGACGGAGAGAGTCGACTGAGATTCCAAGCGTGCCGCCGGAGAAGCCGTCCATGTAGGCGGAATTGACGCCGATGACTTCACCTTTGGTGTTGAAGACGGGGCCACCGCTACCGCCGTGCGCGGTGGGAGCGTCGTAGATGAGCTTGTCGCCGACAACGTCGCCGAGATGTCCGCAGGTAGTGGAGGGCCGAATCAGCGACAGTGCAGCCAATTCGCTGGCCGCGTTGATGTCGTTGTGGCGATAGGCCATGCGCTCGTAAATTCCGCTCGGCGACTTGGCGACCATGCCGGCAATGCCCATGGGATAGCCGATTACGGTGACCAACTGTCCAGGAGCACCGGGCGATTTCGCGAGGGGCAGCACGGCAAGACCGCGAACTACGTCGGACTCAGCGCCCAGATCTTCAGCATGCAAGACCGCCAGATCAGAGGTCTTCGAAACTGATGCGGGCAACAGATTCACGGGCGTGGGCGAGCCGGGGAAAAAAATCACGAGGCTTTCGAGCATGCCCGTGGCGCCGTGGTCAATGAGCTTCTGAGCTTCGGAGTCTCCATACCAGGGTTCGGCTACGTGGCGGTTGGTGGCGATGAGACCTTTGCCTACGAGAAACCCTGTGCCGGAAACGCGGGCGCGAACTACGGGACGCTGGTTCGGGAAGCCTACCTGATAAATACCATAGATGTAGCCGATGGAATTGCGATAGCGATTGAGAACGACGGCAGGCATGGCCTGATCTTGCTTGAGTTGCTCGACCTGCGCCGTGAGTGCGTGAACTTGTTGCTCGAGGTCGGTAGGAGGCTCGCCTTGCGCCGTGGTGGGCAGGTAATAGTGGACCATGGCGAGGGCTCCGAGGAGCAGCACAATTCCCAGGACAGCCTGCACCGCTTGCTGCCAATAGTCGCAGACCGGACTTACTTGCTGCGTGGATTCGGGAGCCGACATCTTCGCGGCAGCAGAATCGTTGATTTCGGGTTCGCTTATTTCGGGGTCGGCCATGGGGTCGGAAGCAACATCCTCGGGAACTCGCTCCAAGTGGTTCTGTTTCAGCCTTTTGAGTGATGAGTGGCGGCGAGGCTGAGTACTTGGTTGTCAGTATCTTCGCCCGTCTGGCGCGGGTTTGCCACGGTACTGAAGGCGATGTACGTGCGATAGGGGGACGGGCACAGGCTTTAACCACAGAGGGCATGGGGATGCACTGAGTGTCGTACCTCTGTGAAAATCAGGGCAAATTATGGGGTCTTAATTCCCAGACGCTTGGCCATTTGGTCGTAGAGGAAGCCTTTGCCCGGGCGGTAGGGCTGGACCCATTCGCCATCGATGACGAACTGGGGGATGGCACGCTTGCCGGTGCGTTTGATGACTTCGTCGATGGCGCCGGGAGTGGTTTCGACGTCGACGGTTTTGTAGGGGATTTGGTGCTTGTCGAGAAAGCGCTTGGCCTCTCGGCAGTCGGGGCACCAGCCGGCGGAGTAGACGGTGAGATCCATGAGTTCTTCTAATCGTATCGTGATCTGGGGAAAAAGGGCAGCCCTCGTGAGGCTAACGCCAGAATCCAATAGGCAGGTTCATCGCAGCGCTGGAAGCGCTGCGCCACCCACAAGCCCGCCAAGCCAGGAAAGCGAAAAGCTGCTCCTCCAATTAAATGGCATCGAGCAAGACCACCGCCAGTCTTCCTACACGTGCTCCAGCTGTGAATGCGTGCGTTCGTTGATGACATTGCCAGTGTTGAGCGTAGAGGCGGGCTCGAACAGCAGGAACCAGCATTCTTCATCGGCCGCAGGCTTGTGTTCGACGCCGCGGGGGACGACTACGAACTCTCCCTCCTCGATCCATTCGTGATGTTCGCGAAGATCTTTGTCGCGGTAATGCATTCGGAATCGGCCTTTGACGACGAGAAACAATTCGTCCTCATGCTCGTGGTGGTGGAAGATGAACTCGCCTTTGATTTTGTCGAGCTTGACGCATTGTCCGTTGAGCTCGGCGGCTATGTAGGGCTTCCAGTATTCAGAAATCTGAGAGAATTTTTCGGCGATGTTAACTTTGGGCATGGTCACTCCGGCAAATTATTTTATCCAACTGATCCCGTAAGATCGGTCGTTCCGTCTCGCGACACGAAGTCAAATCTGGCCGAAACCACCGTCTACGTTCAGGTCGACGCCCGTGATGTAGGAGGCTTCGCTGCTGGCGAGGAACAGGACGGCGTGGGCCACTTCTTCAGGAGTACCGAGACGTTTCATAGGAACGCGAGCTTTAACCTGCTCTGCGAAGGCATCGACCCCAGCCTGCGGCATACCGCCCTTTTCGAGGATCGGAGTGTAGATGGGTCCGGGACTGACGACGTTGACGCGAATTCCGCGATCCAACAATTCGGCGGCGAAGGTGCGCGCCAGAGAGCGGACTGCGGCCTTGCTCGCGGAATAAATGCTGGTTGCGGGACTGCCCTTGGTTGAGACGACGGAGGCATTCAACACGATGCCAGCGTTGTCGTTGAGCAGGGGAAGCGCCTTCTGCAGGGTGAAGAACAGCCCCTTCACGTTGATATCGAACGTCTCGTCGAACAACTGCTCGCTGCTGGCGGCGGCCGGGGCAAATTTCGCGATGCCGGCGTTAGCGAAGAGCGCATCGATCTTGCCGAATTTCGCGGAGACCTGGGCGAAGAATCGATCGAGTTCGGCGAGTTTGGCGACATCGGCTTTTACGGCGAGGGTGTCGGGGCCGATGGTTTTGACTGCCGCGTCGAGAGTTTTCTGATCGCGACCGGAGATGGCGACTTTCGCGCCCTCGTCGTGAAATTGTTTTGCGGTTGCCAGGCCTATGCCGCTGTTACCGCCAGTAATGACTGCTGATTTTCCTTCGAATCGCTTCATAAGAGATTTCCCCTTGGTGATGTACGTCCAGGTTTAATAGGACATGATCTTGCATGCGTGATTGGATGAGGGAAAGGCGATTCAGGGTTCGGGCGTAGAAAAAGCCGTCAGCATTGAGCTGACGGCTGAAAACCTGCCGAGCCGGGCGCAGGACTGCTTAGAAGCCAGCGGTTCCTGATGTTTCGTGGGCGTTGTGAAGCGTCACGCGGATGCCGCGCTGGGCGTTGAGTTGAGTGGTCGAGTTCCAGTCGATGTCGTTGGTGCTGATCACGCCGGAACCGCCACCGATCAAGGAGTAGGTAAGGCGGTCGCCCTGGTAGCCGTATCCGCTGACCGACAGTACGGTGCCGGAGTTGAGGACGAAGACGGGCATGCCCGGAAGGCCGACGACGTTCGCCACGTTCTGCGCCGGGACATCGCGCGAGACGTAGCTGGCATAGGAGGCTCGCGTCACGGGTTGAGTCAGATGGAGCACCTGATCGTTATTACTTAGAACAGTATTACTCAGAGCGTTGTTGTTCGCAGCGTTGTTTGCAACCCCGTTGCCGGCGGTGCCGTCGTTCGCAAAACCAGCCCGCGTGACGGAGAATTGGAACTGGGAGTTGCTTTGCTGCCCGTCGTTATATGAGCCGTTCTGGACGTGGCCAAAGAAGTGCCAGCCGGGGGTGATGGTCTGCGTCATCTGTGGGATTTGGACATCATCCATCAGGCGCAGGCTGAGGACGGTTTCGCCTTTCAGGGTGGGACGCGGGCCGCGGGCGGGCAGCATGATTACTTTCCAGGGCCATAGCGGCGGGATCATCCATTCGACCACGTCGCGCACGGCGTGGCCTTTGCCGTCGATCTTGCCTTCCTTGTCGACTTTGTAGCCGCGGGTGCCGATGAGCTTGGCGTCGAGCGGCAGGTCGCCGCCGGGCAGGCCGATGCGATCGAATTGCAGTTTCAAATATCCTTTACCCCAGAAGTGGCCGGGATCTTTGGCGGCTTCGAGGTGGCCGACCAGATAGGTTCCGCGCGGGAAAGCCTGCTGACCGAACTCTGTGACGCCGCGCAGGTGGCAGAGCACCGGGTCGCCCACGTCAGCCGTGGCCGAGGAGAAATTGGGCTCATTCATGGTGCATTGCAGAAGAGTGCCGGCGGGTAGGACCATCTCCCGTGCGCTGGCGCTTAGGGTGAATGCAATTAGGGTCAAGGCAAGAACGAGAAGGCCCAGCACGGTCGCAGACAGGGCCGCATGCAGAGTGGACTTCATACTTCACCTCGGTGTGGCACGCCCCGGTGCCTGGCGGACTCTGGCGCTGAGACCGCGATGTTCGGGCATCTAATCACAGGTTGAACCCGAGGTCAATCAGGAAGTTTCCCCGTCAAGAAGAAAAGCCGCGAGCCTGGAGCGGACGGCTGAAAACCTTGGAACTGCGCTCGGCTAGCGGGTAGGAGCGCCCGCCCCACACGACCTAACTCTCGGCAGGATGCGATGTTATGCTGCTCGCATGTCGGGAAAGACTCTGCATATTGTTGACGGAGATTCGACCGCTGGGACGCTTAGGGAGGCAGGCTTCCACGGGAGAGGAGAAGTTTTGAGCTGGCGCGACGCGCTCTATACGGGGCCGGTTCCTGCTGGACTCACGCTGCGGCAGTTGAGCCGCGTGCGGTCGCGCTTCTGGACGAATGGCAAGCGTTCAACTGAATTTAACAAGCGCGACGCGGCGATCGCGAAGCACGAGGGTTATGACAGCATCGTGCTGTGGTTTGGGGAGCACTGCGTTCTGTGCCAGCTCAGCCTCATGCAGATTCTTAGCTGGTTTCGGGAACAGGGGGTCGCAGCTGAAAAGCTGGCTTGGGCTCGAGTACACGGCGGCGAACTGCGGCCGGAACAGATTCCGAGTGCGTGCGCAGCGCGGCAGCCGGTTACGCCGGCGCAGATGCGGCTGGCAGAGCGGGCTTGGCGGGCGTTCCGGCAAGACTCACCGGCGGGAATGGTTCGGCTGCTGAAGGCTGACCTAAGCGGCCTTCCCAGCCTCCGCGGTGCGTTGACTCGATTGCTGCAGGAGTATCCATGGAGCCGGAGCGGACTGTCACGGTTGGAAGGCGAGTTGCTTCGCGAAATCCGAAAGAGGGAAAAGGCCAAAGCCGTGCTAGCGTTTGGTTCGGTCATGATGAGGGAATACGTCGGAGACACGCTGCTCTTGGACATGCTGAGGAACTTTGTGCGGGCTCCCATTCCACTCCTACGGTTCGCTGAACCGTTTGAGGGAAAGGTCGAGAAAAACGAATTTGCCAGATCAATCCTGGAGTTGACTGAAGTTGGTTATCGGGTGCTTGCGGGAAAGGCCGATCAGGTCGGGCTCAACGGCGTGGATCGCTGGATTGGCGGGGTTCATCTCGAAGGGCGGCGCGTTGGCTGGCGGTGCGATAGGAAAGCAGGGAGTGTTGCGGCGGCGAGATCGGTGTGATGTGGGAGATCCCTCAGCGGCCTAAAGCCGGATTTTTTTGGGCCGCTTACGGCACGGCTGAAGCCGTGCCCTTCCCGTTCTTGCCGCGCTTTCGCAAAATAAAAGCCGCCAGCTTTGCGCTGACGGCTGAAAACCTTGCCGAGCTGTGCTCGGCGGCCGGGTCAGAGACCCGGCCCCACACAAGCAAAACCTATTTTTCGTACAGCAGGACGCCTTCGGTCTTTTCCGCGTCTACTGGGCGGTAGAAGAGTTTGTTGTCTTCGAGGAAGACCTCGATGAAGGCGGGGCGGGTGGTGATGGTGCCCTGGATCAGCGCCTCCGACAGCGGGTCTTCGATGTACTTTTGCAGGGCGCGGCGTAGCGGGCGCGCGCCATAGCTGCGATCGGTGAGAGTCTGGTTGAGGATCCACTTCTTGGCGTCGTCGGCCACCGTGACTGTGATCGCTTTCTGCGCCAGGTTCTGGTTGAGCTGCGTGACCATGAGCTCGAGAATCTGGATGAGGTCGCTCTCGCTCAGGGCCAGGAACAGGATGACCTCGTCGAGACGATTCAAGAACTCGGGGTTGAAGGTGCGTTTGACTTCGCCCTTCACCAGTTCTTCGACTTTGTCGGAGATCATGTCATCCTTCGTCGACTGGAAGCCGAAGCCCTCGCGCTTCTGCAAATGCCGCGCGCCGATGTTCGAGGTCATGATGATGATCGTGTTCTTGAAGTCGACGGTGTTGCCGAGGCCATCGGTCAACTGCCCGTCTTCAAAAACCTGCAACAGGATGTTGAAAACATCGGGATGCGCCTTCTCGATTTCGTCGAGCAGGACGACGGAGTAGGGGGCACGCTTGACGCGCTCGGTGAGCTGTCCGCCTTCTTCGTAGCCCACATATCCGGGAGGCGAGCCGATCAGCTTCGAGACGGAATGTTTCTCCATGAACTCGGACATGTCGAAGCGGACCAGAGCCTTTTCGGTGCCGAACATGAATTGCGCCAGAGTGCGCGCAACTTCGGTTTTGCCGACCCCTGTGGGGCCTAAGAATAAGAACGAGCCGATGGGGCGGTTCGGGTTCTTCAGTCCGGCGCGCGAACGGCGGATGGCGCGGGCCAGGGCGCTGATCGACTTGTCCTGCGAGATGATGCGCTTGTGCAGTTCTTCTTCGATGCGGAGAAGCTTCTGCGTTTCTTCCTCTTTGATTGAGGTGACGGGCACGCCGGTCCAGCGCGAGACGACATCCTCGATGTCTTCGCGGTTGACTACGCCCGTCGAAGATTCGTCGAGATGATATTTTTCACGCAGGGCGCGCAGGTTCTCGCGCTCTTTGCGTTCCTCGTCGGAGTAGAAACGCGCCTTTTCGAACTCGTGGTTCGCGATCGCGTTTTCCATGCGATGCACGATGAACTTGATGCGCTTCTGCACTTCGGTCAGCTCTTCGGGCAGCGAAGTCTGGCGCAGTTTTACGCGGGCTCCGGCTTCGTCGACCAAGTCGATGGCCTTGTCGGGCAGGAAGCGATCCGGGATGTAGCGGTTCGAGTGCGAGACCGCGAAATTGATGGCGTCGTCGGTGTAGGTGACGGCGTGGAATTTTTCGTAGCGGTCTTTAATTCCAAACAAAATCTTAATGGCGTCGGTCTCGTTCGGCGGCGGAACTTTTACAGCCTGGAAGCGGCGCTCGAGCGAACGATCTTTCTCGATCGACTTGCGATATTCGCCGGGGGTGGTGGCGCCGATGCACTGAATTTCTCCGCGGGATAGCGCGGGCTTCAGGATGTTCGCGGCGTCGAGTGAACCTTCGGCGGATCCGGCGCCGACGAGGGTGTGCAGCTCGTCGATGAAGATGATGGAATTCTGATTTTCCATCAGCTCTTTCATGATGGTCTTGAGGCGCTCTTCGAACTGGCCGCGGTACTTGGTGCCGGCCACGATGAGCGAGAGGTCTAGGGCAAGGATGCGCTTGTCGGCTAGGAACGACGGGACTTCGCCGTCGGCGATGCGCTGGGCCAGGCCTTCGACGATGGCGGTCTTGCCCACGCCCGGTTCGCCGATCAGCACGGGATTATTCTTGGTGCGGCGGCAGAGGATCTGAATGACGCGATCGACTTCGCCTTCGCGGCCGACCAGCGGGTCAAGCTGGCTGTCCATGGCGGCCTGAGTCAGGTCACGGGAAAATTCCGCGAGCAGCGAACTCTCACGCTGGCGCTGCGGCTGAGCCTTTTCCTGCGTGCTGCGCGCGAGCTCTTCGCGGATGGTCGAGAGGCGAAGACCGCGCTCGTGCAAGATCTCGGCGGCGAAGCATTTCTCTTCTCTTAATAAACCCAAAAGCAGGTGCTCCGTGCCAATGTGGCGATGCGAGAGGCGCTCGGCTTCTTCGGCGGCGTAGGCGAGCACCCGCTTGCATTCGTTGCTCAGCGGAAGATCAACCGAGGTCGAAACTTTCTCGCGAATCGTGGTGTGCCCCTCGATCTGCTTGCGGATGGATTCGACCGAGGCATGGGACCGCAGAAAACGGTTGGTTAGGGCTTTGTCTTCGCGCAGGAGTCCGAGAAGCAGATGCTCCGTCTCGATATAGGGAGACCCGAACTGGCTGGCTTCATAGCGTGCGAAAAAAATTACGCGCCTGGCTTTCTCCGTATAGCGTTCAAACATAATGCCCTTCCCCCTGACCTTCCTGGTCGAGAAGAACTGTGCTTGCCCGACCTACCAAAAACCGATCCCTGGTCCACCGAAACTAAAATCTATCCTTACATTATGCAATCAAAAGAGCTGAAACCCAAGCTCTGAAACGATTCTACAGACCTTTGATCACGTTACCAAAGAAACTGTTTTCTTTGCGCTTCTAATCTTTATCCATTCGCAGGGGCTAAAGCCCGTTCGTTTCTGATCGCTGACGGCACGGTTGAAGCCGTGTCCTTCCACTAAACCTCATGCCGGTAGCGATTCCGGCGGAATCTCTTCTATGCGGCCGCGCTGCAATCTTAAGACGCGATGGCAGCGGCGAGCGAATGACAAGTTGTGCGTGGCAATGAGCGAGGTGAGTTGGTGCTCGCGATGCAATCGAGCGATCAATTCAAAAACCGCTTCCGCCGTATGTCCGTCAAGGTCGCCCGTAGGCTCGTCGGCCAGTAGCAGCTTGGGGCCAGTGATGAGCGCGCGGGCCAAAGCCACG
>Ga0210389_10003166_pt1 | contig 12845 bp, 14 predicted proteins | sample IncBWH28OmetaG_FD_160127 | JGI IMG/M metagenome (GOLD analysis project Ga0210389, IMG submission 160127) | Forest soil microbial communities from Barre Woods Harvard Forest LTER site, Petersham, Massachusetts, United States - Inc-BW-H-28-O ...
GAGGCGCGGGCGCGATGGGCGGCGGCCTCGCCACCGGCGCGGCGGTCCCAGGAATTATCCGGCGGCGGTTGCAACCCGGTGCCCGAGCCCATGCCGGCATCGCCGCGGTTGATCGCGGGATTGAGCAACTCGGCCAGCGCCGGCCCGATCGGTTGAACGTCGGGGCGGCCTGCTTTGGTTTTCGGGGTTCTGCCGGGCTTTTTCGGAGGAGAGGGGTTCTTCGCCATGGGGCGAATATGGGACGAGTCCGCCGGATGTGAAAGAGTGAAGGAATGGCCCAGACAGGGCATCGGCAGGATGCTGTCAGTACGTTGTCAGCAGTGCCCGTAGGTTCCCCGATATCCGCTCGTCATGCCCGGCTTTTACGCCGGGCACCCACGCCCTTCCCTTGGAGGCAAGAAGACGTGGATGGCCGGAAGCCCGGCCATGACGAAGATGGCCAATTACGCCGCGGTGTGTTCCGGCGTGGGCGTACGCGGGTTGACGATGTCGAGATGGATGCCGCGGCAGCTGGCGCAGCGCATGGTCCAGTATTCCGAGCCTTCCCGGCCGCCAATGACGCGCATCACCGAGAGGCCGCCGCGGCAATCCGGGCAATCGGTGCGGACGTTGCGCGACAGGGGTGAGAGCAGTCGGGGATCAAGCGGGGGCATGGGCATTTCCTCTCGTCAGCTTAAGCCGCCCGGACTTCTTCAGGTCCGGTCCAGCGATGCTTGAAACGGTCGATATGGTGCTTGGCGTCTGATATGGCGGAGTCGGGATCGCTCCAGGCAAACCCGACTTCAAGCGTGGGGAAGGGGTGGTTGCCGATCATTAGCGGGCGGTCGTCGGCGCGGCGGATGCGGGCGTGCCACAAATCGCGTCCGGCTTCGAATGACTCGATCCGGTAGCCCTGATAGAGGCAATCCATCTGGCTCTCCCCTGCTGTCGGGGCGAGCAGATCATGAATTCAGAAGGTAATATGTGAAGCCGTTCACAAGGCTTTCTCTTTTTTGTCTTTTTTGCGACGCGGGACGCCGGCGGCCGGCGCGGCGGCGCGCATGATCCAGCGGCGGAACGCGGCGAAATCGCGCTGCTCGGCCTGGAATGGGCGATAGACCAGGTACCAGCGCATGCCCTTCGGCACCGAGAGGGAGAACGGGGCAATCAGGCGTCCGGCGGCGAGGTCGTCGTCGATATAGGGCCGGATGCCCATGGCAATGCCGAGCCCATCGAGCGCGGCCTGCAGCGCCTGGCCGTAATATTGAAATTCGGTGCCGCGCGCGGTGAGGCGGGGGACGCCCGCGGCCTTCAGCCAGGCAGGCCAGTCCTCCGGCGAATGCGCGACGCGGAGCAGGCTCGGGCCCTTCAGGTCGCCGGCACGTTTGATCGATGCGGCGAGTTTTGGCGTGCAGACCGGCGTTAGGTCAGCCGCGAACAGCGGCTCAGCGACCAGGCCCGGCCAGTCGCCATCGCCGAGCTTGATGCCGCAACTCCAGTCGTCGCCGAACGGCACCGCGACGCCGCCGGTGGTGAAGCGGACCTCGATGGCGGGCTCCTGCCGGCTGAAATCCGCCAGCCGCGGGATCAGCCAGCGCATCGCAAAGGTCGGCCCGACGCCGATGGTGAGCACGCGCAAGGCGGCGGGCGCCGTCACCTGCGCGGTGAGGCTTGCGAGCGCATCGAAGATCGGCGTCAGCCCGGTCTGATAGGCCCGGCCCGCTGCGGTCGGCAGCAGGCGGTTGGCCTTGCGCTCGAACAGCACGACGCCGAGCCTTTGCTCCAGCAGATGCACCATCCTGGAGATCGCGGCCGGCGAGACGTTGAGCTCGGCGCCCGCCGCGGCAAAGCTGCCGCCGCGCGCCGCCGCTTCAAATGCCTTGATGCCGTTGAGAAAAAGCAGCCGCCGCACATCGACCCTCAGGAAAACTGATGCTAAGCGCAAGATAACTCCGTTTGCGGGAAAGGCACAAGCGCGGCAGAAATATCGGCGGAGGATTCGAATGACGCCCTTGATGATCGCCGCGCTCGGCGCGCTGATGGTTGCGACCGCGTTCTTGTCGGGGCTGTTCGGCATGGCCGGCGGCATGATCCTGATCGGCGTGCTGCTAGTGCTGATGCCGCTGCCGACGGCGATGGTGCTGCATGCGATCACGCAGATGGCCTCCAACGGCTGGCGCGCCATCCTCTGGCGCGCGCATATCCGCTGGCGGCCGGTGTCCGTCTATTTGATCGGCTGCGCGATTGCGCTCGCGGTCTGGTCGATCACGCGCTACGTGCCGGACAAGCCTATTGCGCTGCTGCTCCTCGGCATCACGCCGTTCATGGCGCGGCTGCTGCCCTCGGACATCAAGCCAAATCCTGACAGCATCTGGCAAGGCTCGGTCTACGGCTCGATCTGCATGGGGTTGATGCTGATGACGGGTGTCTCCGGGCCGCTGCTCGACACCTTCTTCCTCGGCGGCAATTTCGAACGCCGCCAGATCATCGCCACCAAGGCGACCTGCCAGGTCGCGAGCCATCTCACCAAGCTGATCTATTTCGGCGGCATCATCGACCAGGCCGCGACGCTCAATCCGGTGCTGGCGCTTGTTGCGGTCGCGGCCTCGATGCTCGGCACCACACTGTCGCGGCGCGTGCTGGAGGCGATGAGCGACCAGCAATTCCGCCGCTGGGCCAATCACATCATCACGACGGTGGCGAGCTATTATCTGCTCTATGGCGGCTGGCTTCTGGTCGCGAAAAGCTCGGCCGCGCCGTTCTGAGGGAGGCGTGCGATGAAGGAGATTGCCGATCCGCTGGTGCTCGATTTCGTCGAATGGATCGCGCGCGAGCCGCGCGCCTATTCGGAGGTGATCGGCACCTGGAAGACCTCATGCCCGCGGCTCACCATCTGGGAGGATGCGGCCGAGCACGGCTATGTCGCGCGCGAGACGATCGTGGGCTTCGGCCTGGTCGTGACGGTGACGGAAGACGGCGAAAGGCTGCTGCGCGCAAATGGCCGCGTGAGCTGAGACGCGATCACAATTCCGCTTGTTCCGGCCGCATGCCATTGACTTGCCGACGCGGCGTGGCAAAGTTCATGCAATCGCATCTATCTGCGACAGACTCAACACGACAGCAGGATGGGACCGCCCGCCATGATCGACCTCTATTATTGGACCACGCCGAACGGCCACAAGGTCACGATGTTCCTCGAGGAGACCGGCCTCGAATACAAGATCTTCCCGGTGAATATCGGCAAGGGCGAGCAATTTCGTCCGGAATTTCTCGCGGTCGCGCCGAACAACCGCATCCCGGCGATGGTCGATCATGCGCCGAAAGGCGGCGGCAAGCCGATCTCCATTTTCGAGTCGGGTGCGATGCTACTCTATCTCGCCGAGAAGACCGGCAAGTTTCTGCCGGCCGATCACCACGGCCGCTATGACGTGATCCAGTGGACGTTCTGGCAGATGGGCGGCCTCGGGCCGATGGCCGGCCAGAACCATCACTTCCGCAACTATGCGGTCGACAAGATCCCCTACGCCATCGACCGCTATGTCAACGAGACCAACCGCCTCTATGGCGTGCTCAACAAGCGGCTCGCCGACCGCGAATATATCGGTGGCGACTATTCGATCGCCGACATGGCGAGCTATCCCTGGGTCGTCGGCTACAAGAACCAGGGCCAGGACATCGACCAGTTCCCGCATCTCAAGCGCTGGCTCGACACCATCAAGGCCAAGCCTGCGACCGAGCGCGCCTACGCCAAGGCGAAAGAGGTCAATCCGAATTTCGGCCAGCCGGTGAATCGCACCGAGGAGGAGCGGAAGATCCTGTTCGGGCAGACGGCCGCGGTGGTGCGGTAACATTTCGCCGAAGCTACGCGTATACTCGTTATGGCCGGGCTCGATTGTAGGGTGGGCAAAGGCGCGTTAGCGCCGTGCCCACCATTCAAGCTTGGTGCAAGCCATGGTGGGCACGCTGCGCTTTGCCCACCCTACGGACCGTTGGTGTGGGGCCTTCAAAATGAATCTCCAACTCTTCGAACTGGTCGGCACCGACGCGGCGCGTCCGTTCAGCCCTTATTGCTGGCGGATTCGGATGGCGCTGGCGCATAAGGGGCTGGGCCACGGCTCGATCCCGTGGCGCTTCACCGAGAAGCAGACGATCGCGCCGCACGGCTCGGAGAAGGTGCCGGTACTGCTGCACGATGAAAACCCCGTGGTCGATTCCTGGGCGATCGCCAACTATCTCGAAGACAAATTTCCCGACCGCCCCTCGCTGTTCGGCGGCGTGGGCGGCCGCGCCGCGATGCGGATGATCAATTGCTGGGGCGACATTGCCATCGTCGGCGGCATCTTTCCGCTGATCGCCGCCGATATCCCGGAGCATCTCGGCCCCGTCGATGCCGACTATTTCCGCATCTCGCGCGAGGCGCGGCTCGGCCGGAAGCTGGAGGAGGCGGCCGCCGAGCGCGACAAGGCCGTGATCGGCTTTCGCCGCTCGCTGGAGCCGCTGCGCATGACGCTGCGCGCGCAACCTTATCTCGGCGGCATCACGCCGAACTACGCCGACTACATCGTGTTCGGCGGCTTTCAATGGGCGCGCGTGGTGAGCCCGTTCAAGCTGCTTGCGGCAGACGATCCGGTCTACGCCTGGCGCGAAAAGCTGCTCGATGCGTTCGATGGCCTGGCGCGCAAATCACCGGGCTTTGCGGTCTAGCGTTAAGCGCGCGTAGGGATCGGCGACCAAAAGAATAAACAAAAAATAGTATTCGCGGGCTGCACGTCGCTGCGCTGTCTTCCGTGAATTGTGCGTGGCCTTTCCATCAGCCTATAAGCCGAACGGGCGAAGCGGCGATTGGATGGGAGACAGCATTGTCGCGTGAGAAATGGATAATTGGCGTTGCCGCATGGCTGCTGTTGGCGGGCTCGTCCGTTGCGTTGGCGCAATCGGTCTCGCCGACGGATGCGATGCTCAACAAGGGGCCGCCGAGCTGGGACGCTAATCACGACGGCGTTTACACCTGCGACGAATGGAAGTCCTATATGGACCGCCTGTTCAAATCGGCCGACCGCAACCATGACGGCAAGCTCGATCCAGCCGAGTTCGCGACGGTGCAGAAGGCCGATGCAACCCTGGCTGATGCCGACTTCGGCTATTTCGACGAGAACCAGGACGGCAAGATCACGCGGGCCGAGTTCGTGGAAAAGCAGAGCCCGTTCATCCTGCGTTTCGACACCAATGGCGACTGCCGCGTCACCCCTGCTGAAATGAAAGCCGCGCTCGAACCGAAGGGACCACAAGGACCGCAGGAGCGGCCGCGCGACCGCTTTCACTGATCACGCGCCGCGATAGCGCGGCGCGCGGCGTTCCTTCCAGGCGGCGAGGCCTTCGCCGAGATCGTGGCTCGGCACCAGCGCGGCGAATTGCTCGCTCTCGACCAGCAGCCCTTCGGCGATGGCCATGTTGAGCCCGCGCGTCACCGCTGATATGACGCCGCCGACCGCAAGTGGCGAATGACGAACGATCCGCCCCGCGAGGCGTCGCGCGGCCGGCAGCAATTCGTCATGCGGCACGACGGCGTTGACCAATCCGATTTCGAGCGCCTGGTGTGGCGAGAAGGGATCGCCAGTCAGGAGGTGCTCCAGTGCGCGCTTGCGGCCCGCGAGCCGTGGCAGGCGCTGCGTGCCGCCGAAGGTCGGCGGCATGCCGAGATTGATCTCAGGCTTTGCGAACGTCGCGAATTCGCTTGCCACCGCCAGATGTACCGCTTCCGTGATCTCGCAGCCGCCGCCGAAGGCGAGTCCGTTGATGGCGGCGATGACGGGCTTCCTGAAGGCTTCCAGCCGCGCGGTCATCGCTTGCCCGCGCCGCACGAAGTCGCGCACCGCGACGCTGGTGCCGCGCGAAACGCTCTCCGAAAACTCATGGATGTCGGCACCGGCGGAGAAGGCGCGCTGGCCCGCACCGGTCAAAATGACCGCGTGCACATTTGCGTCGACTTCGATCGCATCGAGCGCGGCCATCAGCCGATCAATCAATTCATAGTTCAGCGCATTCAGCCGTTCCGGCCGGTTCAGCGTGATCAGCGCGATTTCGTCCTTGATTTCGAGCAGGATGGGGTCGGACATCGTGGCCTCCGGTGCGGAGCGCAAGCTAGGCCGGAGCCGGCGTTGTGTATATTCACTGGTTAGTATACATGGAGCCATGACCGGCACCCCGAGCGACACCCGCGAGCGCATCATCTCGGCCGCGAGCAAGCTGTTTTACAGCGACGGCATCCGCGCCGTCAGCGTCGATGCGGTGGCAGAAAAAGCCAGCCTCACCAAGCGCACGCTGTATTATCACTTCCGCAGCAAGGACGATCTGGTCGCGGCCTATCTCGAAGCGCGCGATCAGCCGAATCTCGTGCTGTTCAAGCGCTGGTTCGACGAGGCGGCGGGCGAGCTGCCCTCAAAGGTGCAGGCGATCTTCGACCAGCTCGCGCGGAACGCGGGCCATCCCAAGTGGAAGGGCTGCGGCTTCCTGCGCACCTCCGCCGAGCTCGCCAATCTGCCCGGCCATCCCGCGATCAAGATCGGCGCCGCACACAAGAAGAAGTTCGAGGCCTGGCTGCGTACGAGTTTTGAGGAAGCAGATATCGCGAATGCAGCTCGGCTCGCGCGGCAAATCCTGCTGCTGCTCGACGGCTCGTTTGCGGTCGTGCAGCTGCACCGCGATCCCAGCTATATGGAGACGGCGGGCGAGGCGGCGTTTTCGCTGGTCGAGATGGCGCTGAGGGCGCGTGTGAAAGGTAAGCGCCCGCGGCCTCGCTCCTGAACCGGCAAGCCTGCCGGTCAGGACGCTTTCGCGCGTTCGCTGGCGGGGCCGAAGCCGCCGCCACCAGGCGTTTCCAAGGTCAATCGCGAACCAGGCGCCGCGACGACCGTCTCGCGCGGATCAATCGGCTCGCCGTTGAGCAGCACACGGCCGGTGGCGCCGGCTTCGCCGCCGCGCATGCCCGGCGCTGGGGTCCGCAGGCGATCGGCCATGAAGGTCATTGTCACCGGCTCATCGGCCAGCAGTTCAAGCTCAAACACCTGCCCGTCGCCGCCGCGCGTTGTGCCGGCCCCGCCGGTGCCGTGCCGCAAGGCGCGCCGCGTGATCCGGATCGGCGCCTGGGACTCGATCACTTCGATCGGCGTGTTGGCGAGATTGCTGGGGAAGCTGAGCGACGGCAGCCCGTCGCCCTTCGCGCCTGCGCCTTGTCCGCCGTTGAGGAACAGCGTCGAAGCAAAGCGCCGGCCTTCATGTGCGCCGGCGAGTTGCACGCACCACAGGGGCGATCCTGCCGCGGCGCGAACACGATCCGGCACCACATTCGCGAGCGCCCCCATGACGGCGGTCGGTAGCAGGTGGCCAGTCATGGCGCGCGCGCTCACCGCTGCGGGGAATTTCGGATTGAGGATCGAGCCCTCCGGCGCCGTCGTGGTGATGGGCCGGAACGAGCCGTCATTGTTCGGCACGGTCGGCGCCAGCACGCATTTGAGCGCATACGCGGTGTAGGCAAAGGTGTAGATCGGCACGACATTGATCGCGCGCGGCAATTGCGGCGACGAGCCGGTGTAGTCGACGGTCAACGCATCGCCCTTGACGATGATCCGGCATCGGATGGTGACCGGTTCGATGAAGCCGTCCGTTCGGGCCTCATATTCGTAGTCGCCGTCAGGCAGGGCGCGGATGGCGTTGCGCATCGCGGCCTCGGACCTTGCGTGCATTTCCTTGCCGACTTCGACCAGATCGCATTCGGTCTCGTCGAGCATCTCGAGCAGGCGCTGCGACAACATGCGATTGGCCGAAACCTGAGCCCACAAATCGCCCATCACTTGTTCGGGAATGCGTACGTTGTTCTGGATGATCTGAACCAGCGTTTCGTTGATCGTGCCGGCCGCAACCAGCTTCATCGGCGGGATGCGCAAACCCTCTTCATAAAGGTCGCGATTGCCGGGCGAACGCAAGCGCCCGCCGATATCGGGCGAATGGGCGACGCTACCGGCGAATCCGACCAGGATGCCGTCGCGGAATACCGGCATCGCGATGTTGATGTCAGGAAGATGGCCCGTGCCGAGCCACGGATCGTTGGTGATCATGATGTCGCCGGGTTTCAGCGTCTCGCGCGGAAACACTTTCAGGAAGTGCCGCACGGTCTCCGGCAGCGTGCAGATGAAGGAGGGGATGCTCTGGCTCGATTGGGCGAGTAGCTGCGCATCGCGATCGAGCAACACGACGGCATAGTCGTTCGACTCGCGGACGATCGTCGAAAACGAGGTGCGCACCAGGGTGGCGGCGGCCTCGTCGACGAGGCTGACCAGCCGGGTCCAGAGGATTTCCAGCGAAATCGGATCAATCATCATTCGGCTCCCAGATGGATCAGCACGCTGAGGTCATCGAGCACTTCGACATCGGCGTCGACCGGCACCACGATGGTCGACTCCGATTCTTCGAGGATCAGCGGACCGCGCAACCGCGTCCCGCCGCCAAGCGCGTAGCGGTCGTAAACCGGCGCGTCGTTCATGGCATCGGCTTGCGTGCAGAAGATCGCGCGATGCGCCTTGGGCTTCGTCTCGGATGACCCACCACTCGCGGGCCAGACAAAGCGTTTGACGTCCTGTCGCGTCGCTCCGACAATGCGCCAGGTCACGACCTCCAGCGATCCCGCCGGCAGCACGCCGCCATAGTTGATTTCATAGGCTTTGCGGAAGGCAGCATCGAGCTCGGCCGCGAAGGCGGGGCCGACCTTGCGCCAGGGGAAGGACACCGAGAGGTTCGCGCCCTGTCCGACGTAACGCATCTCGACGAGAATTTCCCAGGTGACGTCGGCGGGGATCGTCAACGCCGATTTCAGTTCTTCGTCGGCTTCGCGCTTGAGATCGGCAAGCGTTGCCTCGATTTCGCGCCAGTCGACCGTTTCCAGGCCTTGCGGCTTGGACCAGGAGCGATCGACGCGCAGCGGCGCCGCCAGGAAGCCGAGACAGGAGCCGGTGCCGGCCGCAATCGGAAACAGCACACGCGGCACGCGGAGCTTGCGCGCGATCTCGACCGCATGCACCGGGCCGGCGCCGCCGGTCGCCACCATGGTGAAGCGCCGCGGATCCTGCGCCTTCTCGGCGATGTGGACGCGCGCCGCGGCCGCCATCGCCTCGTTGACGACATTGAAAATGCCCTTGGCGACGTCGAGCGACTTCAGCGACAGGCGATCGCCGAGCCGCTGCAACGCCTTGCCCGCGGCCGGCGCATCGAGCGCCATCCGGCCGCCAAGGAAGAAATCCGGATTGAGGTAGCCGAGCGTCAGATCGGCGTCGGTGACTGTTGCGCTTTCGCCACCCTGACCGTAGCAGGCGGGTCCGGGATCGGCGGCAGCACTGTCGGGCCCGACGGTCAACAGACCAAGGTCGCTGATGCGCGCGATGCTGCCGCCGCCGGCTCCGATCTCGATGAGATCGATGCTGGCAATCAGGAGCGGCAGGCCGCTGCCCTTCTTGAAACGGCGAACGCGCGCGGCCTCGAAGGTGTGAACGACGGATGGGCTGCCGGCCATCACCGTGCAGATCTTCGCGGTGGTGCCGCCCATGTCGAAAGCGAGCACGTCGTCGAATCCCGCCGCACGTCCTGCATTGGCCGCGCTCAGCACGCCGCCGGCCGGACCCGACTCCAGCGTCGTGATCGGCACCTCGGCCGCGATGTCGGCCGAGGTCGAGCCGCCGCTCGACACCATGATGCGCAGCGGCGCCTCGATGCCGGCCTGGCGCAGCCGCGCCGACAGCTCGTTGAGGTATTTTGCGACGATGGGCTGGACGAACGCATTCGCAGTCGCCGTCGTCGTCCGCTCATATTCACGGATTTCGCGGGCAACCCGGGATGAAACCGAGATCGCCATATCAGGCAAGGCACGCCGTATCGCGTCGGCCACACGGATCTCGTTTTCCGGATTGACGCAAGAATGAAGGAACGAAACCGCGACGGACTGCGCGCCGGATCTCTTCAGCTTTTCGATGACGGCATCGATCCCGGCCTGATCCGGCGCCGCAAGGATGGCGCCATTGGCGGCAATCCGTTCCCCGAGCTCGAACCGGTGCGCGCGATCAACCAGCGGCTTCGGCATCTGGATGTCGAGATCGTAGAGGTCGTAGCGCACCTCGCGGCCGATATCGATAATATCTGCGGTGCCCTCGGTTGCGACCAGTGCCGTGCGGGCGCCCTTGCGCTCGATGAGGGCGTTGGTCACCAGCGTGCTGCCGTGCACGACCTCGGACACGGCGCCGGCCGGAGCGCCGCTTCCATTGAGCGAACGGACGGCCGTCAGCAGGTCGTCGACCACGTCGGCAAGGGCCTGTCCGGGATCGGCCTGGGTGGTCAAACGTTTCGCCAGTCGCACTTCCCCGGTGGCGGCGTTTTCGATGACGCCGTCGGTGAACGTGCCGCCAATATCGATCGCAATCCGGTAGTTCATGAGTTCGCCCGCAATCCCTGTCGCATCAACGTCCCTCAAACCGCGGCTTGCGCTTTTCCGCAAAAGCGGCGCGGCCCTCGATGTAGTCGTGACTGGCATAGACTTCGTCCGCCAGCTTCTTGCAAAGCGCGAGGTCGGGCGCGATGTCGCGCCGCAACGCCTCGTTGATGGTCACCTTGGCTGCGGCGAGACTAAGCGGGGCACTCGCGGCAAGCTCGCCGGCCAATTCCATGACATCGCGAACCAGCGCCTCGCGCGAGGGCGCGAGCTGGTGCACGAGACCGATATCAGCGGCTCGTTCGCCGTCGATCCGGCGTCCGCCAAGCACCATCTCACGGGTGTGAGCCGGCCCGATCACGTCGAGCAACTTGACGATATCCTCATGCCGGTACGGCAGGCCCAGCTTGACCGCGGGCACGGCAAACCGCGACGCCGGCGTGCAACAGCGAAAATCGCACAGCAGCGCGAACTCCAGTCCGGCGCCGAGGCAATATCCGTCGATCATGGCGATGGTCGGCTTAGACAGTTTCGCAAGGCGTTCGCAAACCGTGCGCTGAAGCTCGTTATAGTGTTCGATCTGAGCTGGTGTGCTGCGCACCTTGTCGAACTCGGACACGTCATTGCCGGAACAAAAGGCGCGTTCGCCCGCGCCGGTGAGAACAAGAACTCTTGTCGCGCGATCGTCGCCGGCGTTCTGCAACAGGTCCGGCAACGCCTGCCACATCGCGAAATTCATCGCGTTGTGTTTCGACGGATTGTTCAGCGTGAGAGTGGATACGCCGTCGCTGTCGGTGAGCTGCAAGTACTGGGAAGTCATTTTTGCGATCCGCCCGGCCTAGATGACGTTCTGAGCGCGCAACGTCGCGATCTGTTCGGGCGCGACACCGAATTCTTTCAGCACGGCATCGGTGTGCTCTCCCCGTTCCGGCGTCGGTTCGGCCCGCCGCGCGCCGCGGCTCAGCGAAACGGGGCTGCGAAGGAGATTAAGAAGACCGAGCCGGCCGTGTTGCACCGGCAGGCGCATATCGAGCGCCTCCACGTGGGCATCAGAAAACATCTCATCCACGCCATAGACCGGGCCGCAGGGCACTCCGGCGTCGTTGAGCAGGGTAACCCAGTGGCCGACCGTATTCTGGATGAAGCGCTCTTGGAGGACCGCGTTCAGCGCATCGCGATTTTTTGAGCGCAGCCCTTCCGACGAAAATTCTGCCCGGTCCACCACATCGCCCAATTCCAATGCGGCGCAAATCCGGCGCCACATGGATTCGCCGCCGCCGGCGAGATTGAGCAGTCCGTCGCGCGCACGAAACAGCCCGGTTGGAATGCTGGTCGGATGGTTGTTGCCGGCCTGGCCGGGACGCTCCTCGTCGATCAGCCAGCGTGTCGCCTGGAAATCCAGCATGGCAATTTGTGTTTCAAGAAGGGAAGTGTGCACCCACTGACCTTCGCCGGAGACGTCACGCTCCAGCAACGCAATCAGGATGCCGATGGCGGCATAGAGGCCCGTGGACAGGTCAGCGATGGGAATGCCGGCCCGCACCGGACCCTGGCCCGGCAATCCCGTGACCGACATCAGCCCGCCCATGCCTTGCGCGATCTGATCGAAGCCGGGACGGCGCGCATAAGGTCCGGACTGGCCGAACCCCGATATGCTCGCAAGCACGATGCCCTTGTTGACGGCGCGCAGGCGTTCGTAATCGATGCCGAGACGGGCCTTCACGTCGGGCCGGTAGTTCTCGACGACCACGTCCGCCTTGGCGACGAGCGTATAGAACAGCTCGCGCCCTTCCGGCTTCTTCAGATTGAGCGTGATGCCGCGCTTGTTGCGATGCGTGTTCTGGAAATCGGAGCCGTCGCGTTCGCCGCCCATGCCCTTCGAGCCGTCGACGGCCTCGGGCGCCTCGATCTTGATAACGTTGGCACCCCAGTCCGCGAGCTGGCGGACCGCCAGCGGACCGGAACGAACGCGCGTGAGATCGAGGACGGTAAAGCGCGACAAGGGCATGGGCACGGCGTATTCCTGCTGACGAGTTTGCGTGATCAATCGATCTGGATGTGCGCGGTTTCGATGACGTTGTTCCACTTCGCGGTCTCGCTGACGAAGTACGCCTTGGCGTCCGCCACGCTGTTGCCGACGATGACCGCGCCGAGCGACTTGAAGCGCTCGATCACGGAGGGCTCGGCAAGGACCTTGCGAATATCGGCGTTGAGCTTCTCGACCGTTGCAGGCGGAACGCTGCCGGCAACCGCGATGGTGAACCATGCCGTCGCCTCATAGCCGGGCACGCCGGCCTCCGCGATCGTCGGCACGTCAGGCAGGCTGGGCGACCGCGTCGCGCTGGTGACGCCCAGCGCCCGGACGCTGCCGGCCTGGATGAACGGCAAGGCGGTC
>Ga0210389_10003169_pt1 | contig 12840 bp, 6 predicted proteins | sample IncBWH28OmetaG_FD_160127 | JGI IMG/M metagenome (GOLD analysis project Ga0210389, IMG submission 160127) | Forest soil microbial communities from Barre Woods Harvard Forest LTER site, Petersham, Massachusetts, United States - Inc-BW-H-28-O ...
CGAGCATGTTCGAGTAGTTCATCTCGCAGGTGTTTGGCCCTTGTACTGCGGCGGGCCGCGGCGGCAAGCCGAACGTGCGCAGAGACTTTTACCATGAAGCGGCGCAAGGCACGCAGCGTTGTAAGCCCGCCGGTGTACTCCAGCAGTTCTGCGGCGCCGCCAGTGCTAAACAGCCTGATTGTCCCGGTCGTCCGATAGATCGCCAGGAGAGTTGCCACCGCCCACGCTCCCGTGAGGGCGGCGCAATCGGCTAGCCAGTCTCGTTGCCACCACGGCGGCGCCAAGTGGCCGAACTTCAGGATTCCATATGCGAGGCTCGTCAGGAGGAGAGACGCCGTGATCCACCGCCAGGAGATGTGCCGTGACACCTGCGGCACGCCGACAAACCTCAGGTCGAGTACGTATTCGAGTCTCGTAGAGCGCGACTGCAAGCGAACCGAGAGATAGTAGTAATCAAAGATCTCAAGCTGCATGCTTCGCCAGCGAAGTCGGCTGCGAAAGGCGATGCGCGCGTGCACTTTTCGTGCGGCATGCGGAACCGGTACTTCCCGGAAGTCCGACTCGAGCAGGATATGTTCAGCTTCAGCTAGACGCATTGAAACGACACTCGAGGCTTACATCGATCCGACGACGTTCATGAAAATGCCGTGGCTCTTGAAGCTCATGTCGGTCAGATCTTCCGAGAAATTCGTGAAGTTGTACCCGAGCCCGGCTTTCACGTGCTTACCGAGATGGCGGTAGAACGCAACGAGCGCCCCTGAACGCGTTTGATTGAGGTCAGGCATCTCGAGTGCGCGGCCCTCGATCACTCCCTCCCACTCCTGGTGGAAGTGCCAGTCGATGCGCACGATGTAGAGAGCTGCCGTGTTGTCGAAGAACTGGGGGTTCACCCGATCGAGGGCCGCCACCCCCTGGCGGTAGGCGTATTTCCCCCCGAGGGTCCATTGTTGAGTCAGGTCATAGGTCACGTCGATGGATGCGATGTGGCTCTTTTGGATGAACTGCGCCGCGGTGTTCTGCGGGGTCACCTGCTCGGCCGTGGGGACGTTGTAGAAGTAAGTGTATTTCGCCAGCACGTCGAGCCGATCGCTGTGAACCGGACGATACCCGTAGCCGAGCACGGCCTCGGTGTAACCGCCGTCGTAGAACTGTCCCTGTGAGTCGTTGCTCATCGAGTGGTCGTACTTGCCGACCAACCTCCAGTCCGGAGTGATCTGAAATTTGAAATTGTTTCTGAACAGCCAGGTCCTCAGGTTCGTGTAGGTCGTCGTGCTGGGTTGCTGCATATCATCGTCCCGGAATTCGACGCCGGTCGAAGCCTGGATCTTGTCCTGGCTGTAGCCGATGCGGAAGCCGGCCGCTTTGCGCTTCGTCTCGGCGTCGGTCTGACTGTCGACGAGCGTCCCCATCTCCGCGTTGACGCCGAAGTTCCAGTGACTATTGGGCGTGAGTGTCACGCCCGTCGCGTGCGTGAGCCCGGACGCCGAGTCGATGTTCTGGTAACGCTCTTCCACGTAGACGGTACTGCTGTCCGACAGGCGCTCTTTCATTCCCGAGACGAGCGTGCCCTGACGCTGGAACACGCCGGTGTCGGCGAGTTCGTTTTCCAGCGAGTAGTTGAGGTAAAGCGTCGTGTGATTCGAGACGACATAGTTGGTGCCGAGCTTGCCGCCTGCCCCGAGACTGCCCTCGGACGCTTCCGCCTGCAGTTGTAGCGCATTCGTGACGCGATACGACCCACCGATACCAACACGTGAGTTGTCTTCCCGGTCCCCGCTCTTCGAGACTGTGTCCTGCGCGAAGGTGTACGCGCGCCAGGTGCTCAACGAGTCGTATCCCAGCTGCGCCACCACATCGCTTCGCTCGCCTTGCTGCTGTGTCGCAGGGACGAGCAAAGAGTTGTCCTGCCGGTCGTCATGCCGAACTCCGGTGCTCACGCTCCAGTTCTTGCTGATTTTGTAGGCAACGTCGAGCTCCTCGGCCTGAGTCGTGAGGCCCTGATCCTGTGACCTGCGATCCGCCTTGGCGTTCACGCTCCAGCTGTCGCCGATCGGTAGCTTCAACGTGCCGCCGTAGTAGTCGGTGGCGGTTAGCGAGTCGAATCCGGGCGCGGAATAGCCGGCGTCGAGGTGCTGGGTATAGTAGGTCAGGCGACCTTTGCTTCCGGATAGAAAATCACCCAGGCCGAGACTGACATCCGCACGGTAGGCTTCCGCGCTCGCGTTTGTGAACGCGTTCGTGTTGTAGTTCGTGAAGCCGAAGCCACCGTCGGTAGAATAGAACGACGAGGAATCGAGTCCATCGCTCCTCCCGGTCTGCAGCTTCACCCAGGAGTCGGCGCTCTTCCGCAGTGTCAGATCCGCACCGCGGAGGCTGTTGCCCTCGGTGCCGGAGTCGTTGGAGCTGGCGGTGACACCGAGCCGGACGTAGTTGTTGAGCCACACATCGGCCTGTCCGCCCGTCGTCCAGGTGTGGATGTTCTCAAAGCCCGGCGTGTATTCGTAGCGGACCACCAGGTACGCCAGCTGTCCGCTGAGCCCGCTGGTGCGAACCAGGAGGTTATCCGCCGCGGTCGACGAGAGCGGCTCGGCCAGGACGATCCGGCCCTGCAGATAATCGATCTCGTAATCGACATTGGGCTGCAGGTTCACGGTTCCGGTCGCGAGCCCGGAGTCCTTGTCGCGCAGCTCGATGCGCACCTGTTCCGAGCCAGTGAGGATGTCCTGCTCGTGCAGGAAATACAGGGAGCCACCGGTTCCCTGGAACTCGTCGCGACCCGCGATCGTGCCGGGCTGGGCGGCAAACCCATCGAGAGCGATGCGCTTCGCACCGAAGCTCGTCACAGCGTCTGAGACCCAGTGAAGATTTGCCCCGTAAAGCCCGCGATCGACCTGTGTGAGCTCGTTATCGAAGTAGTTGAGCCTGAAGTTGCCCCACAATCCGTAGTCGTCGTGGTGCTCGACCTTCACATAGAATTTGCCGAGTGTCGGCGCGAGTTCCTGGACTGTGCTGTCATCGCCGTATGTTGGGTAGTAATAATTGGGATCGATGCGCCGGAACAGCGAGTCGGGCACCTTGTTCAGGAAGTTACTGAACAAATCCTTGACCGGTTCCTCGCGGGTGTCCGCGCTCGCCGTCACACGCCAATCGCCGCTGAACTTCTGCGTGCCAAAGAACGACAAGCTGCCGGCGACCCGTGCATCGTAGTCGTACGGTGCGTTGGTACCCTGCATCTCCTGCTCGTTCGTGCTCGTGTGACTCTTCGAGACCGTGAGATCCGCCATGCCCACGAAGAAGCGATCGTTCGGCTTGAAATCCAGGTCGCGCAGATAGAGCGTGCCATTGCCGTCCTCATCGAGCACCGCCACCTCGACTGTGTGCGCGCCGGTGGGCAGGACCTCCTCGGCGATGAAGTTGCCTTTCGCGTCGACCGGTACCTGGTGGCCTGCCACCCATACCATGTGCCCGGACGGAATGCCGCCGCCGCGCACGGTGACCGTGCCGCCGCTCACCTGGATGTTATGTTTCGAGAGCGTGCTCTCACCGTACGCGGCAAGCAGCTCCGGCTTCCACTGGACTACCGCAATTTGCGGCGCTGGGTCTGCAGTCGGCTCGGGGTCGGGCGTATCGCCGGGTAGCTCAGCGGCAGCGGCTAACAAATCCGTCAGCCCGAAAAATGGGTCGCTCGCCTCGGCGGAAGGGGTCGTCGCGGTCGTGCCCGGCGCCGCGTCGGTCCCGCCCGCCGCCGCCGGATCTTTGGCGCTATTCTCAGCCGGTGTCGTTGCGCCGGAGCCCGTCCCCTGCTCGTGCCTTGCGTTCGCTGCGGCCAGCTGATCCGTAGTAGCCCGGGAACCATCGTGAACCAGCCACAGCGATAGCGGCTTGGTGTCGTCGAATTTGCCATCCTTGTCATAGGCGCGGACCAGATACCATAGCTCCCGCCCCGCAGCCGAGAGCCGCCGCGCGCTCGGCTGCCACTCGGCGGAGCCGTTCGGTTCGATCGCGACGACAGCGAGGGGCGAGCTCTCAGGAGAGCGCCCCGCTTCGAATATCCGCACTTCCGCGTGCGCGATGAAGGCCCCGTAGTTGGTGTACATCTGAAAACGCACCGGCGCCGCAAACAGACTCTTGTCCAGGGCCTTGTGAAACACGACGACGCTCGGGGCGACCGCGACGCTTAAGCGGCGCCGCGCCTTGAGATTGTCGAACTGGAACCGAATGCTCGCTTTGTTCATTGCGACGTCCGTGCAGCGCTGTACGTCAGCGGAGCTCCTGCCTGGATCGTCGATCGGTACACCGTCCACGGTGATGTGCATCGTATTGACGCCGAAGGGGATCTGCGGTGTGAGTTCGTGTGTCAGGCGCGTGATGTTCACGCCTTCGTAGTCATCGAGTACGGCCGGCTCGTCGTACACGACCTGGACCACGACGTACGAGGACTCTCCCTGCGTGAAGCCCACATTGACCACGTCGCTTGACTGCACGAAGCCTCGGCCTTCGTGCTCGATTTGAGAGGCGGACAAATGCATCTGCTCCGCGATGAGCTCCATCGCTCGACGAGCCCGGGCGGCGGAGAGTCCGACGTCATCGCCATACACCGCCGCGGTGCGCCGGTCGAGCCGCTCATTGCCTGTATATCCGATGAAGCGCAGCCGCACGTGGGACTTGTCCTGCACATCCGCCATCGCGCGCTGCAAGCTCTCGGTGTAGCCGGCCGGAATGATCGCGCGCCCGTTCGTTAGCTGCAGAGGTGCAATGCTGCCCTCCGCGGGTTCATAGACCCTGGTGACCACTTCGGTGCCTGGATTCGGACAGACCTGCGGCTCGTCGGGCAGCTCCTGCAGGGGGTCGTCGTACCAGAACTGCACTTCGACGCGGCGGTTCTGAGCGCGTCCCAGAGGGGTGTCGTTTGCGGCGAGCGGCGTCGCGGCACCCCGGCCGTCGCTCATGACCGCGGTGCCTGGGAGCTTCAGCGCTTCCTGCACGGTGAGCGCCACGCGGTGCGCGCGCGCCTTCGAGAGCGCGACGAGATTGCCGTAAATGCGCTCATCGCGCCCAGTCAGTGCTACCTCGTCCGTGTAGCCGATGAACTTGACCACCACGTTCGCCTTGTCCTGTAGGTTGTTCAACGCCTTTCTGACCTGCTCGACGAACTCCGGCGGGACCTGCACGGCGTCCTCACCGTAGTGCAGCGGCGGAACGACATTGGTCACGCGCGCCCGCCGCGCCGCGCCTTCTATGAAGCGCAGTTTGCACAGCGTCTGCACCCGGCAGACCTTGACCTGCTTGATCGCCTGTTGCACGAGCACCTCATCGTCCCCTTCGCGCGCCTTCGGCTGGTCGTACCAGACTTCCACCTCCACGCGGCGATTGAGCGCCCGGCCCTCCGCGGTGTCGTTCGAGGCAATGGGGTGCGTATCGCCGGCCCACTCGTAGGCGATGGCCTCCGGCTTCAGTTGCAGTGCCCGCTTGAGGTATTCGGCCACCTCGCCCGCGCGCTCGCGCGACAGTCCGGTGTTGTCCCCGAAGGTTCTGGCGAGCGCCGACGATAGCGGCTGATTGTCTGCATGACCGACCAGATGCAGGCGCACGTTGCGGCGATCGCGCAAGCCGTCGAGGGCTTTGCGCAGCGCCTCCACATAGTTGTCGGGAATCTTCGCCACCCCGGACTCGAAGTGAATCGCCGGAATGACGTTCTTGAGCTTCACGGTCTCGAAGCTCTCGCTCAGCAGCTTGCGCTTCTCGAGCCGATCGCCCGCCTCCGTTGTGATCTGCTTGGGATCCCGCGCCCATGGCGTCGCGGGCGGGTGATCTGTCGGCAATTGCCGCTCGACGGGGCTGCCGAGCGGCGTCTCATCCACGGCCTGCGCCTGTGCGCTCGCTGCGAGGAGCGCGAGACAGGTGAGGAGCCAGGAGCTGCGCTTGCGCGTGCTGCTCACTTGACACCTCGCAGTCGCTCGACGGGGTTCTTGGGTGGGCTGCCGCGCAGCCAGAAGACCTCGCGCTCGATCGTGAGCTCATAGCAACAGTTCATCGCACGCCAGGCGTCGCTGATCGTGTGATCCACTGATTCAAGGCGGCGGTCGGCCAGTGGCTTGTCCTCGACGTCCGCGAGATAGGACAGACGCAGGATCGATCGCGACTTGCGCAGCTCCGCGAGCAGCAGGTCCAGTCTCGGGCGCCATTGCAGGCGCATGTCGGCGGTTCCCGGCTCGAACACCGCATCCGACAGATCCAGACTGACGACGCGATGGATCGAGGCGCCGAACTCGAAGCGCAACGCCTTGCCGCGCGTGGCGCGTTCCACCACCACCTGCGGTGTAGTCAGTCGATAACCGCTCGGCAGCGTACGGTCGTCGAGCTTGAGAGCGAAGTTGCTGCCGCGGCCCTCGAGCGGCGTGATCGCACACGTGATGTGGAATCGCCCGAACTCGTCCGTGATGGCAGCGAGACCCCGGGTGGTCACGATCCGCACGCCCGGGATACCGCTCTCGCCCGGGTCCTGGTGGCCATTACCATTCACATCGACGAAAACCTTGCCGATGATGTCGGTGCAGTCGAACGTAATATCCGGCACCACGACGACCGTGGCGCTGGCCTGAGATGACACCGGACTACCCAGGGTTACGGCCGGAGCTTGGCCGCGATTCACCGCCGTGCGCGCGGCCGCAATGCTTGGCTGTGCCTGGTTGACTGGAGGGCCGATGACTTGGGAGAAGGCCTGGGCGCGGTTCACGAACTGGCCTTCGCCCACGCCCGCGCCCACCGCCAGGAGCAGCAAGATGGTGTGTTGCTGGCCGCCCGCGAAGCTGAGATTGCTCCAGGTGAGCTGGAACTCGGCTAGGGTAGGTTCCGCCGGCCGGTCGTCGAGGCGCGCCGAACCTTTGACGTAGCGGAAACCCGCGGGGAAGCTATCCGCAAGTGCCACGCCCTGAACAGGTCCGCTGAGCACGTTGGTGACGATGATGGTGTAAGGCACGAGCTGCCCGCGTGTCACATCCACCAGCGGCGTCGTCTTGTTGACGGTCAGCGCCCCGGGCGGAATGTTCAGCTGGACCGAGACGCTCGCCGAGGCGGTCACCGGCGGGTTGCCGTACGTGACGACCCCGGTGTTGGTGACGCTCGTGCCGGTGGCGAGCGTGCGGCCGAGGGTCGCGCGAAAGCGCAGGTCGATCGTCCCTGCCGGCGCGAGCGGTCCGTAGGTCGCCGAATAGTTCACCGTGATGACATTGCCGGTAACCGTCACGCCTGTTGCCGCGCCGTTCACGGTCGCTGTGCCGGTCACGTACGTGAGCGCCCCCGGCCCCGCCGCGTTCAGGTCGTCCGTGATGACGACGGGGCTCACCGGGTACGGCGCGTTGTTCGTCACGTGCACCAGGTAGTCGAGCGTTGCGCCCGGCGCCGGCGGCCCGCCCCCCACCACCGTCACCTGCTTCGTGATCGTGACCGCGGCGCCCGCCACCGTGACCGTGTGCGCGTCCTGACAGTCCAGCACCCCGGGCGTGCCGTTGGTAAGCGTGCAAGTAGAAGTCTGGCGCCCGGTGTCGCTGCTCGGGCCGCTATACCACTGAGTTGCGCCGGCCACGTTGGTGAGCGTGATGCCGGTCTGCGTGTTGGCATCAAGCTGCGTCTGGTAGGTGACGATGAGGCGCTGGGTCGGACTGATGACCGACGCGGCGCTCAGCGTGTTGAATGTCAGCGTGCACGCGGGCGCCCCGGCATAGCTCACCGTGTAGTCCGTGCCGGCCGCGAGTGGTCCCTTGCCCGGCACCGGTGTCACGCCATCGGCCGCGAACACCTGCGCGGAGAGGATCTGCGGGGTCGCTGTGCACATCCCGCCCGTCGCACCCGTCGGCAGCTTGTCCAGGAGGGTCGCGTTCCAGGCGTCGGTCGTTCCGGTGTTCTGCACGTTGAGGGTAAACCGCCCCAACAGCCCGGGGTACATGGTTGCCGGGCCGCCCTTGGTCATCGTGACCGCGAAGATCGGCACGCTTACCGTGTGAGCGTCCTGGCAATCCAGTACGCCGGGTGTGCCGTTGGTCAGAGCGCAGGTGTAGTTCAGGCGGCCGGTGTTGCTGGCCGGGCCGTTGTACCACCGCGTCGCACCCGCCACGTTGGTGAGCGTGACCCCTTTCTGCGTGTTCGCATCGAGCTGCGTCTGATAGGTGACGATCAGCCGCTGCGTCGGACTGATGACCGCCGCGGCACTCAGCATGTCGAGCGTCAACGTGCAGGTGGGCGCGCCTACAAAGCTGACCGTGTAGTCCGTGCCGGCCGTAAGCGGTCCCTTGCCGGGCACCGGTGTCACGCCATCGGCCGCGAACACCTGTACGGAGAGGATCTGCGGAGCCGCCGTGCACATGCCCCCGGTGGCACCCGTCGGCAGCTTGTCCACGATCGTCGTGTTCCAGGCGTCGCTGCCCCCGGTGTTCTGGACGTCAAGGCCGAACGTTCCGCGCTGTGCCAGAACCATCGTTGCCGGGCCCGACTTCCGGAACACCAGCACCGGGTCGGGGATCTTCACTTGAAGGCCAGCAGCGATGTTCCCCCCCTCAAGGCTGAAGAACGTGCTGGTACCTGCCGCTAAGCCACCCGTGCCGAAATTGACGATCCCTTTGAACGGGGTCGTTACCGTGAAGGTAATTGGCCCCTGACCATAACGGTGCGGGTCCGCTGGGTTTACGCAATTGGGCTTCGGCCCAAGCGCGCTGAAAGTCCATCCCGGGGGGCCGCCGCAAAGTCCATCGCCGTCGAAACCAAAAATCGGGGCTGTTGCGCTGCTGAGCTGCAAGCTGCTGATGGCCGAACCCGTGTTGTTGACGACACCAATCATGTTGTCGTCATCGCCGTTCTCGTAAGAGAAGGCAGGATTCGGGGTAGTAGTTGTGATAGACCCGTCAGCGTTGAGGGTGATCAAAACGGTGCAACCCTCATTGGCGCGTCCGTCTTGATTGGCGAGATAGCTGGGTCTCACACCCCCGGTACCACCGGCATCGCCGCCGTTGATAATGCTGCACGTCTGCGTCGGGGACGTCTGCGTCTGGGCAAGCGCAGACTTCGCTCCCATCATCAGAAGGACGATGCCGAAGACAAATAAAATCCTCTTCACAGCGCGCGCTCCGGTGAATAGCCGAGGCGCAGCGGTTCGCGCAGGATTGCGATCCGGCTGCAGCCTGTACTCACATGAATTGCGCCACTAGAAGTCATGTACGTCCTCGTTCTCCCTACCAACGCATTCGTCGCCAAGAGGGACCGAGGCAGTCCACGGGGTGGACTGGGATTCCGGCGGTCCCGCCGTCATAGGGCCCGTAGCCCGTTAGACCGGTGACTTTGCGTCCCCACCTTTCAGTGGGTTTGCCCTTGTCGTGTCCAGAGATTGCTGATAACTCAGGTCAAACTTTTCTCCTCACGCAGCGGGCAGGAAATCGATCGGATAGATGATGGTGACCGGCGGTACAACCTTGGCGCCGAAGTTGAACGTCTTCACCCGCTCCACCACTTGTGCCGCCAGGTCCGGCGCATTCATGTCGGTGGCGTGCAACTGACACAGCGATACGCTGCCGTCGGGCTCGATCGTCAGGCGCAGGATCATCTTTCCCTGTAGCGTCGAATCCCGCCGCAGCTCCAGGTTGTACAACCGATAGAGCTGCGACTTGTGACGGTCGAAGACGATCTGTATTTCCTCATCGGTGCGTCCCGGGCCTGGCCCGCCGCTCACCGGGCGGTTCGCCGCCGCGGCCGTTCCGATGCCGCTCGAGGCCTGCGTAAGGGTCCCGCCGCGAATCGCATTGCGCTCCGTACCGCCGCCCGGGCCGAGACCGCGACTCACGGCCGCAAGGTTGATGCCACCGCTCGTGCCTGGCGCACTGCTGGTGAGCATCGCGCGCTCGGGTGTCCCCGCCGAGCTCTCGGCGTTGTTGATGCGCGCCTGGGCGCCGAGCGCCGGATTGATTTTCGTTTCGGCGAGTGCCGCAAGCTGCTCCTTGAAGACCATGAGGCCCGCCGGCTTCGGTGGCGCCGGAGCTTCGACGGCCGGTTTGACCGGCTCCTCCGCGGGCGCCTTGCGCGCCTGCTGCGGTGTCGGCTTCTCGATCGGTTTCTGCACCGCGACCTTAGGCGGCGGTGGTGGTAACACGCGCGTCGGCGGAGGCGGCCGCGGCAGCGCCATGGTGATGTGGAGCATCTGCTCGGGTGGCTTCTCCTCGGGCGCTTGCGCCAGCGGCAGACGGATCAGCGCCAAGACCAGTGTCAGAAGGAGACACGCGCCCAGCGTTCCCAGCAGCGACTTCTGAAAGCGCCGGTCATCCTCTCCGCCCCAGGTCCAGGGCATGGTGAGCGGTTGGGAGTGAAGTCCGCTGATCTCGCGCTCGACGATCCATTCCCGCTGCCGCCGGTCCTCCTCTTCCTGAGCCTCGAAGAGCGCGTCCTCGATCAGTCCGGCCCGGTACTGTTCATCATCGATCTGTTCGCGAATGCTCCGTCGGCGCGCCTCCAGCTCGGCCACTTGGCTCTCGAAGGCGGCGACACGCTCGCGTACCCGACCCAGCTGAACCTCACCGGTCGTGACCGCCTCTGCAGTTCCCCAGAACAACTGCGCACCGCCGAGCTGGCCCAACTCGCCCAAGGCGTCGCAGACCTGATGCAGCAGGCGGTGCTGGTTGCGCTCGGTCGCGAGCGCCTCCAGTTGCGCACTGAGTGCGCGCAGCGCGCCCACCAGGGCGTCGATATACTCCTGTGACGTGCCGAGCGCCGCGATGAGCGCCTCTTGATCCTTCATCGCCGCATCGTTCGGCGCCTGCGGATTGCACGGCGTGTGCTGGCTCTCCAACGTCTGATAATCTTGCGCAGTTTCGGAATTCATGCCGTTACCTTGTGTGTCCGCTAGAGAAGTCCGCTGGCTTTTGACTCCGCAGCCGGCTTTTCCTTCTGCAGGACCGCGAGCGAGATCTTGCCGTACGCGGCGGCCGTGCACGTCGCCAGAACCTTGCGCAGCACCTCGTATGGCAGATCCTTGTCGGCCATGACCGTGACTTCACGCGAGGTAAGCGCGAGGTCGCGCGCCGCCGCGTCGAGACCGGCGATCGGACGCTGCAGCACGTTGCGCAAGGACTCAACCAGCTGAGTGTGCGGGTCGTTCACCTCCGCGAGGCTCGCGACCACCTCACCCTGCACCAACACGGCGTCCTTGGTGACCATCACGACAACCGACTGCTTCGGGCGCACCTCGATACGCGACTCCGGAATGCTGACACCCTTGGAATTCTGGATCACTTCCACTTCCGTCGAGTACACGAGCAGGAATGCCACCAGCACCGACAGAATGTCGATCATGGGAATCAGATTCAGGTGGGCATCCTCGCGCACCTTTCGCGGCATCAGCCCGAGACCGCGCTTCAGTAGTTTCATGGGGCATCTCCCAGCGCGATGTTGGTGAACAGCGCGACTTTCACGGTATGCGCCCCGGTCGCCGCCTGGGCGGCGACGAGCGCATCCGAAGCCGGCAGCTCCACGCTGCGGATCGCATCCATCACCTGGACGAGGTCGTTGTAGGGAACCTTCCGCTCCGAGAGCACTGACACATCCTCCGAAGTCGGATGTTCACGCTTCACCGCCAACGCGCGTTCGGTCAGCGCATTAAGGTCGTACGCGCCATTCACCTTTTCGATCGTGCCGATCACCTGCTTACCGTCTGTGAGCTCGAAGCCGTCCTGGCGGACGATGATCTCGAGCCGGAACTTCGGCTCTGTAGGGTTCGAGGCCACGGAGCTCGGCAAGTCGATCTCCATGATCGCGATGCGCGAGAACACCGCGGTCATCAGCAGAAAGGCGACCAGCACGGTGAAGATGTCAATCATCGGCACGAGCAACAGTTCTGCCGGTTTGCGCTCTCGGCGCATCAGGAGACTACGCATGGGACCGCCTTAGGCCGACGCCGCCAGCTGCGCCGGTGGCACCAACTCCAGCCGGCTCTGGGCCCGGGCCGCTTGGCGGGCCGCGATCGCGTTCAGGAGGCGAATGGCTGCCGTCTCCAGTCCGTCGCTCAGCCCCGTGGTCTTCGACTGCAGGAAGGCGTGCACAATCAGGATCGGCACCGCCGTCATGAGCCCTAAAGCCGTGCAGTTCATGGCCTCCGAGATACTCGCCGCGAGCAGGTTGGCCTTCTCCGCCGGGTTGACCGTCGCCACGGCGCTGAAGGAATGGATCAAACCGTTCACCGTGCCCAACAGGCCGAGCAGCGTCGCTACATTGGCCGCCGTCGCGAGGTAATGGGTACGCTTCTCGAGCTGCGGAACGACGTCCATCATGCCCTCCTGCATCGCTTTCTCGACGTCATCGCGCCGCCGCACTGCGCCCTCCAGGGCGAGCCCCATGTTCAGCAGTCGCGCGAGTGAGGAATCGTCCTTGCTCATGAGCTCGCGTGCCTTGTCGAATTCGCCGCTCGTGAGCACGGTTTCGACCTGGGTCCAGGTGCGGCGGTTGCGGGCAGCCATGATCGCGAGCGTGACGTAGCGCTCGATCGTGATCGCGACCGCGACCGCCCCCACGAGCACGATGGGAATCATGAACGCGCCGCCTGCCGTAAAGAACTTGACGATGGAGTATAAGAATTCCATATGCGAACCTCTCGAACGTTTGTCGATCTATCAAACCACTCAACGATTCAATCTCATCTGACGCTGCCGTGAGCCGCCTGGCTCACTTCGAACTCGACTTGTATTCGTAATAAGCCAGCTCGCGCATGAAGACGTCCTTGTCCACCGGCTGCGCCGCCGAGTCGAGGAGCCTCGACACCGTCGGCATGTCGGCGAGCTGAGAGCTCTTCCAGGGCACGAGAACCAG
>Ga0210389_10003170_pt1 | contig 12840 bp, 12 predicted proteins | sample IncBWH28OmetaG_FD_160127 | JGI IMG/M metagenome (GOLD analysis project Ga0210389, IMG submission 160127) | Forest soil microbial communities from Barre Woods Harvard Forest LTER site, Petersham, Massachusetts, United States - Inc-BW-H-28-O ...
TTTACCGTACAGGGTCATCTGACGACGACCTTCCGCCGCTATGGGCTGCCAGAGGCATTTTACACCGACAACGGCTCGCCATGGGGCGACACCTCCGGTGTTCGTTGGACCGGGCTGAAGGTTTGGCTGCTCAAACTCGGCGTCCGGGTGGTGCATGCCAGGCCCGGTCATCCGCAGGCGCGGGGCAAGAACGAGCGCTTCCACCGCACGCTGAAAGCCGAAGTGTTTGCCATGCACCGCTTCCGCAGTCTGCCGGACGTGCAGCGGGCCTTCGACGCATGGCGGACGATCTACAACCTGGAGCGGCCGCATCAAGGCCTCAGCATGGATGTACCCGCCGATCGCTTCCGGTCCAGTACACGCGCCATGCCATCGCGACTTCCCGAAGTCCAATACGACAGCGGAGAAATTGTTCGCACCGTCTCGTCCACTCGCAGCTATATCTCCTTCAAGGGTCGAATGTGGCGGGTTCCGCAGGCCTTCGCCGGTGAGCGCCTTGCCATCAGGCCGCTGGATCGTGACGGCCACTACGGAATCTTCTTCGCCAGCTGGCAGGTCGCATCGATCGACTTGACCAATGGCCAACCTGTCAGTGATGTGTCCGAACAGGTGTCCGTCATGTTTCCGGGCTAAACATCGAGCCGGGCGATGACACCGAAATTGTGTTCGGCAGCCACGAAGACGGTGGGTTTCGCTTCCGCCTTCGCTCTGCGAGCTACGGCGGACAAGTCGCTCTACCCACCCTACGGCCCCGGCGGCCGCCTGCCCCAAACGTTAATTTAACCTCCGGTTAAGGGAAATTTTCCGTTTTTTAAGCCACCTCTTAACGATTTGGGCCCACACATGAGAGGGTGCAAAAGTGCCCGTGCCTTCCGGGCGGGATTTGTGTTGTTTGATGAGTAACGCCGCCGAAAAGCCCGAGGTCGTCCAGCTTCCGGCCGAGCCGCCCACTGCTCAGTCCGTGAACAGCCGGCGTGCCTCCGCGCAGCGGGTGCGCGAGGCGCGCGATCGGTTAACGTCATCAAGCGGAACCCGCCCCGCCTTCGACCACGAACTGCTCCGGCAATACGCACAGACGCGCCTGTCGGCATCCTATGTCGTGATGCTGCTCGTGGTTGCGACGGGCTTCTTGTTCGGGGTCTGGATGCAGCCGCTCTCGGCCGCGGCCTGGACCGTCGGCATGCTCTGCATCCATTTCTCGATCATGCGCGCCTGCAACCGCTTCCTCGCCGAGCCTGCCTCGCTCGCCGTCGTCAAGAAGTGGCGCACGCGCTTCGTGCTGCTCGATCTGCTCTACGGGCTCGGCTGGATGGCGATCCTGATCCATCCGGCGCTGGGCGCGGTCTCCGATACCGTGATGATGTTCCTGATGCTGCTGGTGATCGCGGTCTCCAGCATGTTGGCGGCGAACCTGCCGATTGCAGCGCTCGCCGCGACCGTGCCGATCACGGTCGCGATCGCGCTCAATTTCGTGCTCACCGGCACGTTCGATGGTTACGTGCTGGCGGCGTTCGCACTCGCCGCCGAAGGCTATTTCGCCCTGCTCGCCCACCGCCTGCATTCGACCACGCTGGCGACGCTCGAGGCGCGCGCCGAAAAGGACGCACTGATCGGCGAGCTCGAGCAGGCCAAATCGATCTCGGACGAGGCGCGTCACCGCGCCGAAGCGGCGAACGTCGCCAAGTCGCGCTTCCTGGCGCAAATGAGCCACGAGCTGCGCACGCCGCTCAACGCCATCCTCGGCTTCTCCGAGGTGATGAAGAGTGAAATTTTTGGCGGGCACGCAGTCGCGGTCTACAAGGAATACTCGGCCGACATCCATAATTCCGGCGTCCACCTGCTCAACCTCATCAACGAGATCCTCGATCTCTCGCGCATCGAAGCCGGCCGCTATGAGCTCAACGAGGAAGCGGTCTCGCTGATCAATGTCGTGGCCGACTGCCATCATCTGTTGAAGCTGCGCGCTTCCAGCCGCGTCATCACCATCCACGAGGTGTTCGAGCAGGGCATGCCGCGGATCTGGGGCGACGAGCGCGCCGTGCGCCAGGTCGTGCTGAATCTTTTGTCGAACTCGATCAAGTTCACCCCGCAGGGCGGCGAGATCTGGCTCAAGGTCGGCTGGACCGCCTCGGGCGGACAATATCTGAGCGTAAAGGACACCGGCTCCGGGATCGCCGAGGACGAAATCCCGATCGTGCTGGCCTCGTTCGGCCAGGGCTCCAACTCGATCAAATCGGCCGAACAAGGTGCGGGTCTTGGCCTGCCGATCGCCAAAAGCCTGATCGACATGCATGGCGGCACGTTCACGCTGAAATCGAAATTGCGCATCGGCACCGAGGTGATCGTCACCTTCCCGCCGGAGCGCGTGATGAGTGCGCTCGCACCGGTGCAGGAGGAAGCGCCGCCCTTGCAGCCGGACGATGCCGCGACCGTGACCGATGAGAAGCATCGCGCACGCCACAAGCCGATCATGAGTGCGGGCACGGGAATATGAAGTTTGGCGCTTGCGTTGGCGCCGCCATGTCAGTCACACTAGTCGAATGAGCCAGGACACGCCGTGCATCGCAGTCTGTATGATCGATCCCAGGACCAGCCTCTGCCTCGGCTGCGGCCGCACGTTGCCGGAAGTCGCGCGCTGGCACCGCATGGAGCGGTCGGAACGGCTGGCGCTGATGGCGACGTTGCCGGAGCGCATGGAGAAGGCCGGGCTCTCGCCGATGACGAGCGAGGCGAAGCGCGACTGAGCTGCTGCTATGTCTATGCGGGAGCCACGCGATGACGCGCCTCCTGCTCGTGCTGTTCCTGCTCGCGGCAACCGCAAGCGCGGTCGTGGCCTATCGCGATCCCGAGCAGCTCGCGCGCGCCACCGACACCGTCTCCGAGCTGCTGCGCGAGCGCGCTGTGGGCCCTGCCTCCGTCGTACAGATTCCGCGCGGGCCGAACGGCGAGTTCGACATCCATGCGAAGATCAACGGCATCGCGGCGCCGATGGTGATCGATACCGGCGCGACCTCGGTGGTGCTGACCTATGAGACGGCGAAGGCCGTCGGCCTGCCGCTGGAGCTGCTCGAATATGATGTCGAGCTCGAAACCGCGGGCGGACACACCAAGGCGGCGCGGCTGACGCTCGACAAGCTCGCGATCGGCCATCTGGTCGAACGCTCGGTGCCGGCGCTGGTGGTGCCGCGCGGCCAGATGAAGACTAACCTGCTCGGAATGAGCTTCCTGAACCGGCTGGAGAGCTGGGAAGTGCGAGGCGAGCGCCTGGTGCTGCACGGCTTCCCCGCGCCGGTCGCCTCACGCAGCGATCGCCGCAGCGGCCCGCTCGTCGACTAGCGCGATGGCCTCCCGCAGCACGTTCACGCCGGCGCCCGGCTTGACGCCCTGCTCGGCGAGATGCCGCCGGAACGCGCGCGCACCGGGCACGGCATGAAACGCACCGACGAAATGCCGCGTGATCGCATGCAGCCGCGTGCCGCGCGCAAGCTCGCGCTCGATATAGGGCACCATGGCCTCGAACGCGTCTTTCATGGTCGCGTGCGGCGCGCTCACACCGAACAGCAGCGGGTCGACGTTCAGCAGCCGCCACGGCTCCTGATACGCCGCACGCCCAAGCATCACGCCATCGACATGGTCGAGATGCGCCCTCGCCTCCTCGAGGCTGCCGATGCCGCCATTGATGATGATCGGCACCTGCGGCAACGCCGTCTTCAGCCGGTAGACGCGATCGTAATCGAGCGGCGGGATGTCGCGGTTTTCCTTTGGCGACAATCCGTTGAGCCAGGCCTTGCGCGCATGCACGATCAGCACATCGGCGCAGGCCGCGATCACGCCGCGCGCAAGCGCGTCGAGCGAGACTTCCGGATCCTGGTCGTCGATGCCAATCCGGCATTTCACCGTGACCGGAATCCTCACCGCACGCTTCATCGCATCGACGCACGAGGCGACGAGCTCAGGCTCGGCCATCAGGCACGCGCCGAAGCGGCCGTCCTTCACCCGGTCCGACGGGCAGCCGACATTGAGGTTGATCTCGTCATAGCCAAAGTCCTCGCCGATCTTCGCCGAGGTCGCGAGATCAGCCGGATCGGACCCGCCAAGCTGCAGCGCGAGCGGATGCTCGCTCGCATCAAAGCCAAGCAGCCGCGAGCGGTCGCCATGAATGATGGCGGGCGTCGTCAACATCTCCGTATAAAGCCGCGCCCGCCGCGTCAGCAGCCGATGGAACACCCGACAATGCCGGTCGGTCCAATCCATCATAGGCGCCACGGAAAAGCGATACTCTTGAAAATCCAAGGACTTACCCTATAGTTTCAAGGACTAGACCGGGAACAAACATGCACACGTGTGCACTCCAAACTAGCCAAAATTGCACACGCTTGTACCTCATTTGATCTCTCGGTGCACACGTAGCGCACACGAATTCGGAGCGGAGTGCACACGCAATGCCGACCTTTACGAAGCTGAAATCGGGAAGCTGGCGCGTTCAGGTCAGGAGGAAGCGTGAGTACGTCGCGAACACCTTTATCCGGCGTCGTGACGCCGAACAGTGGGCGATTGAAATAGAGCGCTCAATCGACCGAGGTGGTCCGATCCGACGCTCTCGGAATAATGAGCAGCCACGCATCTTTTCTGATTTGATCGCGCTGCATCTCGACGACCTTGCTCAGGTCGGCAAGCCCGTTCGACGATCGAAGTCCACGGTGCTTAAAGCGCTCAAGACCTCCCTCGGGCGCGTGCGTCTCAACGACATAACCCGTGAGAGACTGATCGAGTTTGGAAGGAAGCGAGCCGCACACGGCGCTGGGCCGGTAACTCTTGCGATTGATTTCTCATTCATTCGAACCGTCTTAACTCACGCTGCGGCGGTTCACGGCATCGAGGTTTCTGTCGACAGTGTTCAGTTGGCCCGCGCCGCGCTCAAACACCTCGATCTTGTTGGAAAAATCGAACGAGCGCGATCGCCGTCCCACTCAGGACGAACTGGATCAATTAATCGGATATGCCGAGTCTAACCCCCAGCAGTTTATACCGCTCGGAAGGATCATTCGCTTCGCAGTAGCGACCGCAATGCGCCAGGCAGAGATTTGCCGGATAGAATGGTCCGATGTCGACCTCACGAAGCGAATGGTCACTATTCGCGATCGCAAAGACCCGCGACGGAAGGACGGAAACCATCAGATAGTCCCTCTCCTCAATTCTACAGGCTATGACGCATGGCAGCTCGTTCTCGAACAGCGAATTATCACACGCGGCATCGGTCGTGTATTTCCCTACCACGCGAAATCCGTCGGAGCCGCTTTTCATCGGTCGTGCAACGCTATCGATCTCGAGGATTTGTGTTTTCACGACTTGCGCCATGAAGGTACGAGCAGGCTCTTCGAAGCCGGCTTTTCGATACAGCAGGTTGCAATGGTGACAGGCCATAAGGACTGGCGGATGCTGCGGCGATACACGAATCTCAAACCCGAAGACCTGCACAGAATGCAGAAGGCTGCGCAGCCCTCAATGGAGCAATTCTTGGCAACGGTGGTTGCTAGCTAGTGGCTTACATTCTCTCAGCGTCACGTTGCTGACAGGCAGTTCGGGATCGGCGTATGCTTCAGGATTTTGGCCGATAGTCCGGTCGACCCGCAAGGGCAAACATCGGCGCACCCTCGAGTGACTTCACGCTTGGCCCAAGGCGGTCCATCGTCGTAACGGTGTTCGCGAAAGCGAGCACCGTCCTTTGACTAGATCTACGGCAAGCCGAGCCGCCTCACATGCCGTAGAGGATCTTCAGGTCGCCGCTGGCGCGAAACGCGATGACGACGCCGTCGGCCGGCAGATACAGCTTCTCCAGCTTCGCCGACGCGAGATGCCCTTCCATCCGGTAACCGTCCTTCAGCGTCCGGTTCAGCCTGACATTGGCGGCGTTGAGCAGGTTCTCATAGGCCACGCCATAGTCGACGCTCATCTGGTCGCGCAGCTGGCTCACGATCGGAGCCACGAGAGCCGCCAGCCCTTCGTCATCGGTCGCAGCCGAGAGATCGGACAGCCGCACCGCATGGCCGTCGGCATCGACCTGAAGCGAGCCCGTGAGGTACGCCCACCGCCCCGCATTCGCATCGGTGTCCGACGCTTTCGCGACGCGCAAGCCAACCACGAGCTTGCCCGACGACGGATAGACCTCGACGTCGCGAACCGAGAGACCGGCGGCCGGCGCCACGGCGGCAAGCGCCTGACCGATCTTGTCGTTGATCACGTCGTAGCCGATGCGAACGGGAAGAATCACATCGAACGAGCCGGGCTCGCTGACCTCGCGGCCTAGCGCGGGCAATGTTGTCGCCGTCACCGCCGGCGGCTGTTGCCCGACCACGGTCTCGGCCGAACCCGAAAGCTCCAGCGAGCCGCGCAACACCCTTCCCTCGGCCCGCACGCCCGCAAACGAAGCGCTCTGCGGCGTCAGTTGCAGCCAGACTTGCGGATCGTCGGACAGCTGAACCGGCTCGAATGCATGCCGCCAGGCGGTCACAGCCTTGTCATGCAGATCGAGATGGCGGGCGGCGGCCAGCGCACGCCCCCGGACCCGCCCGAGCTCCTCGCGGATGCGCGGCTCCGCATATTTCGACAGCGGGATCTCGCGGCCCATAACATGCATCACCGGCGGCTCGCTCCAGTGAAAGCCGTCGCCGAAGTTCAATTCCAGCGACCAATCGCGGGAAAGCGCGGGGCGCGCCTCGGCTTCGACCGTGGCGCTGGCTTCCGTCTCGCCATGAATGCGGGCGGTGAATCGGTTGGCGCCCTGCCCCTCGAGCGCACCGTAGATCGGCACCGAGCCATAGACGCGATCGCCGCGGCCATAGAGCGAGACCGGGCCGGAGCGGTCAACAAATCCATAGATGTCGCAATTGGCGTTGACCCGCCAGAACAGCACCCGCCGATGCACGCAGCTGACGCGCTCATCGATGGTGGCGAGGCGACGCGGAATATCCCTGTCGATGTCGGCTGCCAATGTCGACAAGCCGAATTCGACGCTCGCCGATATCCGCGAGTCCGTGCTGAACGGCGCCACGGTGTCGGGCGCAAGCGGCGGCTTGTCCGCGGCGTACGCCGTCGAACACAGCGCCATGAGGCCAAGGGCCGCGAGGGCTGTCCGCGCCGACGGTCGCAGGGCGGCGCGGCGCCCTCCGAATGATGCAGAAAGAGTGTTCATGATCGTTACCTCAATTCGTGTTCCGTTGATGATCACAGCCTGCGCATTCCGCCGAAGCGTTCGCGGAATCCGCCGAAATTATGTGCGCGAGGCCGGAAGCTTTCGATCGAGCGCCGGCGCAAGAGGTCTTCCCCCTCACCGACCCGTGGGCGGTCGAAATGCGGCCCCGGCGCAGCCTCACGTCGTTCCAGCCTCTCGCCCATATCACGCCTGACGTCGTCACGCCCAACATCAGCTTCGCGTCGTTCCGGAGCAATCGGCGCAACATCTTTTTTGAGATCGCGCTCACCTTCCATCAGACGCTGCTCGTTCGGACGAACCTCGCTCGGACGTTCCGCATTGAGACGATCGCGAAGCTCGTCGCGCATGGCCGTAGTGTTGTCACGACCAAAGCGCTCCGCTACCGCTGCGTTACGGTAAGGCACGTCGCCGCGATGCGCCGGATTGTGGGTCCAGATATTGTTGGCGACGTTGACGTTGGTGCGATTGAACGCGTTGAAGCGATTGACGTTGATGATCACGTTGTGATTCCACCAGTCGAACCGCCCCAGATCGCCGCACCGACCGCAACGCCTGAAGCAAACGAGACGATGTTGCTGGCCACGAAGCCCGGCGGAGACCAGTAGAACGGCGGATAGTCCGGATAGGACCAGGCACCAAACGCCACCGCCGGATTGTAGATCGGTACGTAGTACACATCGGGATTGACCGGCTCGATCTCGATAGCCTGCTGCAGACCCTCAGTCGCAACGCCGGCCGGAGCCGACGCCGTCGTCACCGTCTGATGCGTCGTCGATTGCAGGTTGCCGGCGGCCTGCGCCTCGGCGCGCAGCTTCTGCACGGTGTTGAGCACGTCCTGCTGCTGCGCGAGGAACGCGTCGCCGAGCTGCTCGGTCCAGGCGAGCTTGGCGCTCATCATTTGCAGCGTCTGCGGCACCGTGGTGAGCGCCTTGACACTGGGGTCCCAGGACTGCGTCTGCATCGCATCCTCCAGCGCGGTGCCTGTCACCGACGCATTGGCCTGCGACCATCGCGCCGCTTCCACGACCTCGAGCGGATAGGTCGAAGCCATCAGAACCTGGGTCAACAGCGGATCCGGATAGAGCGCGATCGGCGCCACGACCTGCTGGATTTGCGCTTCGGAAAATTTCGGCTGGGTTTGAGTCTGGGTCTGCGCCGTCGCGACGTCCTGCGCGCGAGCGGGCATGGTTGCGACTCCGCAAACCAGCAAGAGCGACACGACGCCGAGAGTAAGCCGGCGAGGCGCCATAACGAACTTGTCTGTCATCTTTGTTCTCCCTTTACCGCGCCGCTGATTCGTCAACGACGCGGCCGATTGGTTGCTATGTGTGGGGGGTATCAGAAGCAGATGCGCTGGCCGTTACGCCAGAAACAGCCCGAGCCGCGGTGATACGCATAGACGTTGCCGTAGCGGCCGACGGCGACCGCGCCATTGCGGCTCCAGCCGACTGCGCCATACTGGCTGACGCAACCGGCGCGGTTGACGCCGCGAACGCAGCTGTAAGCACTTGCGCTGGAAACGCTCAGGACCGTGCCGAGCATGCCGGCAATAGCGTCCGGCGCGATGGACGCGACGGAGAAGCGGCAACCGGGCGGGTGAAGATCGTCTTGAGAGTGTTCATGTCTGAATTCCTTTCTTCAAAGGTGAAACGCTGCGCGGCATCGCGTCGCGATGCCACGGTGACGAGTTGGTTCCTGGAGTCTGAAATTAGGGCCGAGGGCTTTCAAATCGTCCTGCCCGCTAACGCGGCGGACCAATGCTCCTCGCGGGGTGCGAAGACAAATACGCCCTCAATATGCAGGTATCGGCGGCGCCTATGGCCCGGATTCGCGAGGCCCTATGGCCCCCAAAAAGCGGAATTGCGCGGCCGATTCTGGCAAGATCGCAGGCGACGAAATCGATTTGAAACAGATGAAATCGATTGGAAACACCTTCACAGATTCGTTATGCGCACCCGCGAGTTGAATGCGCAAAGAGCGCCGGGCTCCGATCTTGTGAAATGCGGGCAATCGTGGATGATGTCCCGGCAGGGTTAGTGCGGGTCACATGCAATTTCGTCAGCTCCGCTACTTCGTGAAAATCGTCGAGTCCGGAAGCTTTTCCCGGGCGGCTTCGGTCGTCCATATCGCGCAGCCGGCATTGAGCCAGCAAGTCGCCGAGCTGGAGGAACGATTGGGCGTCACGCTGCTTCAGCGCAGCGCGCGGGGTGTCCGCCCCACGGCCGCCGGTGAAATCTTCTACAAGGAGGCCTCGGCCATCCTGCATCAGCTCGATCAATTACCGCAGATCGTCCGTTCGAGCACAGGCGACGTGGAAGGCACGGTCAATCTCGGCTTTGTATCATCGCTGGCTCCGAGGCTCGTGGGCCTTCTTGAGGAGTGCCGGGAGGCATTCCCGAAAATCGTCATCCGGGTGTCGGACGGGGACAGCCTCCGCCTCGAAAGCAAGATCGCGTCGGCGTCGGTCGATATCGCCATCCTCTATGAGGACGCTTTCACCACCGCGCTGACGCGCAAGCCGCTGTTCAGGCAGAAGCTCTTTCTGATCTCGCACCAGCCTGTCGTCGCGGGCAATGCGATTTCACTTGAACAGGTGGCCGAGCTGCCGCTGGTATTGCCTGGTATAACCAACGGCCGCCGCGTTCTGATCGAGCGCGTGTTCGCCGCAGCGAAGCTCAAGCCGAATGTCGTGCTGGAAGCCGATTCCCTGGTCAGTGAGATGTGGTCGGTGCGGAACGAGGTCGGCTGCACCATACTGCCCGTGGGAGACCTGTCGAATTTCGGGCCGCACGCGTTTGCAAAGCCGGCGGTGATCGAACCACCGATCTACTTGACGTGCTCGATCGTTTATTCGGCCGACCTTCCGCTGACCACGGCCGGCGAGGCGGTGCGCAATCTTCTCGCATCCTTCGTCGAAGGACAGTTGCGCGAGACCGACATGCCCGGAGCGGAGTGGCTGCGGAAGCACTGAGCCGGAAAAAGCGTCACGAAACGTGGCGCTCCTGGACGATCTCGGCGCCCGCCAGCGCCAGCCGGTTCGCATCCCTCACGCCGTGTCCCTCCAGATCGGCGAGAACTGCTTCGTCTGATAGTGGCAGCTTGCGCGAATGCTTCCAGTCGTGATGCGCCGTTTCGACCAATCGTTTGACGACATGCTCGGACGTCGTTTCGATCGCGAGCTCGCGGCGGTCGTCAAAGCTTCCCGGACTGAGGTTGATCGAACCGACGATGGCACGCTCATTGTCGGCGATCATGATCTTGCCGTGAAGCTTCAGGTGTTTCAGCGCGCGGACCTTGGCGCCGACATCGTGCACGATGCGCAAGCCGCTGACGCCCTCGAACAGCTTCTTCTTTTTGAGCTTGTGCAGCGCGCGCGACATGATCCGAACGCGGACTCCGCGATTGGCGGCACGCACCAGTCGCTCGATGATCACCATATCCTGGTAGCGCTCATTCTGCAGCCACAGCGTCTTCCTGGCGCCGTCGATGAAATCGGCAATGCGCTGGCGGCCGTTGTTGGGACACCAGATCAGGTCCGAGCCGACCCGCGGCTCGAAGGGTCTCTCCTCCCAGTCGGCATCGAAGCATCGGACCATTTCGGCGACTTCGGCCTTGCCGGTGGTCTGGATCGCGTAATCGCGCGTCTCGGTCAGATCGCGGGTCTCCCAATTGAGGGATTCGATGAACCCCACGCGCCCGTCGATCACCATCGACTTCTGATGGGTCACTGCGAACGCCTTGCTGCTGTCACGCACGCTGACGCCGGCCGCGAGGAGTACATCGCGGGCAAAGTCGTTGTCGCTGGTGCCGTCGCGCCGGGCGGGATTGAGCATGACGCGGACATTCACGCCACGGCGGCGCGCGGCGATCACCGCCTCGAGCAGGGTCGGATCGGTGAACAGGAACATTCTGATGTTCAGGCTGTGGCGAGCGGCCTGGATTGGATCGATGATCGCATGCGCGCCATCGTCCGGAAGCACAATCAATCGATGCGACATGGTGTTACTTTCTGGCTCTCAGGCGGCGCTGGCATGCTGGAACTGGATACGATGCAGATCGGCGAAAATGCCGCCGCGAGCGATCAGGCCGGCTTGGGAGCCCTCCTCTGCGACGATGCCGTTCTTGAGCACGATGATCTTGTCGACATCGATCAGGGTGCTGAGGCGATGGGCGATCATGATGACGGTGCGGCCCTTCATTAGGCGCCGCAACGCCTCTATGACGAGATGCTCCGACTCCGCATCGAGCGCGGCCGTGGGCTCGTCCAGCACCAGGATCGGGCTGTTGCGGATGACCGCGCGAGCTATCGCGATACGCTGGCGCTGACCGCCAGAGAGCGTGTTGCCATGCTCGCCGACGATGGTGTCGTAACCCCGGGCCGTGCGGCCGATGAATTCATCGGCATTTGCGATCCGGGCCGCGGCGACGATTTCCTCGTCCGTTGCGCCGGGGCGGCCGTAGGCAATGTTTTCCTTGATGGTGCCGGGAAACAGCACGGTGTCCTGCAGCACGAACCCGATCTGCGCCCGTAATGCCGCGACCTTGTAATCCGCAATATCGACGCCATCGATCGACACCCGACCGAGCGTGCGATCGTAGAAACGCGGCAACAGGCTCAGCACCGTCGATTTACCGGATCCAGTCGGGCCGACAATGCCGACCGTTTGCCCCGGCTCGATGTTGAACGACACTTCGTGCAGCACCGGATCGTCCCTGTCGTAGCCGAAGCTGACGCGATCGAAACTGATCGCGCCACGGACTCGGCCGGGGTCGATCGCGCCGGGCCGCTCCCTGATGACGTCGTCGGCAGAGAGAATGGTCTGGATCCGCTCCAGCGCGACGGTGGTCTGCGCGATCGTGCTGGTCATGGTGGCGAGGTCCTTCACCGGTTTGAAGAACTTCTTGAGGTAAGCGAGGTAGACCGTCAGTGCGCCAGCAGTCATGGTGCCCGCAACGATCAGCGACGTTCCCTTCCACAGCACAATCGCCGTGCAGATTGCCACCACGATGGCGACCACCGGCGACACCAGCGACTTGATCATCCTTGCACACAGCGCGGCTTCGACAGTGGCATGGCTTGCCGCTTCCAGATGCGCCAGCTCGAGAGCCTGTCGGCCGAAGGCCTTGGTGACGCGGATCGCACCGAGCCCGCGCTGCACGATCGACAACACCTCGCTTTGCCGGACACGCACCGCCCGCGTCGCCTCCTTCACTGCCTTCTTGAAATGAAAGACGAATGCCAGCAGCACTGGCGTGAAGGCGACGGCGATCAGCGTGAAATCCCAGTCGAGCCAGAACATGAACCCGACCATGAACAGGATGGTGAAGAGGTCGATCAAGATCGTAAGCGTCGAGGACGACGCGAAATCCTGTACGGTAGAGACGTCGCCGGTGATGGTCGACACGAGCGCGCCGACCTTGGCGTGGTCATAGTAGCGCAGCGAGAGCCGGTGCAGATGCTCGTAGATGCGAAGGCGCAAGTCGTTCGCCACCCACTGACCGACGCTGGTGGTGTAATAATTGTCGACATAGCTCGCGATCGCGCCGACGACGGCAATCGCCAGCGTAGCCGCGCCCGCGAACATGGCGACGCCAAGCGTGTGCTTGCCAAAGCCGGCATATTCATG
>Ga0210389_10003172_pt1 | contig 12839 bp, 7 predicted proteins | sample IncBWH28OmetaG_FD_160127 | JGI IMG/M metagenome (GOLD analysis project Ga0210389, IMG submission 160127) | Forest soil microbial communities from Barre Woods Harvard Forest LTER site, Petersham, Massachusetts, United States - Inc-BW-H-28-O ...
GCCGCGCCCATTCGCGACCGGGCGGGCAACCTGATCGGCGCCGTCATGGTCTTCCATGATGTCAGCAAGGAGCGGCGCCTGCATCGGGCGCTGCACTACCAGGCCAGCCACGATGCGCTGACCGGTCTGATCAATCGGCGCGAGTTCGAGAATCGGCTGACCGTGGCGGTCGAGGAGGCGCGGCAGAACCTGCAGGCCCGCCACGTGCTTTTGTATCTGGATCTGGATCAATTCAAGCTGGTGAACGATACCTGCGGGCATCCGGCGGGCGATTTGCTGCTGAAACAAATCACCGGTGTGATTCAATCGCGGGTGCGCGGCGGCGACACGCTCGCGCGGCTCGGCGGCGATGAATTCGGCATCCTGCTGCAGGATTGCTCGCGCGATCAGGCGTTGCGCATCGCAGAAAGCCTGCGGCAGGGCATACGCGACTATCGGTTCACCTGGCAGGGCGGCGTGCTTGCGGTCGGCGCCAGCATCGGCATCGTGGAAATCACGAATGAGATCCCGACCGTCGCGAATGTCATGAGCGCCGCCGACGTCGCGTGCTATTCGGCCAAGGATTCGGGACGCAATCGCGTCCAGCTCTACAGGCCCGATGACGTGCCCGAACGGCATCGGGAAATGCACTGGGTCTCGAAGCTGGCGCGCGCACGCGATGAGAGCCGCTTCGAATTGTTCTATCAACCGATCGTTCCGATCCAGCCCAAGCAGCACGAGCGGGAGCACTTCGAGCTGATGCTGCGATTGCGCGATGAGACCGGGACCATCGTGGCGCCCGCCGAATTCATTCCGGCGGCGGAGCGCTACAACATCATGCCGTCCATCGATCGATGGGTGGTGCGTCAGGCGCTCGATCGCGTGGTCCACCGGATTGAATCCGGCGTCAAGCCGTTTACGGTCGCCGTGAATCTGTCGGGGACCTCCCTCAACGACGAACGGTTTCTCGAATTCCTCATCGCCGAACTCAGTGCCGGCAATCTGGCGGCCGGCGCGATGTGCTTCGAGATCACGGAAACGGCCGCGATCGAAAACCTGGGAAACGTGGTGTACTTCATGCGCGAGCTGAAGAACCGCGGCTGCCACTTCGCGCTCGATGACTTCGGCAGCGGCCTGTCCTCGTTCATGTATTTGAAAACGCTGCCGGTCGACTATCTCAAAATCGACGGCCAATTCGTGGAGAACGTCACCCGCGACCCGGTCGATCGCAGCATGGTCGCGGCCATCAGCCAAGTGGGCAATGCCATGGGGATTCAAACCATCGCCGAACGCGTCGAATCCCCGGAAGTCCTGGCGGAGCTGGGGCGCTTAGGGGTAGGGTTCGCCCAGGGCTTTTACATCGCCAAGCCCAGATCGACCAAAGAATTTCCGTATCTGCGCTGAACAATTCCCGCGAAAGGGGTAATCTTGGCCCCCGGGGGAGGGTAGGCCGCCAGCGGGGGATTCCTCATGATTCCTGGGATGTCATTGAGCACGTTCACACAGCTGCAGGCGCCGGCCCTGGCTTGAGGATGCGCAAGGCGGCGCCCAAAATTAGGATGTCGAGTTCAAGGGTTGGCATCCTGCTGCTGGCCTTGCTGGTCTTTCGTGCCTATATCCCCGCCGGCTTCATGCCGGCGAGCGGCGTGCCGTTTGCGTTGCAGCTCTGTCCCGCCGCGACGGCGGGAATGCCCGCCCATCTGCATCACCATGCGGGAACCCATGATGCGGGAACGCATGCCGACTTTGAATCCTGTCCATTCGGCAGCGTCCCGGGCGCGGGACCGATTTCGCATCACATTGACTTTGAATCTGTTGGGTCTGCGCCTTCCCAGCCGATCATCGCCCTCGAGGCTCCGCGCTTAACTCATCGCGCGGAGCGCTCCCACCCGCCTCGCGGACCGCCCTCACTCGCTTGAATTGAAACTGACCTGCTGCGCGCCTTCCGCTCGAGGAGGCGCGCGTATTTCAATTTGCGCGTGGGGAGAGGTCCATGATTTCATTCAATCGATTTGGCCTTGTGCTGATGGCAATGTTGTTGGGCTCGGCGCCGCTGTACGCCGCCGATGTGGGCAGCGTCCGGGGCGTCGTGCACGATCAGCAGCACCGGCCGCTGTCCGAAGTCCAAGTGAAGTTAAAGTCGGCCACCTCCGACTGGATCGAGGCGGCGGTGACGGATCCGCGCGGCGAATTCTCATTCATGACGGTGCCGCTCGGCGACTATGTCTTGAGCTTCAGCGCGGCGGATTTCGCCCCGTCGGCACAATCCCTGACCGTGACATCGGGTTCCTCGCCGGTCGCCCACGTGCAGCTCGTCAAGGGTCCGGCTTTGGACACCTTGACCGTGACCGCCGCCGCGGAGACCACGGTCCTCAATACCGCCACCCCGACGACGGTCGTGAATCGTCAGGATATCGCCCGGGCACCCGGTGCCGACCGCAGCAACAGCCTGGCGATGATCACGGACTTCGTGCCCGGGGCTTACGTCGTACATGACCAATTGCATGTGCGCGGCGGCCATCAGACGACCTGGGCGATCGACGGGGTCGAGATTCCCAACACCAACATCGCGAGCAACTTAGGCCCGCAAATCGATCCGAAGGACATCGATTACCTGGAAGTGCAGCGCGGCAGCTACGAGGCTGATCAGGGGGATCGCACCTACGGCGTGTTCAATGTCGTGCCGCGCACGGGCTTCGAGCGCGACAACCAGGGAGAACTCATTGCCAGCGGCGGATCTTATGGACAGACCAATGACTATCTTAGCGTGGGCAGCCATACGGAACGATTTGCCTACTACGCCAGCGTCAATGGCAATCGCAGCGATTTAGGGATTGGGACGCCGGTGGCGCAGGTCATTCACGACTCCGAGAACGGCTATGGCGGCTTCAGCACCCTGATATTCAACGCGACTGCGGATGATCAGTTCCGCTTCGTCTTCTCGGCGCGCCATGACAACTACGATATTCCCAACACGCCCCCGACGCCGGGCCAGTTCGCCGACGATGTGCAGCGTGAAACCGATGTCTTCGGCATCCTGTCCTGGGTGAGGAAATTGGGCGCGGACGCGGCGCTGACGAGTTCGCTGTTTTTTCACCAGAACCGGGCTGACCTCGACGGCGCGGCGAACGACTCGCCGATCAGCACCACGGATCAGCGCACCTCGACCTATGTCGGGGGCCAGGAAACGTTTCGCCTGCATGTCGCGCAGCATGATTTGCAGGTCGGGGTCACGGGCTTCAGTCAGCGCGACAGTGAAAGTTTCGAGGTGCTCTTCAATGACGGCAGCGGCAATGTGCCGATTGACCAGAGGCTCAATCCATCGGGTTCTCTCGTCGCCGCCTACATCGAGGATACGTACAAGGCGACGGATTGGCTCACATTCGCGGGCGGCGTGCGGCAAACGCATTTTGCGGGCGCGGTGACGGAGAATGCCGCCAGCCCGCGCCTCGGCGCTACGTTGCGACTGCCGGGTGTCGACTGGTTGCTGCGAGGTTTCTGGGGAAAGTACTACCAGGCGCCGCCGCTCACCACGCTGAGCGGCCCCTTGCTCGAGTTCGCACAAAGCAACAATCTGGGTTTCATCCCGCTGCGCGGTGAACGCGACGAGGAGTACCAGGTCGGGCTCACGATCCCGATTCGCGGCTGGACGGTCGATGTCGATCATTTCCACACCCAGGCCAGGAACTTCTTCGATCACAACAATATTGGCAATTCCAATGCCTTTCTGCCGCTCACCATCGACGGCGCGCTGATCCAAGGCAACGAGTTGACGGTCCGCTCCCCGAGAATGTGGGATGTCGGGCAGTTTCACCTTGCCTACTCCAATCAGACCGCGGACGGCTTTGGCGCGATCAGCGGCGGATTGACGGACTTCAGCCCGCCCGGGGGCAGCTTCGCGCTGGATCACGATCAAAGAAATACGGCCAATGCCGGGGTTGATTTGAACCTTCCGCGCGGCGCATTTGCCTCGATGAGTGTCTACTACGGGTCTGGCTTTTCGAATGGCCAGGGGCCGCCGAGCCATTTGCCTGGCCATGCGGAAGTCAACTTGAGTGCCGGCAAGTCATTCGGGGAAAACTTGTCGGCCTCGGTGACCGTTTTGAATGTCGCCGATCGTCACTTGCTGATCGACAACAGCCTCACTTTCGGCGGCGTGCACTACAATGACCCACGGCAGATCTATGCTCAGATTCACTATCGGTTCGGTTATTGAGGATGGCCCATGAGCTTTGAACTTCAGCCTCGCATGCAGAATGATCTGATCCGGCTGGAACCGCTGCAGGCGGGCGACTTCGAAAGCCTGTACGCGGTGGCCGCGGATCCGCTTATCTGGGAACAGCACCCTGCCCAAGACCGCTACCAGCGCCCGGTGTTCGAGAATTTTTTCAAGGGCGCGATGGAGTCGGGCGGCGCCTTTCGGGTGATCGACAACAAGAACGGCGAGCTGATTGGCAGTTCCCGGTACTGCAATCTTGATGAGGCCATGCGCCAAATCGAGATCGGCTACACCTTCCTCGCCCGCAGCCGGTGGGCGCGTCATTACAATTTGGCGCTGAAGACCCTCATGCTGGATCATGCCTTCAAATTCGTCGGCCGGGTGACTTTCAAGGTGGGCATCAACAACTGGCGCTCGCGCAAGGCCATGGAAAAACTCGGCGGGATTTATATCGGCGAGGAATCGGTCGCCTACTCCGGCGAACCGAGCCGCCCCAACGTCGTGTTCAAGATCGATGCCGCCGATTGGGCCAATCGCCCGCGATAGTCGGCGCCCGGGATAGTCGGCGCCCGGGATAGTCGGTGCCTGCGATAATCGATCAGGCGATGCGCTGCAGGGTGACTTGCAGGCCGTCCTTGGGCTTGGCGATCGGCACGAGCTGTTGGGGCATCACATATCCGGCTGCGATGCTCCAGCGATACCGCAGCAACAGCTGATGCATGATGGCCTTCACCTGCAACGTCGCAAAGTGCTGGCCGATACACATGTGAGCGCCGCCGCCGAACGGCACCCAAGCGAAGGCATGGCGTTTGTCTTCCTGGCGTTCGGGGCTAAACCGTTCCGGATCGAACGACTGCGGGTCGGTCCATAGCGAAGCCATGTAATGCACATGGATCGGGTAGACGCCGACCAACGTGCCGGCGGGGATTTCGAATCCTTGGAATATCGTATCCTTGACGCACATGCGGGGCATCGAGGTGAGGGGCGGCGTCAGCCGCAGCGCTTCGCGCATGGTCCAGGTCAGCTCGTCCAGCCGATCGAGATCATCAAATTCCAGCCGCCGGCGCCCGATTTCCGTCGCCTTGGCGCGCAGGCGCTCCTGCCAATCCGGGTGGCGCGCCAGCAAGTACATCATGGTGGTGAGCGTGCTGGTGGTCGTATCGTGCGCGGCCATCATCAGGAAAATCATGTGATCGATGATTTCCTCATCCGTAAACCGCTCGCCCTGTTCGCTTTGGGCATGGCAGAACTCGCTGAAGAAATCGCTGGTGTGCGTGGCGCGTTTTTCCGGCAGCAGCTCGCGGAAACGTTTCACCAACAGGTCGCGGCCGCGAATTCCGCGCCACATCGCGAGTCCCGGTACCGGTACGCGCACGATGGCGAGCGAGGCGGCCACCGTCGCCATAAAGGCCCTGTTCAGGTCCTTGGCGCTGCGCCCGAGCTCGACGCCCATGAACACCGAAGCGGCCAGGTCCAGCGTAAGTTGCTTCAGCAGCGGAAACATTCGGCGCGCCGCCGAGGGGCCGGGGCCGGTCGCGGGTATCCAAGCCTCGATTCCCGCATCGATTGCCGGGCCCATTTGCTCAAGATAGGTGCGCAAAGCCGGCTTGCGGAACGCGACCTGCATGATGCGCCGCTGGTAACGGTGTTGGTCGCCGTCCATCGCCATGATGGCGCCGGGGAACACCTTGCCGATGTACGGTTCCCACCCGCGGGCGCTGGAAAACGCGCCGTCGCGGTTCTTCCAGACAAACTCCAGCGCGTCGGGCCCCAGCAGCTGGATCATGCCGCCGCGCCCGATCGCTACCTTCCAAACGGGTCCGTTGATCTTTTCGAGGGCCATCAAATGGGCGACGAGATCCTTGCGCATGGCAAGAACTTGCCCCAGAACCGAGGAGCGCTGGATCGGGATGGTTTTGCGCGCCGCCGCGCTTTTTTCAACAGCTGGCAGAAGCTCGGTTGCTTGTTCGTTCATGATTCACCGCCCGGAGTCGCCGTGGCGATCGTAGCAGATTCACCAGCGCTCACGCCGCCGCTGGGTCGCGGCGTCCACGGCGCTCAGTTGAATCTGATTTTCACCCCGCCGAAATATGCCCGCGGCATGCCGGGGCTTTGGAATCGATTGTCCACATCCGGGTCATTGGAGCCGGCGTTGGGCGGCACCCCCGGCGCGCCCACGCCGGTCGGATCCGCGAACAAGCCGAGAGTTGCATAGCGCTCGTCGAACAGGTTTTGAACATTGGCAAACAGCTCCACTTGCTCGTTGAGCCGGTAGGATGTGCGCAGGCTCACGACGTGATAGCCCGGCAAGGGCGGGTTCCGATTGGATTCATCGCCGCGGTAGAACGAGCTGGTTGCCAGCACCAGCGAGCCGCCCACCGACCAATTGTGCAGCAGGGAATAGTCGGCGCCGAGCTTGACGCGGCTCAAAGGGATCAGAGGCAGACGATTCCCCGGAATCACCTGGATATTGCCGTTTTCGTCCTGAAATGGGTTGAACGGCGAAGGCAGTAGCAGGGGCGAGCGAAAGGTTGCGTCGACGTAGCTGTATTGTGCGTATCCTGACCATTGCCGGCCCTGGTAGTTCAAGCTCGCTTCGAATCCCTGCCGGCGGGTCGAGCCGATGTTTTGGAAGAAGCCGCTGCTGAGAGAAGTCGCGACGGCATAAATATCGTCGTCCGAATCGGTTCTGAAGGCGCTGGCGTTCCAAGTAAAGCGCTCCCCTGAAGACGATGAGCGGCCGCGCAATCCCAGCTCCACGGTGTGTGCGATGACCTGCCGCAAATTCGGCGGATCGCCCGCGAGACTCGAAGGAAGCAGGCAGGGTTGCAGCGGGTCGGAGCACTCGATCTCGCTCGCCGTCGGCACTCGGTTGTTGGTGGAATAGCCCGCGTAAGCGGTCGCGCCCGGGGCGAGCTTATAAGCCGCCCCCAACGCCGGATTGAAATGAGCGAATCGGTTGTTGCCGCTCAACGCGGTACCGAGTTGATCCGATAGATCGATTTTGGCGATGTTGTAGCGTCCGCTTGCCGTGACGGACAGCAGCGAAGTCAGATCGAAGGTGTCGGTAACGTAAAAGCCGTAGTACTTGTTGTTGGCATTCAAGTTGACCGGGGTCGCCGCGAAATCCGTTCCCTCGGGTGTGTCGACAAACAATCCCGAGGGCAGCACGGTCAGCGAGGCGTCCAGGACTCCGACCTCGGTGCCGGAGAAGAAGTGGGTCTGCGCCGTATCGAGCGTCGCCCCGAGCGCAAAATCATTGCCATGGCCGAAGAGCGGCGACGTGTCGGTCAGCTGCAACGAGATACCCCAGCTGTCCGAGCGAATGCGTTCGAAGTCGTTTTGCCCGATGAGCGTTGCCCCGCCGTTCGAGATGTCGGGAATCGGTCCGCCGGCGGAATCGGTCAGCGGCGTTATCCCGTCCCCCTGGCACAGCGCCCCCGGCTTGGCGTCATCGCACGCGGTGTAGTTGGTGCTGTTGCCATTGGCGACCGTTTGGCGGTAGCTGCGGGAATAGAGCACGCCCTGCGTCGCAAGATTGTCGGTAAATTTCAGCTGCGCGTTCAGGGTGACGAAATTCAGCGTGTTGAAATTGCTTTGCGGGCCGGTGAATACGTTCTGCGTATTGACGGCCAGGGATTGCACGGGCGCCGCGCCCTGGCCAAAGAGCTTGTTGTCCGCATGCGCGTAGTTCAAGTCGATGCTCGCGCCGCCGTCCCGAAAGCTCAAATCCGCGTAATACTGCCGTACCGAGTCGTGCGCAAACAGCCGCCAACCGTTCTGATCCAAAAGCCGCGCTGCCGCATAGAATCCAACTACGCCGTTGTTCCCGCCGAATTCCACGGCCCCTTGACGTTGGTCGAAGGAACCGCCGGACAGTTCGCCGTCCAATCCCTGAAACGTGAATCCACTCTTCATGGTGACCGAGATCGCCCCGCCGAGCGCATTCAAGCCGAACAGCGGATTGGCACTGACGATGTCGACGCGATCGATGGCGATATCCGGAAACAGGTCCCAGTTGACTGTGTCGCCGAAAGCTTCATTGATGCGCACGCCATTCTGGTAGACGGCCAAACCTTGGGGGGTGCCCAATACGGGCGAGGCCTCGAAGCCGCGATACAAAATATCGGGTTGGAACGCATCGGCGAGCGTGTCGTTGATATTCACGCTGCCAATGCGGGTGCCTAAGGCCTGGATGAAGCTTGCCGTACCATTCTGGCTCAAATCGGCTGCCCTCAAGGTCTGCACGTTGCCGGGCACTTTGTCGACGTCCACCGTCATTCCGGGCACCGGGGTCGTTCCCACAACCGTGATTTCGTCTACCGCCCAAGCCGGCAAACCGGCCGCGACGCAGGCGAATCCGCCGAGGGCGAGCGTGCCATGGCGTGCAAATGGGTTTCGGCGCTTCATTCGCGCAAGAATACGGGCTTAGTTCGAGCAGGTGAATCGCCGGAGGCCGGTCAATAGCGTTTCGGCATGGGCATATACCGGTGCGCGACTATGCGGTTTAGCGCGATGCCCCGATAATGGGCGGCATGGCTGCCATCGGAACAGAGCGCGTACTGACCGTCCATCACTGGAACGAGACGGTCTTCAGTTTCACCACAACGCGAGACCAGGCTTTGCGATTCGAGAACGGGCACTTCGTCATGCTGGGCCTGCGGATCGATGAGAAACCGGTCATGCGCGCCTACAGCATTGCCAGCGCGAACCATGAGGAACACCTGGAGTTCCTCAGTATCAAGGTACAGGACGGGCCGTTGACCTCGCGCCTGCAGCATATCAAGCCCGGTGATGAAGTGCTCATCAGCCGCAAGCCGACCGGAACACTGCTGTTGCATGATCTGAAGCCCGGCAAGCGGCTATACCTGCTGAGTTCGGGCACCGGACTTGCGCCGTTCATGAGCCTCATCAAGGATCCGGAGGTCTACGAGCGGTTCGAAAAGGTCATTTTGGTGCATGGCGTGCGCTATCGCAGCGAATTGGCATACCGCGACTACATCGAGTGGGAATTGACGCACCACGAATATCTCGGCGAACAGGTGCGCGAGAAGCTGGTCTATTTCCCCACCGTGACACGCGAGCGCTTTCGCTATCAGGGCCGCGTCACCGCGTTGATCGAGACCGGCAAGCTTTTCGAGGACATCGACGTGCCCGCGCTCGATCCTGCCGAGGATCGCGTCATGATTTGCGGCAGCCCTGCCATGCTGGCGGACCTGTCCGCCATGTTGGATCAGAGGGGTTTCAGGATCTCTCCGCACGTCGGGGAGCCGGGCGACTACGTCATCGAGCGCGCATTCGTCGCGCGATAGCGAGCCTCGCAGAGCTCGGATCGGCGGAGTTCATACAGTAGTCGGCGCGTCTGACTACTGGATTTACGCGAGTTAGCCTGGCGCGTAGAGTTCTAAGGATGCCGCGCCATCTCATCGGCCATCAATCATTCAAAGGCAGAGGATCCTCGTCCAATGTCGCGGGACGTTTCGACTCATTGATACTGGAAAAGACCGATGACGGCTGGTACCAGGACGAAATTGTCGAGAACCCCACGGAAACAGTCCTGCCGGATCGTGCGCGTAGCGTGATCACGTCGAACGATTCGCCCGATGTGGGTTTCGAGGTCTCCATCAATCCCTACCGCGGCTGTGCGCACGGGTGCATCTATTGCTTCGCTCGGCCCACCCACTCGTATCTGGGACTTTCGCCGGGGCTGGACTTCGAAACCAAGCTTTTTTACAAGGCCGACGCGGTCAAGATTTTGGAGGCGGAACTGGCCAAGCCAAAATACGTCTGCAAGACCATTGCGCTGGGCATCAACACCGATGGCTATCAGCCCTTGGAAAAGCGGCTGGAAGTCACGCGCGGCATTCTGGCGGTGCTGGCTCGCTGCCGCCACCCGGTCACCATCGTCACCAAGAGCGCCTTGATCATTCGCGATCTCGATCTGCTGGCCGATCTTGCGAAGGATCATCTCGTTTCGGTCATGGTGAGCGTCACATCGCTGACGAATGACATCAAACGTACGCTGGAGCCGAGAACCGCCTCCCCGGCTGCCCGCCTAAGGGTAATCGAGCAATTGGCGGGGGCCGGAGTCCCCGTCGGCGTGCTGGTCGCGCCGGTTATTCCCGCCATCACGGATCATGAGATCGAGGATATTTTGGGGGCGGCGAAGGCGGCCGGCGCGACGCGTGCCGGCTATGTGCTGCTGCGCTTGCCGCACGAATTGAAGCTCATTTTTCGCGAGTGGCTCGCCGAGCACTATCCCGATCGCGCCAAGCACGTCATGTCGCTGATCAAACAGTCGCGCGGAGGAAAGGACTACGATTCGCAATTCGGAACCCGCATGCGGGGCACGGGCCCTTATGCCGAGCTGCTCCGCACGCGTTTCGACCTGGCGAAACGCAAGCTGGGCTTCGCCAGTGCCGAGGAGCGCTACGAGCTCAACACCAAATTATTCCGGCCGCCGACGCCCGCCACGCCGCAGCTCTCGCTCGGCTTTTGAGGCGGCGGCGCGGGGCGATCCGCGCTACGACGCGGAGGATTCGCGCGCGACGATCAATTGAAACTTCCGCGTCCGTTCGTTGAGGGGAATGTCCGCGACGATCGGAACCTCGAATGTCACGTTGCTCAAGCCCTTTTGCGCGAGAATCTCGCCCAGGCGTGCCTTGACGCCGGCCGCCGCCGCCGCTCGCTCGGCGCCGCTGAGTCGCGGCTCAACGCAGATCGGAAACCGAAACGAGCTCGCGCCCGTGATCTGCATTTGAAACCGCGTCACGCCCTCGACGAATATCTCATTGATCGTGTGCGGGCTGATGAAGTCTTTTCCGCCCGCGCCGTTCGCGAACACCGGCATCTGCTCGGTGCGCCCCACCAGATTTTCGATGACGATGCGCTGCGCGCCGGGAGCGCTGACGGGACGCAAGATGTCCGACATTCGATAGCGGATCAGCGGCATGGTGAAGTTGAAGAGATTGGTGATGACCGAATGATCTTCGTGAAACTCGAAGATCAAGTTATCGTCGAGGAGCGTCATGGTGTCGCCATCGGGATTCGAAATGCCGAGCAACATGTGCTCCGTGCAGGCATACATGCTCAAAGCGGCGGCGCCGCCGAAGGCCGCGGAGAGGAATTGCACATCCGCCTTGGTCACCATTTCTCCGGTGGCGATGATGGCGGCCGGTTTGATGTTGAGCCTGCCGGCGCGCTGTTCATCACCGAGCATTTTAAGCGCGGTCGTGTAGCCCCAAAGCGCATCCGGTTGAAACCGGTTGATCTTTCCAATGACATCCGGGAGCGGTGTGTTCACCTCGAACGCCCGGGCATCGAGGAACAGCTTTCGAACACCCTGCTGCATGGAGGCTACACCGGTCACGCCGGCGAAGTGGCCGCCCGTCGCGCCATAAAAGGCAATGCGCATCCGCCGCAAACGCAGTCCGAATTTGGGAAACACGGCGCGAAATGCCTTGCGGTTGCGCATGGCCGCAGCCCGCAACCGGCCAAAGTCGGCGGGCGCATATAGAAAATAGCCCACCTCGCCGGAGGTGCCGGAGGTGTGCATTACGGTCAACCGGTCGAACAGCCGTTCCTTGGGATCCTTCGATCGCGACAAAAAATCGGCGACGGCCTGTTTCGTGACGCGGCGATCGGTGACGATGTCGTCGAAATTCGCCATGAGGGTCGACTTGGTAAGCAGGGGGAAATCCGCGGGCGTGCAGGCATCCAGATCGATGCCGCGCTCGCGGATGATGTCGGCGTAGTAGGGGGCATGCGCCTGGGCGTGGCGCGCGAGCGCCCGAAACTTCCGTGCCTTCGCCGCTTCCAGTTTGGCGCGTGCCTCCTCCCGTATCATAATGCCTACGCATGGTAATACCGGAGATCCCGCATGACTACCCGTCGTCGCGTGCTGCAAATGGGCGCCTCCCTCGCCGCGGGGAGCGTGCTCCCCGGGGTCATCGCCGCCGACAGCAAACCCAAGACATTGCTTATTCTGGGCGGCACGGGCTTCATCGGCCCGCATCTCACGCAGGAGGCGCTGCGGCTCGGGTGGCGGGTGACGCATTTCAATCGAGGCAAACATAGTACCCAAGGGGTGCCCGATGTCGAGACCTTGATCGGCGACCGCAAAGGTCAACTCGATTCCCTGCGCGGCCATAAGTGGGACGTGGTCATCGACGACACCGGACAGATTCCGAAGTTCGTCAAGATGTCGGCCGAGTTGCTGGCGCCAAACGTGGGCTACTGTTTGTACATTTCGAGCATCTCCGCCTACGCGAGCTTTGCGAAGCCCAATGATGAGAACTCCCCGACGGGAAAGCTCTCGAACCCCGATAACGAGGCGATCACCGACGAGACCTACGGGCCGATGAAAGCCCTGTGCGAGCAATACTCCGCGGACGCGTTCAAGGGGCGGGCGAGCATCGTTCGCCCCGGCTACATCGTGGGGCCTCTCGACAATTCAGACCGCTTTACCTATTGGCCGGTGCGCGCCTCCAGGGGCGGCGAAATGCTGGCGCCGGGTACGGCGCATGACCCGATTCAAGTCATCGACGTGCGCGACCTGGCGGCCTGGATGATGAAGCTTGCGCAAGAGCGAACGACGGGCTATTTCAATGCCGTGTCGCCGCCCCGCGCTTTTACCATGGGA
>Ga0210389_10003173_pt1 | contig 12839 bp, 7 predicted proteins | sample IncBWH28OmetaG_FD_160127 | JGI IMG/M metagenome (GOLD analysis project Ga0210389, IMG submission 160127) | Forest soil microbial communities from Barre Woods Harvard Forest LTER site, Petersham, Massachusetts, United States - Inc-BW-H-28-O ...
AGGCGGAAATGGATTTCACCCTGCGCGGCGACGAACTGGTGAAGCAGATCAACTCCGTCGAGGCCGGGCTGAAGGAGAACTTCCCGCAGGTGCGATGGGTGTTCTTCGAGCCGGACGATTCGGATTGAATCGCATGGAGAATGACGATGTCTTCATTTGAAATTCCCGGGCGGCGCGTGACTTTGAAGGTGCCCGGCAAAGGCGCGATGTGGCTTCATCTCGTCGTAACCGGCACCCTGATTCTGGCAGCGTTGGCATGCTGGCTCGTCTTCGGCTTCGGCCTCTACTCCGAGGCATTCGTCGTTCCTCCGCCTGAAGAAGGCCACAGATGGGGTTGGAACGCGCTGCTTGCGCTTGCATGCCTGGGTTGGCTGGCCATCCTGACGACGTACATGTCGATGCACGGAATCGCGAGGGTTCGATCCGGCGCGGCGAACTGGGCGTCGTGGCTGGCATGGGGCAAGCGTGCGGTACTCGGCGCCACTGTCCTGTTCCTTGGATTGGTGGCGTGTGCCCGTCTTTCCTCACCGGGCGGTCCGTGGCCCTGGAATCGCTACGATTTCTTGTACGCGGGAGTGATACTCGTCGCATGGCTCATGCGCCGCGGACGGTCCTGACCCGCCGTCTGTTGCATGGTCTGGTACCGTTTTCCTAAGGTGTCGTCTCGGACTTGAGCCACTCCAGCCGGTGCGATGCGCCTGCTTCGCCGAGTTCCCTGGCCAGCACCGGCAACGCCGCCGCGATTTCCGCATCAAGCTTCCACGGCGGATTGAACAGCAGCATCCCGCTGCCATTCAATCGCAGCGGCGAGTCGTCGGGGCGTATCAACAGCTCGGCGAGCAGGATTTCCTGCGCCGGCAGTTTCGCGACGGCGCGCAGGAAGCGTTGCAGGCTGCGGCGTTGCTTGATCGGGAACCACAGCGCGTAGATTCCCTGCGGCCAGCGTTGCAATGCCTCGGCAAGCGCCGCCAGTGCCGTGCCGAACTCGGCCTCCTGCGTCTCGTAGGGCGGATCGATCAGCACCAGGCCGCGTCGCGGTTTCGGCGGCAGCAAGGCCTTCATCGCGGCATAGCCATCGCCCATCTCGACGTGCACGCGGCGATCGCGTCCGAACAGCGTGGTCAGCGCGCGCGCCTCGTCGGGCTGCAACTCGCGGCAGGACAACCGGTCGTCGTCGCGCAGCGCCATCGCCGTCAGGAGCGGCGATCCCGGATAGATACGCAGGCCGCCATCGGGATTGCACGCACGCACGGCATCCTGGTAGCGCCTGATCGCGACCGCATCTGCCTTCGCCCCGAGCACGCGCGCGACGCCGGATTCGGCCTCGCCGGTTTTCCGCGCCGGATCGTCGTGCAAGGCATAACGGCCGCGCCCGGCATGCGTATCGAGCACCACGAAAGGCGAGTCCTTGCGCTTGAGTGCATCGAGCAGGGCGAGCAGGACGACGTGCTTGAACACATCGGCGTGGTTGCCGGCGTGGAAGGCATGGCGGTAGTTCATGGCGGCAGTCTCGCATGCCGGACTGCGCCGGCGGCAAGCGGCTATGCTTGGGCGACCGGATCGTGATCGCACCTCCGCCCATGCCCCACGTATTGCTGATCGAAGACGAAGCCGCCATCGCCGATGCAGTGCTGTATGCATTGCGCAGCGAAGGCTTCGAGGCGACGCATTGCCTGCTCGGCAGCGCGGGCCTGGCGCGGTTCGGCGAAGGCGGGATCGATCTGGTCGTGCTCGATGTCGGCTTGCCGGATCGCAACGGTTTCGATGTGTGCCGCGAACTGCGAAAGTCCAGCGATGTGCCGGTGATCTTCCTCACCGCGCGCGATGGCGAGATCGATCGCGTGGTCGGTTTCGAACTTGGCGCCGACGACTACGTCGTGAAACCGTTTTCGCCGCGCGAACTGATCGCACGCGTGCGCGCGAGGCTGCGGCGCAATCCGGCGCGCGACGCGGGAACGGCGGCCGCGGATGAATGGAAACGCTGCGGTGCTTTCGAGCACGACGCCGCGGGGCGTCGCATCCGTTATGCCGGCCAGATCCTCTCGCTGACACGCTACGAATACGGTGTGTTGTGCACGTTGCTTGCCCGACCCGGCGCGATCTTCAGTCGCGCGCAGCTCATGGATGCGGTCTGGACCGATGCCGTCGACAGCGCCGACCGCACCGTCGACGCCCACATCAAGACCCTGCGCGCGAAGCTGCATGCGGTCCGCGCCGACGCCGACCCGCTCTGCACGCATCGCGGCGTCGGCTACTCGGTTTTTGTCGAGATGGAGCGCAAATGATCGGCATCCTGCCCGACATTTGCTCGCCGGCAGCGCTCCCGGCGCATCCTTGTGGGTCGCATGCCCGTACCCGGCCGGGCCACGATTCGCGGTGTGCTCTGCCTGCCGGATTCGGTGCGCGATGAAACCCCGGCCGTCATGAAACTCAGCCTGCGGATCTTCCTCGGCTATTTCCTGATCGTCGGCATCGCGGCGTGGCTGGTGCTGCGCGTGTTCGTCGGCGAGATCAAGCCGGGCGTGCGCCAGGCGATGGAAGACAATCTCGTCGATACCGCGAACGTGCTGGCCCTGCTTGCGACCGACGACATGGTCGACGGCCATATCGCGAGCGGCAGCTTCGCGCGCCGCGTCGGCGAGCTCGGCAAGCGCGACGTGCATGCGCACATCTGGGGCTTCCGCAAGGATGCGCTCGACTATCGCGTGTACGTGACCGACGCCCGCGGCATCGTGGTGTTCGATTCGGCGGGCACCGACGTCGGCCACGACTTCTCGCGCTGGAACGACGTGTACCTCACCCTGCGCGGCAAGTACGGCGCACGCTCGACGCGCACCGACCCGAACGACGAGGATTCCTCGGTGATGCATGTCGCCGCGCCGGTCATGGACCACGGCCGCATCATCGGCGTATTGACCGTTGCCAAGCCCAACCGCACGCTCGTGCCCTTCATCGCCGCCAGCCAGAACGCGATCGTGCGCTGGGGCGTGCTGCTGATGGGCACCGCCTTCGCGATCGGCCTGCTGGTGAGCCTGTGGTTCGCGCGCGAGCTCGGCCGCATGCTCGGCTACGCGCGCGCGGTCACCGCCGGCGAGCGCACGAGCGCGCCGCGCGGCGCAGGCGAATTCGGCGAGCTCGGGCAGGCGCTGGAGACGATGCGCGAGCGTCTCGACGGCAAGCAGTACGTAGAGGACTACGTGCACAGCCTGACCCACGAGATGAAGAGCCCGCTCGCAGCGATCCGCGGCTCCGCCGAGCTGCTCCAGGATCCGTTGCCCGACGCCGACCGCAGCCGTTTCGCCGGCAACATCCTCGACCAGTCGCAGCGCATGGCGCGCATGATCGACATGGCCCTCGCCCTTGCCGCGGTCGAGCATCGGCAGGCGATCGAACAACACGAACCCTTCGACCTTGCGGCTCTCGTGCGCGAAGCGGCAGGCGAATTCGAAACACAAGAGTCGGCATCGGGACCGATGCTGCATGCCGACATGCCCGGCGAACCGATCCGCGTCGTCGGCGACCGCTTCCTCGTCGGGCAGGCGATACGCAACCTGTTGCGCAACGCGATCGAGTTCTCGCCGCACGGCGGAACCATCGCGATCGTCCTGCGCGTTGAGGAAGACCGGGCGCGACTGGAAGTGCGCGACCACGGCCCCGGCGTGCCGGACTTCGCGATCGATCGCGTGTTCGAACGTTTCTACTCGCTGCCGCGTCCCGACAGCGGCGTGCGCAGCAGCGGCCTGGGCCTGTGCTTCGTGCGCGAAGTCGCCAAGCTCCACCGCGGCAGCGTCACGCTCGCGAACGCCGCCGATGGCGGAGCCGTGGCGAGCCTCGTCCTGCCGCTCGCCTGAGCACGAGCGCATCCGACGCAGGAGGTCGCTTGCGGGTCGACCATCGGATTTGCCCGGATCGGGCCGATTCCGTAGTCGCTGTCACGATCGTTATGTGATCGCCATCTCAACGATTCCGTGATCATCGTCTCAGACGTTCTGTGACGGTTGTCTCAATTCAGTCACGCCGCTCGCTTATTCCTGAAGTCGCGTCGTCATCAACGTCACACAGACTGCGCTCGGCTTGCAGCCGTGGGAGTGCGGGCCGGCAATCCGTGGAAACGTCCGTTGCCAATCCCGCGGCACCTGTTCTGGAGAGGCAAGTCATGCCGACTCCATGAGGGGTGGGGAAACGCGGCTGCGAGTAGGAGAGCGAGGGGCAATTCGGGGTCAATGCCCGCACGACGCGCCGGGACGCTACGTCCATGGCGTACACCACACACACATCTGGAGTAGGCCCGGACGGATACGACCGTGGCCTGCACCCACACACTTCTGGGGTTTCGAATGAATTCGACGTCAGTCTCAAACCTGCGCAAATCCACCTTGGCGCTCGCGCTCGCGGTCGCATGCACAGCGGCCTTCAGTCAAGCCAGCGCGGCGGACGCGCCGGCCGATCAGGCCTATGTGGCTCCGAAAACGATGAACCCGTATTCGCCGAGGTACAGGCATGAGTATCGCCATGGCGTGGTGCCGACGCGGCGCGGGATGCTGATGATGAAGCGGTGGAACGCAGCGCACGGCATCATGGCGACCGGTGCGGAAACGCTCGCCTACGGCGGCGGCACGGCCGGCATCGGCGTGAACGACGGGGCGAGCCAGGTCTACCTGGTGTTCTACGGCACCCAGTGGGGTACATCGAGCACCGATACCAACGGCAACCTGAAGTTCACCGGCGACACGGCCGGCGCGGCCGGCGCGGCCCAGCAGATGTTCAAGGGCATCGGCACCAATGGCGAACTGTGGTCGGCGGATCTGACCCAGTGGTGCGATGGCACCGGCGTCGCCACCGGCGCGACCACCTGCCCGGCAACGGGTGCCAGCTACATCCCCTACCAGCAGAACGTGCTGGCAGGCGTGTGGTACGACAACACCCAGGCTTCGCCAGCGGGGGCGACCGCCGTCCAGCTCGCCCAGGAAGCAAACAATGCCGCGGCGCATTTCGGCAACACGACCGCAGCTTTGAACCGCCACGCCCTGTACATCATCATGTCGCCGCACGGCACCGACCCGGATGCCTACCAGGATCCCAACACCGGATATTGCGCTTGGCATGACTACACGGCCGACGCGGGTGCGGCCACCCCGTACGGGGAACTGGCCTTCAGCAACCAGCCCTACAACATCGACGTGGGCAGCACCTGCGGCGAGGGCTATGTCAACAGCCCGGGCACGACCGACGGCTACACGATAGCTCTCGGCCGCGAGTGGCACGACATGATGTCGGATATGGACGCGCCCGGCGGCTGGACCAACCAGCAGTCCGGCAACTACCAGGGCGACGAAGACGGCGACGAGTGCGCCTGGATCGCTCCGGGCACAACCGGCGGCGCCGCCGACATCACCTTCAGCACGGGCGCCTTCGCCGAGCAGGCGAACTGGTCCAACGACACCAATGCGTGCGCCATCTCGCACCCGATCGTCAACCAGGGCAGCGGCGGTACGCCGACCGCGAACTTCACCGATGCGGTCAGCGGTCTGGCCGTGACCTTCAGCAACGCGTCCACTGACTCGGGCGGCACGATCGGCACCTATGCGTGGACGTTCGGCGACGGCAGCACCTCGTCCGCGGCCAGCCCGAGCCACACCTACGCGGCGGCCGGCACCTACAGCGTGACCCTGACGGTGACCGACAGCGTCAGCGGCAAGACCAGCGCCAAGACGGGTTCGGTGACGGTCGCCAGCGCGGGCGGCACGCCGACTGCCAACTGGACCGATACCACCAGCGGACTGACCGCCACCTTCACCGATTCCTCCACCGATGCCGGTGGCACGATCGGTACCCACGCCTGGACGTTCGGCGACGGCAGCACGTCCGCCTCCGCCAGCCCGAGCCACACCTACGCGGCCGCCGGTACCTACAGCGTGACCGAGACGGTGACCGACAGTGTCAGCGGCAAGACCAGCGCGAAGACGGCATCGGTGACGGTCGCTGCCGCCGGTGGCACGCCGACCGCCAACTTCACCGACACCACCAGCGGCCTGCTTGCCAACTTCACTGATACGTCCACCGATGCGGGCGGCACGATCGGCACCCACGCCTGGACCTTCGGTGACGGCGCCACCTCGGCCATCGCCAACCCGAGCCACACCTACGCCGCCGCCGGCACCTACAGCGTGACCGAAACAGTGACCGACAGCGTCGGCAGCAAGACCAGCGCCAAGACGGCATCGGTGACGGTCAGCAGCGGCATCCCGACCCAGTTGCTGGGCAACACCGGATTCGAGACGGGCAAGGCGACGCCGTGGACGATGAGTTCGGGCGTGCTGTGCAGCAACAGCACCTGCTCGGGCGAAGTCGCACATGCCGGCACCTGGTTCGCATGGCTCGACGGCATGGGCACCACCCACACCGATACCGTCTCGCAGCAGGTTGCAATCCCGGCCGGGATGACTTCGGCGACGCTGAAGTTCTACATGCACATCGACACCGCCGAGACCTCGACCACGACCGCATACGACAAGCTGACCGTGGGCGTCTACAACACCGCGGGCACGCTGCTCAAGACGCTGAACACGTACTCCAACCTCAATGCCAACAGCGGCTACTCGCTGCACAGCCTGACGATGACCTCGTACATCGGCCAGACGGTGGTTATCAAGTTCATCGGCACCGAAGACCACGAACTGCAGACGTCCTTCGTGCTCGATGACATCACCCTGACCGTCCAGTAAGCCTGCCGGCAATTGATGCACTCGGACCCCGCCCTTCCATACCCCTTTGCTTCAGGAGATCCAGTCATGTCAATCCTGTTCAGCCGTGTGCGGCTACTGCCGCTTGTCATCGGTTTGCTGGCGACCGGTCTTGCCGCCGCGCAGTCGACGACCGTGCAGCCGGCGACAGCACCGGACACCACCGACGCCGCGTTTCGCAAGAACATCGGCAACCCCGCAGCCATCCACCCGGGCGCACCGGGTGGCATGATCGAAATTCGAAACACCAGGAATGGCCTCAAGATCACCAGGACGACCGCTCCGATCGCGCAGACCCCGATCCAGCACGTCATCCTGATCATCGGCGAGAACCGCACGTTCGATCACGTGTTCGCCACCTACACGCCGCCGGCGGGTCAGACCGTCAACAACCTGCTGTCCGAGGGCATCGTCACGGCTGCCGGCAAGGCGGGTGCGAACGTCGCCCTCGCCAAGCAGTGGCAGGCTTCCGATACGACCACCTATTCGAATTCCCCCACCAAGACGACGGCATTTGCAACCCTGCCGCAGATGAACACGAACAGCGCGCCGAAGACTCCGTATTACACCTCGGTCGCCACTGCCGAAGCCGGTGAAGCCGGATTGCCGACCGCCGACTATGTCGAGTTGACCACAGGCGGCACGGGCATTGCCAAGGACGTGGTCGACACACGATTCCCGTCCTCCCTGCCGAACGCTCCGGTCGACATGCACGCCTCGATTACCGGCGACGCTTACGCCGGCAGCCCCACCCACCGATTCTTCCAGATGTGGCAGCAGCTCGACTGCACCATGACGGCCGCCACGGCGAAGAACCCGAGTGGTTGCCAGATGGACCTGTTCCCCTGGGTCGGGACCACGGTCGGCGCCAGCGACAACGGCAAGGCGCAGCCGACGAATTTCACCAACGAGTGGACCTACGACGGCAGCGACTCGATGCAGTTCCTCGATATGGCCGCTGGCGATGTGCCGTACTTCAAGACGCTCGCGACCACGTATGCGATTGCCGACAACATGCACCAGTCGGTGATGGGCGGAACCGGCGCCAACCACATCATGCTCGGCTTCGGCACCCCGATCTATTACTCCAACTCCGCAGGAGGGCACGCGGTACCGCCGTCCAACCAGATCGAGAACCCGGATCCGCAGACGGGCACCAACAACTGGTACACGCAGGACGGTTACAGCGGCGGTTCCTACGTCGACTGCGCCTCGGCCGTCGCGCCGGGCGTGACCGCGATCAACAACTACCTGACCTCGCTGCCCTACAGCACCTTCTGGGGCCGGAATTGCGCCCAGGGTTACTACTACCTGGTCAACAACTACAACCCGGGTTACCTGGGCGACGGCACTGCGGCGCCGCTGGGTTCCACCACGTATACGACTCCGCCGACCACCCAGAACAACATCGGTCTGCTGATGACGTCCAAGGGCGTGACGTGGAGCTACTACGGCGAAGGCTGGGACAAGGGTGCGGAAGACGGCGATGGCGGCTCGTACTGCAACATCTGCAATCCCTTCCTGTTCTCCACGGGGATCATGACCAACGCCACCAATCGCGCCAACCTCAAGGACGTCACCGACCTCTACACCGACATCACCAACAACACCCTGCCGCAGGTTTCGATCGTCAAGCCCGACGGCAATGTGGACGGTCATCCGGCTTCGTCCAAGCTCGAGCTGTTCGAAGGCTTCGTGCAGAACATCGTGACGAAGGTGCAGGCCAACCCGGCCGTGTGGGACAACACCGCGATCTTCATCACCATGGATGAAGGCGGCGGCTACTACGACTCGGGTTACGTGCAGCCGATCGACTTCTTCGGCGACGGCACGCGCATCCCGCTGATCGCGGTTTCGCCGTGGTCGAGCGGCGGCACGGTCGTGCACACGTACTACGATCACGTTTCCTTCGACAAGTTCATCGAGGCGAACTGGGCGTTGAACGCGGTGATCTCCACCCGCAGCCGCGACAACCTGCCCAATCCGATCCAGACCGGCAGCAACATCTACGCGCCCATCAATGCTCCGGCGATCGGCAACCTGATGGACATGTTCAACTTCACGAAGTCCCCCGGCACCACCGACTAGGCATCACGCGGATCGAAGCCCTGCCTGCTCACGCAGGCAGGGCTTTGGCGTGTCTGGAGCCCGGGCAACCGACAGCCGGAATACGGGACGTCCCCTTTTTCCAAAGCTCACCCGCGGTACGATCGGCAAAAGATGAGTCCGACGGGAGCACAGAGAATGACTGCACCCCCCAACGACCGCGGGCAGTCGGCGGATCCGCAGGATGGGCTTCCGGTCGATCTGGCGGCCGTTCTCGAGAGCATCGAGTGGCTGACCGGCGATGAAAGCCACGACCTCGACGCCCAGGCGCTCCTCGCGGGGCTGGGTCTTCGGCTGAGGCGCATGGGCATTCCGCTCGATCGCCTCGTGCTGCACCTGAGGACGATCCATCCCGAGACTCGCGGCCGCACGCTGGCGTGGGCGCCGGACGAAGACGTGGAGATCCACGACCGGGCCCACGGATTCGAATCGCTTGCCCCGTTCGCGAGCGTTCTCCTGCAGCAGATCTCGGAGACGCCTGGACCTGTCGTGGTGCGTCTCGATGCATCCGATCGCCCCGACTGGCTCGAAATCGACGTCTTCAAGGATCGCGACCTGGTCGAATTCGTATTCCTCCCCTTGCGCAACGCCGAAGGCGTCGTGGCATCCACCGTCTTCTGCACAAGGCGCAAAGGCGGCTTCATGCCGGCCGAGCGTGCGGCCCTGGAGCGGATCGTCCCGGCGCTGCGCAACGCCTGCGAACTGCGCGTGGTGCGAACGACTGCGCTTGCGCTGCTCGACACGTATGTCGGAACCGGCACGGCGAAGCGCATCTTCGCCGGCCACATCCAGCGCGGCCAGGTCGAGTCGCTCAACGCCGCCCTCATGCTCAGCGATCTGCGCGGGTTCACCCACATGTCGAACCGGCTGCCCAGCCAGCGCGTCATCGAGCTGCTCGACGACTATTTCGATTGCGTCGTACCCGCAATCGAGGCCGCGGGGGGCGAGGTGCTCAAATACATAGGCGATGCGGTTCTCGCGTTCTTCCATCGCGACGACGCGGCCGCGGCGTGCATGGCGGCGCTCGACGGCGCCCTCGGCGCATTGGCCAGGCTCGATCGATTCAGCGCCCCCGACGCCGAACTCCATGCCGGCATCGCCCTGCATTACGGCGAGGTCAGCTACGGCAACATCGGGTCCGGGCACCGCCTCGATTTCACCTTGATCGGCCCGGACGTCAACCTGCTCAGCCGTATCCAGACCGTGTGCAGCACGACCGGGCAGCGCCTGCTGATGTCGGAGCGTTTCGCCGGACTGCTCGGCGCTTCGCGTGCGACGACGATCGGCCACCATGACCTGAAAGGCTTTCCTCATCCGGTGCCTCTGTACGGGCCGATCATCTGATCGAGCCGGTCAGGTAATGTCGGAACCTTGCCTGCCGTCATCCCGTGCAACGCGAGGGATCTGTCCTCGCCAGAATCCATCGATCGCGCGGATCCCTCGCGTTGCACGGGACGACAAGGAACGAAACCGCGTTGCAGCGTTGCGTTCGCCTTGCGCCCCATCGCGCCGGATCAACGACAGCCGGCCGCCTTCCGATGCGCCTGATCGACCATGCCGCGGTCCTTCGGCGCGACATTGCCCTCGTGGTCCAGTTGCTGCCATATCGTGTCGCTGGCACGTCGCAGCTTGCACGCCTCGACTGCGTCGGGCAGGGCATCGGCGAGCAGGCCCTGGGCCTTGGCGAGGTCGCGACGCTCCATGGCGGCATGGGGGGCCTCGTCGACGAAAGACTGGCGCAGTGCGAGTGCCGCGCGATACGCGGCGATCGAGGCCGCGGTGTGGCCGAAATCGTGTTCGATGGCACCGATGTCCTCCCACGACTCCTCGAGGTCGATGCGCGTGTTCTGGTCGGCCGGATCGTGCGCAGCGATCGCGAGCTGGGCATCGCGCGCACGCTCGATGCTGGCCAGACCGAGATCTTCGTGACCCGTCGCGGCCTGCCCCTCGCCGAGCTTCTGGTCGGCCAGGGCGAGCTGATGACGGGCCAGGGCATTGGCAGGATCCGTGGCGGCCATTTGCACCGCCGTGTCGTGGAACTTCGTGTAGGCATCGAGCATCGCCTGCGCGTCGTCGAGGTTGGCCATCGCATCGCCGAGGTCCAGCCACGACTTCGAGATCAGCATGGTGGCCTGGGCGTCGCCCGGATGCGCCTGCAGCAGCGCCTGCATCCGCGCGATGCTCTGCAGCAGCAGCGCGCGCGCCTGTTGCGGGTGCTTCCGCGAGACCTCGGCGTATCCGGCGTCCAGTTCGAAGGTGGCCATGTCGATCTCGAACAGGCGCTGCTCCTTGCCGGGACCGGCCTGCCGCAGGGTGGCCATGGCCTGGTCGAAGTAGTTCATCGCGGCGTCGACGTTGCTGGTCCAGACCATCACGTTGCCGAGCGCATCCTGCGTCTGGGCGACGAACCTCTGGTCCTGCGGATCCTGCCTGGCCAGCGCCTTCCATTCGGCCAGGCACTCGCGGAACGAACGCTCCGCATCGACCAGCGCATTGCTCTGGTACTGCGCATCGCCCAGGTGCTTGAGGATATTGGCGTGCAGGCTGCGCGCCCCGATGTCGTCCGGCGTCGCCTTGAGCACGGCTTCGTCCTGTTTCAGCGCCTCGGCGTAGCTGACCAGAGCGCCCTTCACGTCGCCGATGTTGGAGGCGTTGCCGCCCTGCACGTCGCCCACCTTCAGCCACGCCGATGCCAGCTCGACGCGCATGGGCAACGACGTCGTGTCCTCGGCGCTGAGTTTGCGCAGGTAGTCCAGCAGTTCCGACACCAGCTCCCTGCGCGCGGGGGTCGTGCCGGGAACCTTCACCAGCTCGTCGTCGAGTCTGTACAGCACCGAGTGCGCGAGCACGCGCACGTCCTCGAAACTCTGCTCAGCGCGCTCGCGTTCGTGCCGGGCAACGCGCGCCTGCCAGATGGCGGCAGCCAGGCCCACGATCAGGGCGATGCTGACCGCGCACGCCGCGGCAACCGACACCGCATTGCGACGCAGGAACTTGCGCGCGCGATAGCCCAGCGAATCCGGGCGCGCGAGGATCGGTTCGTGCGCGAGATGCCGGCGGATGTCCTGCGCGAATGCGTCGACGCTCGCATAGCGTTGTTCGGGCGGCTTCTTCAGCGCGGTGCAAACGATGGTGTCGAGATCGCCGGTGATCTGCCTGACGCGCCTGCGCGATGCGGCGCCGACCAGGGTGGCATCGCTCTGCATCGCGCGGCTGGGCACGACGATGGTGTCCTGGCTCAGGGCGCGGACCAGGGCGGCGGTATCCCCGGCCTCGATCCGGTACGGCGGCACCCCGGTCAGGAGGCGGTACAGCACCACGCCCAGCGAATAGACGTCGCTGGCCACGCCGATCGGACGTCCGAACACCTGTTCCGGACTGGCGTACTCGGGCGTGTAGGCACGCTCGACCGTGTGCGATTCCTCCGCCGTGTCGGTCGATTGCAGCAGCTTGGCGATACCGAAGTCGAGCAATTTGGTGTTGCCCTTGTCGTCGACGAGGATGTTGTTCGGCTTGATGTCGCGATGGAGCACGAGCTGCTGATGCGCGTAGGCGACCGCGTCGCAGATCTGCAGGAAGGCGCGCAGCACGTCCTCGACGCCGCGATCGGCCAGGTACAGATCGATCGGCTGGCCATCCACGTATTCCATCACCAGGTAAGGGCAGCCGTACTCGGTCTCGCCGGCGTCGATCAGGCGTGCGATGTGCGGATGCTCGAGCCGCGCCAGCGCCTGCTTCTCCGCCCCGAAGCGCACGTGCGCCGCCGGAGTCACGATCCCCTGCACGAGCTTGAGCGCGACCTGCTTGTCGAAGCTCGCGTCGGCGCGCTCGGCCAGATACACCTCGCCCATGCCGCCGCGCCCGATCACCCGCACCACCCGCCACGCGCCTACCCGCGCACCGGCCGGCAGTTCGCGCGAGACCGCCTGGGGATGGCTCATGAACTGGGTGGGTTCGGTCAAGCTCTGCTCCCTGCGTCGGGATGCCATT
>Ga0210389_10003174_pt1 | contig 12832 bp, 5 predicted proteins | sample IncBWH28OmetaG_FD_160127 | JGI IMG/M metagenome (GOLD analysis project Ga0210389, IMG submission 160127) | Forest soil microbial communities from Barre Woods Harvard Forest LTER site, Petersham, Massachusetts, United States - Inc-BW-H-28-O ...
GAAATTCCGGTGTCAATTGGCTGAAGAGCTATATCTAATAAATAAGGTTTATTATAATTGGCTACTACATCTTTTAAGCTAAAGTTGTCTGAATAAAACAAGTATCCTTCTTGATTAACATTTAAAAGATAATTTTTTTGTGCGGGAAGCACGGCTAAAAAATTTCCGTTAACATCAGGGAACACTTTTGAAATAGGTTGCTGTGTTTCTAAATCAAGAATTTCTACATTGCTTTGCAAAGGTTGTTTTGTTTTTGCATCATAAATTTTTCCTTTTACAAAAGTTAAATTTTGGGGTGCTAAATCGGTTGGTAAATCAAAGTTATATAAATCAAGTCCGCCAAAACCGCCCTGTTTATCACTATGAAAATAAGCCTTCTTACCATCAGGACTAACCATTAAACTACTTTCGCTATTAAATGTATTTATGGGGTAGCCTAAATTTATAGCGGGCCCCCATGAACCATCTGCTTGCCTGCGACTCAAATAAATATCAAGTCCTCCCATGCCAATATGCCCATCAGATGCAAAATAGAGTGTTTGATTATCTGGGTGAATAAATACAGCTTCTTCTCTTCCGGGTGTATTAATATTTGGCCCTAGTTTTACCGGAACAGAAAATCTCCCATCGTTGCCAACCACACTCATATAGATGTCTTGTCCACTAATGCCTGTGCCTGAACGAGTGCCACGTACAAAATATAGTGTCTTTCCATCTGACGAAAAGGAAGGTTGGGACTCCCATTGATTAGTACAAACAGGAGGACCAACATTAACGGGTTTTGTCCATTTATTATCGCCAATTTTTTGAGAAAATAAAATATCGCACATACCGAAACCTTTTGCACCTGTACTTGCCAGCATTTCATACTGGTCTTGACAGCCGACAAAAAATAAATTTTGCCCATCGGCAGATACACTTGGCGAACCTTCGTTGCAAGGACTATTAACGCCACGCATAGGTACCGCAGTAGACCATTGATTGTTTACGTTTTTTGAAACATAAAAATCTTCCTGACCATTTGCGCTGCCATCGCAAGTAGTAGCTCCAATAATGCGACGCGTAAAATAAAACCATTCATTATCGGCTGTTATAGTAGGAAAATATTCGTCGTTTGCTGTGTTAATGGCAGGCCCCATATTTTCAGGCTTAAAGGGTTTTGGATTTTTAATTTGGTCAACTGCAAATTGCGAACACTCTAAAAGATGTTGTGCTTTTTGTTTTATTTCAGGACCAACTCTTTCGAAAGAATTGAATTTTTGAAAACTTTGAATCGCTTCGTCATAATGCCCGGTATAATATTGCAGTTCACCTAAATCGTAAAAATTATTTGGAAAAAACTTAGGGTTTATCTGTGTAGCTTTTTTTAATTGTTGAATGGCTTCTTCATTTTTATTTTGATCGATGTAGATATAACTTAATCCCATCATTGCCTCTACAAAATTTGGGTCTTCAGTTAAAGCCTTGCTAAAAGATTTTTCCGCATCCGCATCCTTGTGAACTTCGTAAAATTTTTTTCCTTCCTCTACATGTTTAATCGCTTTTTTATTGGTAGACGTATAGGTGCCGGGTGGCATAAATTGTTGAGCGGGTAAACAATAAGTAAGTATTATTAAATAACAGAAAACGAAGATTTTTTTCATAAGAGCTATCTTGTTAAATAAGTTTGAGCCTCAGTAGCAGATAATTTTTTGCCATCTTTAAATACGGTAATAAAGGCACCATTCATTCCTAAGGCAAGCACTTCTGCTCTTAGGTTTTCAGCAAAACGTGCTTCGGTAAATGAACCTACTGTGTATAAATATAGATCGTTTACTTGTATATATTTAATTGGCCATGTTTTTAATTTAAGCCATGTGTCGGCAATTTCTTGAGGCACTTGTTTGCGATAAGCACCTATTTGCACTTTAAAAGTTATGCCGTCATCATTTGCTTTAACTCCGTTTTCGGCAGTTGGCGCGGGAGCTTCAGTTACACCGTTGCTAAAAGGTTGTATACTGTTTGTTGTATTTTCGGTTGGGGTAATTGTGTTAGTTGGTGAGGGGTTATTATTTGCAGGTTGTGGTGAAACTGTTTCTCCTGGAAATAGAATGGGTTGCTGTGGCGGGAACTGAATAGTTTTATCTGCCGAAACTTTATCTATGGCATCTGTAATTTTAATGCGTTGCCCGTTTAAGTAGGCGCTTACAAAAGCATCGTTAATGCCAAGTGCATTTACTTTACGACGATCTGTTTTTACTAATTCTAAATCACTATATATGCCGGCGGTGTATCGGTAGTTGCCATTGGTTAATTGCTCGCGGAAAATTGGTTTTAAGTTTCGTAATTGTGTGTTGCTTACATTGTTTGTGTAAACCCCAATTTGTATAGTAAATAATAAACCATTTACCGTAGTTAAATTACTTGATTGTACAGCTTGAGTTTCTGCTACTACATTGTTGTTTGTAGGCTCTGCATTAACAGGAACATTGTTGTTAGCCGTAATGCCTGCAGTGGCTGTTGCATCTGCATTTACAGGTTGCCCTTCTTGTTTCAAGGTTTCTAAAGCATCTGCCAGGTTTATTCTTTTTCCGTTTAAATAGGCAACCACAAAGGCATCTCTATACCCTAATTTTTTTAAATCGTTTTTAACGGCATTGGCATTATTATATTTATCAAATAAACCGGCTTGGTAACGTATAAAACCTTGTGGCGTTGTTTCCCCACCAATTGGTGTTAGCCCTTTAAAAGCATCTAATGCAATAGGATTTTTAAAGGCACCAATTTGAACACGAAACACAAGTCCGGCCGGTAATTTTTCGTTTAACGGAATAGGGTGTTTTGGAGTATAAGCATTACTCTGTTTTATTTCGAAACCTTTAGTGCCTATATATTTACTTGCTTCTGTACTTCCTTCGTTTGCAGGTGTAACAGTTTCGTTAGTTATATTATTGGTTTGATTGTTTTGAGATGCCTCATTGTTTTGATTTGTGGTTGTATTGTTATTAGTAACAACTTGATTTTCGTTTGCGGTTTTTTGATTAGTTGCTAATGTTTGTTTTAAACTTGTACGCTTGCGTTGTAAGTCTTTTACTTCCTTTATTTCTTTATTTTTTTGTGCAGGCGACATAGCCACCGACTCTTGTTCTTTCTTATGTGCAATTTCTGCATCAATTACTTTAAGATAATTGGCAATAATATCATTTTGCTCTTTTAAATTCTCGGGAGTAGATGTTTCGTTTTGTAATGATTTTAATTTTTCGTTGTATTGAGCTGCATTTGTCGTGAAGGCTTCGGAGTAAGGTGTAGATTTATTAGTTGTTTCGTTTGTGGCATTGGTTTTTGCTGTTGTAGTGTTTGTAGATACAGCAACTATATTGTCAAGCGTGTTTTTATCAAGTGTTTGCGAGTAAGCATCTATTTCTTGTTTTTTAGAGTCGGCAAAACTGCGTGTACTCGAAGCTAATTCTTGTAAAGAATCTGCTTTTGTTTTTAAATCATTAGCATTTTTTTCAGATTTTCCTGCTCGAGTTAGTTTTTCTTGTTTGTCCGGTCCATCAGGTAAAGCGGCGGCATCTGCTTTTAATTGTTCAGCATGTTTTAAACTTTCATTCGTCATGTTTTTATACGAATCTGCTAAGTTTTGTTCTTTTGTGGCTTCACCCGAAGATTTTGTAAACTCATTTTGCATAGAGTTATATTGTCTGAACTCGGGGGTACTTTTAAGTTCATTTATCTGTTGTGGACTTAAGCTGCCTACTGTTTGATTGTTAGAAGGAGTAACAGTGTTGTTTACTATTGACTCTGTATTATTTGCGGCATTTTGCGTTTCGTTATTAGTGGCAGCAACTGTATTACTTGTTGATGCGTTTTCAGTATTATTTTGTGTTTGATTATTGTTTGGTTCTACATTCTGTGTTTTATTATTAGTAGCGGCAACAGTGTTACTTGTTGCTGTATTTTCGGTAGCATTTTGTGTTTGCTTGTTTTCAACCTCATTCGTAGTAGATGCTACTGTATTTGTGTTTACAGGTTCTGCATTAGTGTTTTTGTTTTCTGTATTATTTGGTTGTTCATTAGTAACAGCGGCAACTGTATTACTTGTTGCTGAATTATCTATTGCTTGATTGTTGTTTTCTGTAGTTGGGTTATTATTAGTTGCAATTGGCTCACTCACACCTGTCAATAATTGTTCGGCTTGTTTAATTTCTTTTATGGCTTCTTCCATTTTTTGGTTGGCCGATTGCAATTGAGTTCTTTTACTTTCTTCGTTTTTATTTATAGAAGCTTTACCTAATTCAGCAGTGGCTTCTTGCATGTTTTTTTGAGCCTGTGTTTTTAAATTTTTTACTTCTGGAGTTTCTTTATTTTTCTTTTCAGTTTCATTTAACTTAGCTAAAGAAGCTGTGTATTCTGCTTTATTAGCATCCGCTAAAGTTTTTAAAGCCAAATTAGAGCTTTGTACCTCTTGCGATAATTTGTTTTTAAATTCATCTAATTGTTGGGTTATAGCCCCGGTGCCGGTACTTTGCGTCGTATTTCCTTTAAGTAATTTAAGAGCTTCTTGTTGTTTAGCTAAGGCAGTTTTTTGTTTTTCATCGGCGTTGCTTAAACCTCCAATTCGTGATGCTACAGATGGATCTGCTTCTGCTTCTTCTCTTAACTCTTGCGCAGCTTTGTGTAATATTTCGGCCTCACTGTCTAATTGACGTACTTGCTCTGTTACGGCTTTGTTTTCAGGTTTTTTTAGTAAATCATCAATTTTAGTATCACCATTTACAAACGTATTTTTATCTAAATCCAATTGTTGTTTGGTAGCACTATAAAGTAAATCGGTAGCTTGTTTATCAAGTTCAGCAATTTTCGCTAACGTGTTTTGTTGTTCGGTGCCTGTTTGTGTTTTACTATCTTTTCTAAGCTGACGAGATTGTGCAGAAACGGCATCTGCCTGTTTCATTAAATCATCAATTTGAGCTTGTCCGTTATTCGTTTGCGCTGTTGACGACTGATTATTAATTTGCTGTAATTGTTCTTCAATGTTTTTGGCATCGCTTAACACTCCGTTAAATTTTTCGTCGGCTTGCTGTTTTAATTGTAACGCTTTTGCATCAGTATAAGTTACGGCACCAAAAAGTTTTTTCTCATCATTAAAATTATTTTGTGCCTGATTAATTAAATCGTATGCCTGGTTTGTATTATTGGCTTGCGTGTTATTTGCCGTTTCGTTATTTGAAACAGTATTATTAACTACTTCATTGTTTTGACTGTTGTTATTTACAACCTGTGTTGTATTATTTGTGTTTTCGGGGTTTGTTACGGCTGTGTTTTCAGTTTGGTTTTTGTTTTCTTGCGGAGTAACTGTCTCGCTATTTTGAGCTTGGTTATTTGTTGTCGAATTATCAATAGTAGCTATCTGTTTGCTCTCATTTGTTGTTTGATTATTAGTACTTGCTATTGGATTACCACTAACTATACTTGTAGCGTAATCTGCCTGACTTTGCAATGTTTCTGCTTCTTCTTTTAATGAATTAATTTTTGCTTGGTTTGTTTCTTGCTCTTTTTTCTTGTCAGCTAAATCACTCTCTTGCTCTTGTTTTTTTGCGGTATAATTTTCAATTAAATCTTTATCTTTTGTTTCGGCAATTTGTTTATCCAAGCTACCTATTTCAGTTGTAATGTCTTTTACATCGTTAGCAAATTGCTCTTGTTTTTTTTCTGCATTTTGTAATTCTTGTTGTTTGTTATTAGCATCAGCTTTAATGTTTTCAAGCAAGGTGTTGCTATTGCTTTTTTGTTTAGATGCTACTTCTAATTGTTTTTGCAAACCTTCAAGCTTGGTTATAGCTTCTTTGTTGTTTTTTGTTTTCTCAGCTTCTTCTAAAGCTTTTGCATATTGTAAATTGAGGTTAGCCTCTTGTTGTTTATTAGTGGCATCAATTTCTAATTGTTTGGCAATATTATTTGCTGTTGTTGATTGTGCTTGGTATAAAGTAGCTTCGTCCTTTTGTTTTTCAGCCTCACTATTTAATTCTTGTTTTTTTGTGGCATCTGTTTCAGTATTTGCTTTAGCTAAAGTTTGCTCTGCTTCCTGCTTTTTTTGATTGGCTTGGTCTTGTTTAGAATTTGCTGCCGAAAACGCCGTAGCTGCATCTGCTTTTAAACTATCGGCGTTTTGTTGTAATTCGGTAGCATCGTCATATGCCATTTGTATAAGCTCTTTGTTGCTTACGTTTTTATTTTGTGTTTGATTTGTTGTTGGGCTTACCGACTCAGTAGTTGTGTTATTTACAACAGGATTGTTATTTTCAGGTGTTTTGTTGTTGTTTAATGCCTGAGTATTATTACCTCCTGCTAAAGGGTTTTCTCGGTTAATGCCAAAATCGTCAGCATTAACATTCATCTTAGACTTTTGCTCAATTAAAGCTAAAAACTCTTTGTAATTATTTTCATCATCGCTCTTAGTATCAAAGAAATTAGTGATGTATAATTTTTGAGTTTCGTAACCAATGGCTTGTTTGTAAGGTACATAAGTATATGCCGTAGGAATGTTTACGCCTTCTGACTGAGTTGGAAAACCGGGTGTTTCAACTGTAAAAATAAATTTACCGCCATTAGGTAGCTTAAGCGAGTAGGTTCCATCTGCATTAGCATTAAACGAACCTGCATCTTCGCCTGTTTCAATATTTTTTACTTTTATTTTAGATAAAACACTTTGGTTTGGATCTTTTTTCAAAATAGTTCCTGATACAAACGCAAATTCTGCCGGTCGCTTTTCGGTGAGAATTTTATATACATCAATTTTCCCTGCCGGACTTTGCCTATCGCTGGCAAAAAAGGCAATCTTTTCTAACGAATCGGTTACAAATAAAATATCATCATTAGGGGAGTTAATAGGGAAAGCAAGATTTACAGGCTCTTTCCAACGATTGGTAGTAGAGTCTAATTCGCTTTTAAACAAATCGTAACCACCCATGCTGTTATGCCCCTTAGATGCAAAATATAAAACTGTACCGTTAGGATGTAGAAAAGGATAATCCTCATCATAGTCTGTGTTTATTGGACTTAACAGGTTTTCAGGCTTACCCCAATCTCCGCTAGGTAATTTTTTTACAACATAAATGTCTTTGTTTTCACCTTTTTCTCCATAACCAGCAAAATATAGTTGGTCATTACTTTTAGGTAGATATACAATTGATTTATCTTTTTTCTTTTTATCGGCGGCACTTCTAAACTCATCCGGTTTTACCAAGAGTTTGCCGCCTATGCTTTTCAAATCATAGCTTCTAAAATAATCTCCTTCGCTTAATTGTTTTTTATCAAGTACTACTAACTCTTCTAAATTCGATAGTAATCGTTTCCCATTTTTACAAGCTTGTATCTCTCTGTCTACCTGCAATTTCTTAATCATGGAGGCAGATGCAATGTTTTTATATTGCGCATAATAATTCATGGCTTCATCAAACTGATAGTTGAAATGATGGGCTTTTCCCAAATAAAAAAGCGCTTCTTTTTCATTGTCTTTAGCTGTTTTTGAGGCTGTTTTTAAAAAAGGAATGGCTTTCTTTTTATCTGCATCGGTAAACAACATACAAACCCCTAAACGGTAATTATAAATTGGGTCTTTAGGGTAATTAGAAACTAATTGCGAGTATAATTTAAAACCATTAGCATACTCCTCGTCATCAAAATACTTAGCCGCCTGTTTTTTTAATTCGTCTTCGTTTTTAAATTGAGCTTGCCCAACTGTGCCTAAAAACAGAAAAAAAAGAAGTAATATAACAGGTTTACTGCTGCGCATAAAAAGGGCTGTATGGCTTTTTTGCCTATCCAAAATTAAGGGTCTTATACCTTAGATGCGAATTACGCATTATTTCCACAAAGTTTTCGGCCTTAACAAGCAACTTTTAAGCCATACTTTGTTAATTGTATTATGTGGACTTTGGTGTAAGTTTTTATGTTTTTGTTGAATTTTACGGGATAAATTTCTTTTGAAAAAACACCTTATCATATTTTTTGTACTGTTTGCCGTTATTGGTAAGGCGCAGTTTTTAGATAGCATACATAAGGCTTTTGCCGGAAAAAAGAGCTTTGACTTTGGCTACGACTCGCGGAACTCGTTTATAGACCATAACCGTGTTAATGTGCAAAGTCTTAAAATTGGGGTAGATTTTGGTAAAATATCTATCGGTGGGGGCTTATCCTGGCTTACTACTAATATTTCGGATAATAAGGTGATACATGATCAAGAACTGAATAAAGACACGTTAGTAAAAAGACAATTATCTTTTTCTTATTTGTGTTATTATGTTGAGTACACCTACTATAAATCTCGCCGATGGGAGTTTAGTATACCCATGCAAATTGGGGTTGGAAAAATTGGTTATGCCTATAATTACAAAGGCATTAAAACATTGTCTGACAAAGGTTATTGCTTTGTATATGAACCAGAGGTTGATGTTAAATTTAAAGTATTTAGGTGGATAGGATTAGAAGCTGATATTGGCTACCGATTACTCCTAAAAAATGACCCTTTGGTTAAAAAAACCTTTAACTCACCTTTATTTTCTTTTGGCGCTTTTATTTTGTGGGATGAGCTAGCCTTAATGATGTTTAAAAAGAATAAGTGGGTACAACGTAAATTTGGCCCAAGCGAGTGGTAAGGTAGTGTAAATGAATTATTTTGCTAATTTTGCAGGTTCATGAGAAAAGGCAAAGAACTGATTTTAGCTACTCGCGAATTTGCAAAGGAAGTAAGGTGGAAGAGTTGGTACTATACACTAACTACCCTATTTCTTTTAATTGTCTGTAACTCAATAGCTTTTTTACCAATTCCTACTTTAGTAAAGATACCATTTAGCGTACTTAATGGTTGTATTATGATACGCATGTTTGTTATATATCACGATCATCAGCACCATACTATTCTCCAAAAGTCTAAAATGGCCGATTTTATTTTCACCCTGTTTGGCATTTACATTTTAGCCCCAACCAGTATTTGGAAACGCTCTCACGATTATCATCATAACCATAATTCAAAAATTTTTAGCTCTAGCGTGGGCTCTTACCCTGTTTTAAGCAAAGACAAATTTTTGAGTTTGCCAAAAGCAGAACAAAGGGCTTATTTGTTTGTACGAAACCCAATTACCATCTTATTTGGATACATTGTTATGTTTATTTATGGAATGTGTATTCTGTCTTTTGTTAACGGCAAAAGCAAGCATAAAGATTCTTTAGTTGCCCTAATAGTACATGGTTTAGCAATTATATTAGTAACTGTATTTTTTGGATGGAAAATTCTATTTTTATCTATCCTAATTCCATTTTTAGTTTCAAGTGCTATAGGCTCGTATTTATTTTATGCGCAACATAATTTTCCGGATGCAGAATTTAGAGAAAAAGATGGTTGGACGTACGAGGGTGCTGCATTAGAGTCATCAAGCTACACAAAAATGAATTTCTTTATGCAATGGTCATCTGCTAACATTGGTTTCCATCATATACATCACTTAAACGCACGTATTCCATTTTATCGTTTACCTGAGGTTATGGAAAAAATTCCGGAGCTTCAACACCCTAAAATGACTTCGTTAAATCCTTCTGATATTGCAAAATGCTTACGCTTAAAGGTTTGGGACATAAAAGCCCATAAAATGGTTTCGCTTAAAGGCGTAGATTACTAAGCGTGCTTTCTAACAGATAATGTAGTATTTGCTTGCGCAGTTGGTGTTATAACCACATCGTTTATATTTACATGTGCCGGACGAGAAGCCACCCAAAATATAGTTTCAGCAATGTCTTCAGCAACCAAAGGTTGCAAACCTTGATACACTTTTTTTGCCTTCTCTTCATCTCCATGAAAACGAACAATGCTAAACTCAGTTTCTACCATGCCTGGGTTGATAGAAGAAACTTTTATACCATGCTGTAACATATCAATTCGCATGGCTTTACTAAGTGCATCTACTGCAAATTTGGTAGCACAATAAACATTACCGTTAGGATATACTTCTTTGCCGGCAAGTGAACCCATATTAATAATGTGCCCTTTTTTACGCGCAATCATCTCCTCAGAAATTTGACGGGTTATATAAAGAAGCCCTTTTATATTAGTGTCTATCATTATATCCCAATCATCTGTACTGCCATCTTGCAGTGTAGATAATCCGGCAGATAAGCCTGCGTTGTTTAATAGTATATCTACGTTTTTAAATTCGGCAGGTAAAGTAGCAATGTTTGTTTTTACTTCGTTTATATTTCTAACATCAAAACAAAGTGTATGAACTTTAACTTTGTAGGTGTTTGTTAACTCTTGTGCAAGTTTTTTTAAACGATCTTCACGTCGACCTGTAATAACTAAGTCATACCCGTTTTTTGCAAATATTTCGGCACTTGCTTTGCCAATGCCTGCTGTTGCTCCTGTAATAAAAACTATCATGTGTTTTAATTTATTGACTTTTTTGCAAGTTTACTTTTTCTAAATCCGTAGCAAAAATAAACTACTAAACCTATGGCTAACCAGGTTGAAAACCATTTCCAGTTGGCGGCTTCCATGCCTGTAAGTAAATAGCAACAAGATAGTAAACCCAATACCGGAATAAGCGAAAGATTTTTAATGAATGAAAAAATAGATAACAGTAAACACAAAATAAAAAATATCAGCATTGGGACATTTCTTTGGGCATTATCTGCAGTGATATGAAAAACGTCGTTTATATAATCAGGATTTAAATATTGTAGCAAAGCAAAAGAAACAAGTGCAAGCAAAGGCATAATCCACTTTGCATTTACATAAGGCAATTTAAATTTACCTTTTGTAGCAATGCCATCATCTGTTCTTTGTGGTAGCATTAAAATTCCGCCACAAACTAATACGAAAGCAAAAAGGGTGCCTATGCTGGTAAAATCAAGTACAAATTTTTCGTCGGTAAAAAATAAAGGCACACCAACTACAAAACCGGTAACTATAGTTGCAAAGCCCGGTGTTTTATATTTAGGATGAATAGAGGCAAAGCGTTTTGGTAGCAAACCATCACGACTCATGGTCATCCAAATACGGGGTTGTCCCATTTGAAAAACTAAAAGCACACTGCTCATTGCCACTACTGCTGCAATAGAAACAATAAACAACATCCACTTAACACCTTTAATTTTAAATATTTCAGCAAGGGGGTCACTTACGCCAAGTAAAGTATAAGATGCCATGCCTGTTAAAACTAAACACAAAATAATAAACACAACTGTACAGATAATAAGAGAATAAATCATGCCACGTGGTAAATCGCGTTGTGGGTTTTCACTTTCTTCGGCTAAAGTTGATACGGCATCAAAACCTATGTAAGCAAAAAATACACCTGATACTGCCCCCATTACTCCACCAAAACCATTAGGCATAAAAGGGTGCCAGTTATCTACATTAATATAAAAAACGCCAACAATAATTATTAAAACAATAATGGCCAGTTTTATAATAACCATAGCATTACTTATGTTACGCGACTCTTTAGTGCCTATGTAAACCAACCAAGTAATAAGCACATTTATAATTACAGCCGGTAAATCAAAAATAATGCGCAACCCATTTACTCGTGGCGCACTTAACCAAGCTGTTAAACCTTCTCCGGCTTTATTATCTATAAATGCACGATGCGCTTCCTTATAATTAATAGTAAGATATTCGGGTAAATGCAAACCAACCCCATCTAATAAATTGGTAAAGTAACCACTCCACGAAAATGCAATGTAAATATTTCCAATAGAGTACTCCATTAATAATGCCCAGCCAATAATCCAGGCAAATAACTCGCCAAAAGAAACATAAGCATAGGTATAAGCACTACCAGATATAGGAACACGAGAGGCAAACTCGGCATAACACATGGCGGTAAAGCCGCAAGCTACTGCACAAATAATGTATAAAAATATTACGGCCGGTCCGCCCGAAAAACACGCATTACCAATAGCGCTAAATGTACCCCCGCCAATAATGGCTGCAATACCAAAAAAAGTAAGGTCTTTTACACGCAGCACTTTATTCATGCTATGATGCTCAGCAGAATCATCGCCGTGCTTGATAATTTCGGTAGCAGATTTTTTTCTAAAGAGGTCGGTAAAATTCATAATTGAGAGCAAAAATAGAAATTATGGCTTAGCTTTCTTAAAAAAGAATTTCAGTCTTTTTTCATCTATTATAAGGATACCACACATAAGTAAAAATGGCATGATAGGCACTTTATAACGAACAATGGCACCTGCCACAGGAGTAGTATAACCAATAAGTAAAAGGATGACCAAGCAGATAAAGAGGCACAGGGCAAATAGATTTCGGTTATAGCTATGTTTTTTAAACCAAACACAAATAAGTAAGAAGGCTAACACAAAAGTGTTTTCTAATGCAGAAAACCTTTCTAAAAAAGATTTTGCTGAAAGTAGACTAGGCTTACACAAACTATTATAAAGCGCAGCGGGTGCGGTTTTAAATAAAGAAAACAGGGTAGGGTCTAACCTCGATATGTTTATGGTGCTACCGGCAATGGGCAAATCCCATACTAAATAATAACTTGCTGTATCTGTACTTTGTTTGGTGTAAAGTGTATCGTTTAGGTTGTCAACCGTCCAGTACATATAACTGCTGCCAGGTTTTATTTTAAAATTGTTTTTTGAAATAGTATCTAAAAACTCTTTTTTATCGGGGGCAATTCGTACAAAATAAGTGTCGTTTTGAATAAACACTCCACCCTTAGATACATTGATAAAATCTCGTTGTTTAAGTGAAAAAGTCTCTAATAAATTATCTTCTAAAAAGTAATTTGAAAAAAATAAACCCATAAAAAAGACTATGATATAAAACCCAGTG
>Ga0210389_10003177_pt1 | contig 12828 bp, 8 predicted proteins | sample IncBWH28OmetaG_FD_160127 | JGI IMG/M metagenome (GOLD analysis project Ga0210389, IMG submission 160127) | Forest soil microbial communities from Barre Woods Harvard Forest LTER site, Petersham, Massachusetts, United States - Inc-BW-H-28-O ...
TCAAATTTTCTCCTATTCCTTCTGTTGAGCTTTGATCGAAGCGGTTCAAGCGAGGACGATTGGAACAGGAGAGTCGCCGAAAGCCCTGCCGGATGAACAGCACGGAAACCCAATCCGTCTTTGTTTCCTTTGCTGCCTTCTGTTCAAAATTTTCTTCTAGTATGACGGCCCAGGATCCCCCACCAACAACGGTCCGCGCCGCTTGTAAAAGTCGTACCGTGCCAAGATCGCTCTCACATAACGCGCCGTGGACGGAAAATCGATGCTGTCCTGGAAGGTTTCAGCGGTCACCGGTTGCCCTTTTTTCTTCTGCAAGGCCGTGCGAATCCAGCGATCTACCCTGCTTTTGCCGGCGTTATATTCGGCCAGCGCAAACGGAACGGCGTTATCTTCAGAGTTCCACCGTTGAACCGCCTTGCTAAGATACCAAGTTCCGATCTCCAAGTTCATTTCCGGAGTCAGCATCTGTTCCGGACGCAGGTCTCGCACCCCTTTTGCAGCCGCCCAGTCTCGCGCGGCGATTTCTGAAACCTGCATCAGACCGCGCTCGCCGTTACGGCCGGTCATGTCCGCCTGAAACCGGCTTTCTCTCCAGACCACAGCTTTAATCAGACGCGGATCAAGATTGTATTCTCGGGCCACCTTGACGATGAGCGAATCAAACCGTCGGTAGTCGGTCCAATCCTTCAGCTCGCGCAGGACATAGACCGGATCGCGCGATCGAATCACCAGGTAGGCCACTGCCGCTGCGCACGAGAGGACAAGGACAAGCGCGATCTTCAGCAAAAACAGACCTGCTCTTCCAAATGAACTGTTCCGATTTTGACTTTGATGTAAAGCCATTAGACTACCACAACCAAACATGCAGAATTACGCGCGAGTCATCACCGATGACCCCACGGATAAAGAACTGGATTACTCCATTCCTCCGTCGTGGGCGGGCAAAGTTCACATCGGCTCTCGGGTGAAAGTTCCGCTACGTTCACGCGAAATATTAGCAACGGTTGTCGCCCTCGTCGATACACCGTCTGTACCAGAGCCAAAAATTATATCGTCGCTGATTTCGGAGAGCCCAATTCTGAACAAATCGCTGTTGGCGTTGGCGCGCTGGATGGCCGAATACTATTGCTGTCCGGTGGAGTCGGCCATCCGATCCCTTTTGCCCGAGGTCATCAGAAAAGCAAAGCTTGGGTTCAAGCGTGAGCGGACTGTTTCGGTCGACCGCGAAATTTCAGAAACCGAGCTCACGAAGCTTGAGGACAAAGCCCCTCGTCAGGCGCAAGTGTTGCGATTTGTCATTGAGGTGGCCGAACCAATCCGTTGGAGGGAACTGCAACAGCGTGCGGCGACGACAGACCGTACGATTCAGCAACTAGTCGACCGCGGTCTGCTCCGGCTGGAGCTCGAAACGGCAGACCGTGACCCGTACGCGAACGACCGGTTCGTCCCAAGTGTGGCTCTCCAACTGAATACGGATCAAAAAGAAGCGCTGAAGATGGTCGTTCAATCGGTGGACGCCAGAGACAACCGCCCAATCCTTCTTCACGGAGTCACTGGAAGCGGCAAAACAGAGGTTTATCTTCAGGCAATCGATCATTGCCTCCATCAGGACCTTGGCGCTCTGGTGCTCGTTCCGGAGATTGCCTTGACGCCACAAACGGTTGAGCGCTTCAAGATGCGTTTCCAAGTGGACCTGATCGCTGTGCTCCACAGCCATCTTTCGGCGGGAGAGCGTCACGATGAATGGCACAAACTCAACAGCGGAAGAGCACGCGTCGCAATAGGCGCCCGCAGCGCCGTCTTTGCGCCCGTTGGGCGTCTTGGGTTGATCGTCGTCGATGAAGAGCACGAGACCTCTTATAAACAAGAGGAGGCGCCGCGGTATCACGCGCGTGATCTGGCCGTCGTCCGCGCTCAGATCGATCGATGCGCAATTCTGCTCGGCAGCGCGACCCCCTCCCTGGAGAGCTATCAGAACGCCAAAACAGGAAAATATCGACTCGCCTGTTTGACCTCCCGGGTAGATGACCGACAACTTCCGTTGATCCGCGTGATCGACTTGCGGCAAGAGTACCTCAAGCAGAAGCATGTGCCGTTGATCTCGGGCAACCTCGCGAACGCCATCGAGGCCCGATTGGCCGCGAAGGAGCAGACAATTTTATTTCTCAACAGACGCGGATTCGCCACTTCCCTGGTCTGCAATCAATGTGGCTTTGTCTGCGAATGTCCGAATTGCAGTGTCGCGCTCACCTTTCACCAAGGTGAAAATCGGCTTAAATGCCATCTGTGCGGCCATACCGCGCTCGCTCCAAAAAAATGCCCGAAATGCTCTGATCCGTCGATTCGCTACGCAGGGTATGGAACCGAGAAAATCGAAGGCACCGTTCGTAAGCTTTTTCCGTCCGCCACAGTCGCCAGAATGGACGCTGACTCGATGGCACGCAAAGACGCCTATCGCGAGACGTTGCAGGCGTTTCGAACCGGTAAAATCGACGTTTTAGTCGGCACGCAGATGATTGCCAAGGGCCTCGATTTTCCAAACGTCACGCTGGTAGGCATCATCAACGCGGATGTTGGCTTGCATATGCCCGATTTCCGGGCCGGAGAACGGACCTTTCAGTTGTTGACCCAGGTCGCCGGTCGCGCCGGTCGAGGCGACATGGCTGGAGAAGTTTTCGTCCAGAGTTCCACCCCTTTCAGTCCATCGATCCAGTTCGCGCGCCACCACAATTTCGAGGGATTCTGGGAGCAGGAAATTGATTTCCGGGAGCGATGCGAATATCCCCCTTTTCTTCATCTGCTCATGATTCATATTCGCTCCGAGCATCAAAGGCTTGCGGAGTTCACCGCTGAAACGATCCACCGCCGGATCAGTGAAAAACCGGACCCGAGCGTAACTATCCACCCGGTGGTGCCGGCACCAATCGAACGATCCAAAGGATTTTACCGGTACCAGATCCTCCTTCGGGCAAAAGCCATTCGCCGTCTCGGCGGCATCGTCCGTTCGGTTATTCAGAAATTGACATTTCCGGACGAAGTGCATGTCTCGGTCGACGTCGATCCCTACCAGGTCCTGTAGGCTTCCTTCCCAGGCTTTGCCAGAGCGAACCAAGTTAGTTATCCTGCAGTGAGCAGTTCTCCAGGCTCGCCCACACGGGATCTCTCAGACTCTTTGCTGGTGATGAACGATCGCCCGAATCGAAGTCGTCCGGTAGCGAGTCAGCTTTTCGTTTTGTAAGAAGGTGAACTCCATCCGGCCGCCACAGAAGAGATGTCCGGGCTTGAATGCATGCGAGAAACCAAAGCCGCACCCTGAAATCCTGACGCTGCCTGAGGGTCGATCCGACCGCGAACATTGCAAGCGCGCTTCGTGATTGTCGATCACGGTAAAGAGATAGTTCGTGTGTTCCGTGACGACTCGAAGAATATCACCGGGATTAAGCTGGCTGAGGGAAAACTCTTCGGCATCCGATTCCCCGTAGCGATAAGCGAATTGCTCCCAGTCTGATATCGCTGCTCTCATGCGTCTGCGGCCAACCAGGCACTTATTCTGCCTACTCGTTAGATGAGAAGAGAATTAGCCCAAAGTCAAGCCGCTAGCCCGGGAATCGCGTGGCAACACGCTCGCGAGATTCCAAGGCAGTCTACTCAAACCTCAGCGCCTTGACCGGATCCAGCCGAGCCGCGAAATACGCCGGCACCAGGGCAGCGATGGAACAGATCAGAAAGCCACTAACGCAGATGACAAAGACATCCCGCGGCACAATCTCGGCCGGGATCTCCGAAAATTGGTAAACAGCCGCCGGGAACAGTTCGATATGGAACGTTGCGGCCAAAAAATCGCGGACCTGGTTTCGATATTGGACCAGAGCAATTCCGCTGGAGAGTCCGATCAAAGTACCAAAAAAACCGACGATCATACCCTGGGCGAGAAAGATCCACATGATTTGGGTCATTTGGGCTCCGAGCGCTTTCAGCAAGCCGATCTCGCGAGTCTTTTGCACCGTCGAGGTGATCAAGGTGCTCATGATTCCAAAAGCTGCGACGATCACCACGAAAATTAAAACAAAGAACATCGTGGTACGCTCGATGCGAATTGCGTCGAAAAGCTCCCGATTCTGATCGATCCAGGTGACCGCTTGGAACGGTGGTTCAATAAACCGGTTGAGGCGGTCCCGCACTTTGTCCGCGGTAAACGGGTCGCTGGTCCGAACCGCAATTCCATGGACACCGCCACCGAGGCTGTACGCTTCCTGCATGATGTGCAATGGCACAATGATGTAATCGGAATCGTAGGCGTACCGGCCGGAGTTGAACATCCCGGTGATGGTGATGTCCATCGGGAGAATAAGTTCGCGCACCCGTTTCAGCTGCTGATGATTGTCCGGCTTGCCTTCGGCCTCATCGAGAGCTTTCTGGAGTTCTCCCATGTCGTGCGGCGAATAGATTTCGACGGTGTCCCCGATGCTGACGCCAAGCGTCGAGGCCAATTCCGACCCGATGATACCGTTGTCTCCGCTTAGATCGAACTCGCCGGCCACCAGGAATTGCTTCAAATTCGCAACCGACTGTTCCAGTTCCGGATCGATCCCGCGCAACCAGGGAACGGCACGATGATTTTGGAATTGAACGACGACTCGGCCTTGCGCAAACGGCGCGGCGGCGACGACGCCCTGGGCTTTCCTGGTGCGATCCAGGATCTCCCGCCAATTATTCATGACTTCGTTGCCGCTGATCAGCACGTCGGCGTCAAAACCGATGATCTTCCGCTGAAGTTCGCGTTCAAACCCGGTCATTACCGAGATCACAATGATCAACACGCTGATCCCGAGCACCACCCCAAAAATCGAGATCAACGTGATCAGCGATAGAAACGTGCGCTTCGGCTTTAAATAGCGCAGCGCGAGAAAATACGTGAATGGCAAGCGGATTTTCCCTGGCACCGGCCGAAAAGAACTCTCGACAGTTTTATCGGTTGAAGAATCTGCCATAAAGCTTCAACCGGGCCAGAATGACGACATCGCGAACGGCGGTATCGAACGGTTTCCCTTTCTTTTCGACAAGTGGCTTGGCCAGGAAAAACGTGACGATCCCCAGCAGGGAAAGTAAACCGAAGTAAGTACTGAATCGATTGACCTGGAAAAATCCGATCGAAAACTCGTTTTTCCCCAACGTGTCGAGAAAGACACCCCAAAAAATCGGCGCCAGCCCGAGGCTCAGCGAGGCAAAAACGGTGAACAACGCGAAAAAATGATTCCGGCCCATCACCGGCATGGTGTCCATTGCGATGCGCGTGTTGGCGATCGAAAACAGCCCGCCGGCGACACCAAGAATAAGATAATTTAATCCGACGAGAAGATAGTGTGCAGGAACGATTCCGCTGGTGACGACAACCCAGAAAAGGATGCCGATGAGATAAAGCGTCATGGCCAGCCTCAAGAGCGGCTTGCTACCGGTCCGTTCCAGAACGAGACCAAAGAATGGAACACTTGCGAACGCTCCAACCGATGCGGCCAGACTTACGGCAAGGACTTGTCCCGCGGTGTATCCCGCCCTCCCTTCAAGAAAGGCAATCACAAACGCGGCGAGCCCGCCCACGACCCAGTTGTAGACGACGTTAAAAATCAGCAACTTGGTAAAAGGAGGATACTTCAATATTTCCAACCACGGAACCGGTTGGCCTGAGGACTTGGCTTGTTCGCCGATCTCGATATCCGGAATTTTACGCACAAAATGAAGGCTCATCATCCCGGCCAACCCGCTGATGGCAAAGAGCAGAGCGAATTGCCAAGACTGACCGCCGGACCAGAGGACCAGGGTGGAAATGGCGACGGCGAGCATCCCGCCGCATTGCATATGGAGTTGATCAAAACGGAGAAAGGTGCTGCGGGCATTCGCCGGGACAAGCGCGGTCAGCCACGGAAGCCAGGCCCCGGTCGAAATACCTCGAACGACGTTAAACAGGAACAAACACGTGAGCATCAACTCCACCTGCACCGTCGAAGGTAGAAAAACGAGTAACGGCAGCAGCGCCAGGATGAACAGCAAAACCGCTCGAATCGACCATCCGAACAAGACGAATCCTTTGTAACCGACTTTAGGAATAAAATAAGCCGTCGGGAGCTGAAGTACGGTCATGAGCGGCGCAAGCGAAGCGACAATCCCGATGGTGGTCGCGCTACCTCCCAAGGCCTTCGCGTACAAGATCATCGGCGCGCCAAGCGTGATTTGGAAATTCACGGCGTTGAATAAACTGAACCGGAAAGAATTCGTTGCTTGGGGCGGAACCTCCGGAATCGTTGGGACTGCCGAAGTGGTGGTCATTCCTGCGATTTTGGTTTCAGATGCGGAAACAGAATGACCTCTCGAATCGAATCCGCACCGGTAAGTGTCATCACCAGTCGATCAATACCTACCCCAATCCCACCTGCGGGCGGCATACCATGTTCCAGCGCCAGCAGAAAATCTTCGTCTAGATTCTGAATTTCCTCACCAACCTGCTCCAGGAGCCTTCGGCGTTGAACGACCGGGTCGTTCAATTCCGAATATCCGGGGGATATCTCCTGACCGTTGATGATCAGTTCGTAAACATCGACCAGGTCTGGATTCTCCACATTCTGCTTCGCTAATGGAACCAGTTCCACCGGCAGGTGCGTAACAAAAAGAGGATCGACGGTCCGCTCTTCGACGAGCTTCTCGAACACCTGCTGAGTAACCTCAAACTCCTGCATCCCAGGGTGCACTTCCACCCCCAGTTCCTGACAACGCGTCAGCTTCTGAGCATGACTGCGCTCATACCAGGCATGGTCCACCTGCCGAATCAGCTCTTCATAACGAGCCCGGCTCCAGGGCCGCGATAGATTGATCCTTCGTTTGACGTTTCCCGCACTATCCTTGTGCGCGATCAGAAGAGACCCTGTCACGCGCTCAGCCAGAGCACAGATCATATCTTCGACCAGATTTGCCATCACCTCAAAATCGGCGTAGGCCCAATAGACCTCCAGCATTGTAAACTCCGGATTGTGCCGCCGGGAGATCCCTTCATTCCGAAAGTTGCGATTCAGTTCAAACACTTTCGTAAAGCCGCCTACCAACAACCGTTTCAAATAAAGCTCCGGGGCGATCCGGAGAAAAAGATCCATGTCCAGCGCCTTGTGATGAGTCTTGAATGGCTGGGCTGCGGCCCCTCCTGCAACCGGCTGCATCATCGGGGTCTCGACCTCCAGAAAACCTCGTTCGTCCAGGTATTGGCGGATCTCGCGGATGATCCGGCTTCTGGTGAGAAATATATCGCGTGACGCCGGATTCGCGATCAAGTCGAGGTAGCGTTGTCGGTTGCGAATCTCGATGTCACTGATCCCATGCCACTTATCCGGCAGCGGTCGTAACGTTTTCGACAGAATTTGAAATTTATCGACCCGAACCGTCGGTTCTCCGCTCTTCGTGACAAAGCACTCCCCTTGGACTCCAAGAAAATCGCCAATGTCCACCAGTTGAAAAATTCCGGCTTGTTCAACCGGCAACTCTTTCAGATTCAGATAGACCTGCAGGCGGCCACTCAGATCGCTGAGATCAAGGAACTGGCTCTTGCCCATATTGCGATGGGCTGTGATCCGACCCGCCACGCGAACCTGCTCGCCTTCTGCAAAAGCTTGCCGGACTTCACCAAGGGCACCGGAGACATCGAACCGGCCTCCAAACGGGTCCACCTTCTGCTCGAGCAATTGCTGGAGCTTCTGACGGCGGAAGGCAAGAAGATCGTTTTCTTCCATGGAACGTTGAGTCAAGAGTTCACGAGCAGGAGTTCAGGGGCTTTCGGAGGTTGGTCAAACCACCTTCGGAAGGAATCTGCGAACTCCGAAGGGCGACGAACAGGAAATCAGTGGTCGCATCCTGCAACCCCTGACTCCTGCAATTCCTGCGACGGTCGCGAATTTCTACCCCTCAAACTTGCCGTGCCGCTCGTCAATGATGATGTCCCGATAGGTTTTCCCAGATGGGATCATAGGCATTACGTGTTCGGTGAACGGAGTCATGACATCGAGGACATAGCATTCGTCCGAATCCAACATGCGCTGCAGGGCCCCGTGCAAGTCTTTCTTTTCGATCACGCGCTCGCACTTGACTCCGAATCCACGACAGAGCTCGACATAATCAGGATAGATTCGCTCTCGATCTCGCGGATCGCCCAGGAATGTATGACCCCGATTGGAGTTGTAAAACCGATCTTCCCACTGCACCACCATGCCAAGATGCTGGTTGTTGATGATGATGACCTTGGCGGCGATCCCTTCCACATGGGCGCAGGCTAGTTCCTGGACGTTCATCAAGAACGAACCGTCGCCGTCAATGTCAATGACCTGGCGATTCGGAAACGCCACTTTCGCTCCCAGCGCAGCAGGGAACCCGAATCCCATGGCGCCTAGCCCGGCGGACGTGAGAAACTGTCGCGGTTCGCTAAAGTCATAATATTGGCCTGCCCACATCTGGTGCTGTCCGACGCCGGTCGTAATGATCGCGTCGCCGTCTGTCAGCTCATACAGGAGCCTGATCACGTGCTGCGGTAAAATCGCCTCGTCCGTGTCCTTGAAATCCATCGGATACCGCTTTTTCCACCCGTGAATCTTTTCGAGCCAGTCCGGAAAATGGTCGAATTGCTTTGAACTGCGCTGATACCCCCCTGCCGCAAGCAGGCGGTTCAATTCGCCGAGAGCGAATTTGATATCGCTGAGCACCGGCAATTTGACCACCTTGTTCTTGTTCAGCTCCGCAAAATCGATGTCGATGTGAACGATCGTGCCATGCTCCGCAAATTTCTCGACCTTACCGGTGACCCGGTCGTCGAAGCGAACTCCCAAGGCAAGTAAAAGATCCGATTCATTGACCGCACAGTTGGCATAAACCGTTCCATGCATCCCAAGCCATTTCAGGGAGAGCGGATGCTTTTCCGGAAAACCGCCGATCCCCATCAGCGTTGTGGCCACCGGGATCTGGCTTCGCTCGGCGAACTCGAGGAGTTCATCCGCTGCATTCCCGGAAATGATCCCGCCTCCGGCGTAAATCATCGGCCTTTTTGCCGATTTGATCAGCCCGATGATTTCATTCAGTGCCACCGGATCCGCCTTGGGCGGTAGTTGGTATCCACGCAAGGTCAACTCGCTCGGGAAAACCGGCTGAGCCAGCTGGTTCTGAATGTTCTTTGGAATGTCGATCAGCACCGGACCGGGCCGACCCGTCCTGGCGATATGAAACGCTTCTTTCACCACCCGCGGAATTTCGTGGATATCCATCACGAGATAACTGTGCTTGACCACCGGCAACGTCATCCCGAACACGTCCGTTTCCTGGAAAGCGCCGCGTCCAATCATCTCCTGCGGGACTTGGCCGGTAATCGCGACAATCGGAATTGAGTCCATGAAGGCGTCCGCAATTCCTGTCACCAGGTTGGTCGCTCCGGGCCCGGAAGTAGCCATGCAAACACCCGGGTTCCCCGTAGCCCGGGCGTATCCCTCGGCGGCAAAGCTTCCACCTTGCTCGTGCCGGGGAAGAATGGTCCGGATTTTGGTAGACCGCGTCAGGGCCTGATGAATCGGCATGCTGGCGCCGCCCGGATAAGCGAAAATTACCTCTACGCCCTCTCTCTCCATGGCGGCGACGAGGATCTCGGCACCATTCATCGTTTCGCCTCGCGTGGAGGCCGGACGTGTCGTGGCGGGTTCAGTGGCGGTAGAGGTCTTCATAAAAAGAGTCGGATATTATAAGGGGTGCGGGCCCGGTGATCAAACCTTAACAGCAAATGCCGAAAAACGGCCACCAGTTCGCTTCAAAAGTGGCTACGGCATTCTTTGAATGTACAATAGGATCTATGATGACGCGACGCGAAGCAATCAAAGCCGTTGCCCTGACCGCCGGTGCTTTAGCCGTAGCTCCCTCCTTTCTTGAGGGAGCGGCTTCCGATGCAAGTGCCAGCAGCTCGGCATACCCCTTTAAACTACCTGAACTCGGTTATCCTTACGACGCGCTGGAACCGTACATCGACGCGCAGACGATGCAGATTCATCACGACAAACACAATGGCGCCTACGTCGAAAATCTGAATAAGGCACTCGCGCAGGCTCCGGAATCGGTCCAAAAAATGACCCTCGACGATCTATTGCTGAACTTGGACAAAATTCCCGAGCATATCCGGACCGCAGTGCGCAACAACGCCGGCGGCCAGTACAATCATTCCTTTTTCTGGAAAATCCTGAAAAAAAATGACGGGGGCAAGCCGAGCGGCGAACTCGCCAAGGCGATCGACGAAACATTCGGCGGCTATCCGGCGTTCCAAACAAAATTTGACGAAGCTGCTACGACAGTATTCGGGAGCGGCTGGGCTTGGCTCGTGACAGACGGTAAAAAACTCGCGATCACCAAGACACCCAATCAGGACTGTCCAATCTCGAACCCCGAGGCCAAACAAATCCCGATCGTTGGCATCGACGTTTGGGAGCACGCTTACTATCTGAAGTACCAGAACCGCCGTCCGGAATACGTGAAAGCGTTCTGGAATGTGATCAACTGGGATTACGCCGCCGAGCAGTACGCAGCCGCTTCGAAGCAGGGTTGAGGCGGCTGGCGTTCGGCGTTTGGAATTTGGCCTTCGGGGCGACCAGCGGAGCTCTCGATTTGCTTATTCGTGCAAACCGGTGAAGGATCGCTGACCACTTACGCCGACACGCCCACCCGCCGATACGCTCTCCACACGTGCGACTTTTTGATCTGAACCCTCAGCAACTCGAAGCGGTCAGGGCAACCCGGGGACCTGTTCTGATCCTGGCGGGCGCAGGGACCGGTAAAACCCGCGTTATCACCGCCCGAATCGCTTACCTCCTGAGCGAAGGAGTTTCCGCAGAGAAGATTCTCGCTGTCACGTTTACAAACAAAGCTTCCAACGAGATGCGCAGTCGGGTGGCGACTTGGCGGGAGAACGGCAAGGGTTCCAAGCTAACTATCTGCACCTTTCACGCACTGTGCGTGCGAATCCTTCGCCAGGATATCGAGAAGCTCGGTTATAAGACTAACTTTTCTATTTACGATGAATCCGACCAATTGGGATTGATCCGCAAGATCATTACGCGGTTGGCCGCAGCGCAGGAAAAGTTGGATCCGAATCTGGCGCGGAGCTTTATTAGCCAAGCCAAAAATCAGCGTCGGAAAATCCTCCCTTCTGAGCAAACTTTGGCCTCGGCCGTCTTCCAGCGTTATCAGGAAGAATTGAAGACCTTTAATGCAGTGGACTTCGACGATCTTCTGATCCTGGCCGTGCAATTATTAGACGAATATCCTGACGTCCGGAGCAAATGGGAGAATCGCTATGAGTATGTCATGGTGGACGAATTTCAGGATACCAACCGCCTGCAATTCGATTTAGTGCGGCAACTTGGGGGAACGCACCGCAACGTGTGTGTGGTTGGTGACGATGATCAAAGTATCTACGGGTGGCGCGGGGCCGAGGTGTCGAACATCCTCGAGTTTGAACACTACTTCCCGCATCCTAAGATAGTTAAACTCGAACAAAACTATCGCAGCACTAACGCGATCCTCGGCGCCGCGAACAGCATCATCCGGCATAACCCGCGGCGACGGCCAAAATCGCTCTGGTGCGAGAACGGCGACGGCCAACCGATCCGCCTCGTTGCGACGCCAGACGATCGGGAAGAAGCCAGCTATGTCGTCAGCGAAATACAGAAACAGCAGCTAGCTGAACAATGTCACTGGGCGGAATTCGCAGTGATTTTTCGCATGAACGCCCAATCGCGTTTAGTCGAAGAGAACTTGCGACGTCTCCATATCCCTTACCGAGTCGTCGGGGGCCGCAGCTTTTTCGAGCGGCGCGAAGTGAAAGATTTGCTGGCCTATTTGTCGTGTCTAGTTAACCCACAGGATGACGTGTGTCTGTTGCGGATTATTAATACTCCCGCCCGAGGGATAGGAGCTTCTACGATTGAGTTAGCTATTCAGGAGAGTAACAAGAGTAAGCAGAGCGTCTTTGAGACCCTGGTCTCAGAGGAATTCCAACAACTGCCGGCTCAGCGAACTCGCGACGCGATCCGTAAGTTCACGGAACTGATCGACGAATATGAGACTAAGCTCGTTCAACCGCTCACCAATTTTGCCAAAACAATCGAAGAATTGCTGCTCCAGATCGACTATTTCCAGGATCTACGGCGTGGCTGCAAGACTCCCGAAGAATCGCTTAACCGCGAAGAAAACGTTCGGGAACTGATTCGCGCCATTTCAGACTATCAAACAAGATCGACCGACGGGTTACCCGGTTTCCTGGCCGAGACGGCTCTGGATCGGGAACACGAAGAAGAGCCCGATAAGAGCGCGGACGGAGTGACGCTGATCACGTTTCACGCCGCGAAAGGACTCGAATTTGCCCAGGTCTTCTTGATTGGCCTGGAAGAGGGCCTTCTGCCTCACAACCGATCCAAGCTCGAAGGTAACCTGGACGAGGAACGGCGTCTTTTTTACGTCGGGATTACCCGGGCGAAGCGCAACCTGACCGTCACGCATTGCACTAACCGCCTGAGGTATGGCAGTCCGACTCCCTGTCATCCCAGTTCCTTTTTGAAAGACTTGGATTCACGCTTCACCGAAATAGTTAACTTTCACGAATTGACAAATAAACCAGCCGGCGAAGTAACCGCTCGCTCGCACTTTGCCAAGATGCGTGAACTCTTGGGAGGAGGCTGAGTAACCGGAGCAAACCGCGGTCGGCGAAACCGCTTTCGTCCAGGCTTTAATTCTAAAAGTAGAGCAGTCAAAATTTGCATCCGACGG
>Ga0210389_10003178_pt1 | contig 12828 bp, 10 predicted proteins | sample IncBWH28OmetaG_FD_160127 | JGI IMG/M metagenome (GOLD analysis project Ga0210389, IMG submission 160127) | Forest soil microbial communities from Barre Woods Harvard Forest LTER site, Petersham, Massachusetts, United States - Inc-BW-H-28-O ...
ATCACCCGGAAGAAATTTTAAAAGTGAATCATTCATTCCCTGTTCTCTGGGCTTTGCCGGTAGAAAAGGAAGATGCATTACAGATTCAAAATATGGAATTAAAGGGTCTTGCCTTAAAAGGCGGAGATGAGCAACGACCAGGCTGGAAAGATCTGGATCAATTGATTGATATATTAGAAGCATTAGAAGAAAATTAATTTTACCCTATGAAGAGTTCGATTTTTACACTTACACTGAGTCCGGCTTTTGATAAAAGTACTTCAGTTGATAGTGTACAGCCTGAGAATAAATTACGTTGCGACAGTCCGATTTACCAGCCAGGCGGCGGGGGAATTAATGTTTCCAGAGCAATAAAAAAATTAGGAGGCAGCTCTGTTGCCTTATATCCTATCGGAGGAGACACAGGTAATCATTTTAAAACACTATTAACTGAAGAAGGAATTGAACAGATTACTTTTCAGATAAAAAACTGGACACGCGAAAACTTCATCGTGGTTGAACGTTCAACCAATAATCAATATAGATTTGGAATGCCCGGTTCTGAAATATATAAAGAAGAGTGGGAACAAATGCTGGCTGTAATTCAGGATCCGGCAAATGATTTTGAATATTTTGTAGTTAGTGGCAGTACTCCTAAAGGTGTGCCTTCAGAATTTTACACACGCTTATCGCAAATTATTCTGAATAAAAAAGCGCGTTTAATATTAGATACTTCAGGTGATGCATTAAAGAACTCTCTTAAAGAAGGAATCTTTTTATGCAAACCAAATATTAATGAGTTGAGTGAAATTGTTGGCAAAGAACTCAACACAACAGAGCAACAGGAAGCTGCGGCCATGGAAATTATCAATACCGGTAAAGTAGAAATACTGGTTGTTTCCCTGGGTGGTGCTGGTGCGTTCCTGGCTTCTAAACAAGGAATCGTTCATGTAACTGCACCTACAGTAGAGAAGAAAAGTACAGTAGGTGCCGGTGATAGCATGGTAGCCGGAATGGTATTGAGTTTGTCACGCGGTAATACATTCGAAGATGTCATTAAATTCGGTGTAGCCTGCGGTACAGCTGCAACCATGAACTTCGGTACAGAGTTGTGCAAGAAAGAAGATGTGGAGCGTCTATACAAACAACTTGGGGGCAAGTAATTTCAACTTTTAGTTCTGATGGAATAATTCCTTATGAATAACCAGAAAATAGAAACTTCAACAACGAACGGAATGCCGGCAGGTATTCCGTTTATTATTGGTAACGAGGCAGCTGAGCGTTTTAGTTATTATGGCATGAAAGCAATTCTTGCTGTATTCATGACAAAGTATTTAATGATGACTGAAAGCACCGCTAATGAATGGTTTCACTCATTTGGCTCTGCAGTTTATTTGATGCCGATTTTCGGTGCTCTTCTTTCCGATATCTTTCTGGGCAAATACAGAACAATACTATACCTATCTATCATATATTGCCTGGGGCATCTGGTGCTGGCACTGAATGAATCTCAGGATGGATTATTCTGGGGCTTAACTCTTATTGCCATTGGTTCGGGCGGTATAAAACCATGTGTATCTGCTCACGTAGGTGATCAGTTCAACGTAACGAATAAACATCTTATCAATCGGGTATTTTTATATTTTTATTTTGCAATTAATTTTGGCGCTGTAATAAGCACACTCGCTATTCCATACATTCTTGAAGAATTGGGGCCACAGATTGCTTTTGGCTTACCGGGTATTTTAATGTTCATTGCGACATTTGTATTTTGGCTTGGCCGGCATAAATTTGTTCATATCCCTCCTTTCGGAAAAGATTATATCAAAGTAATTTTCAGCAAAGAAGGCCTTGCGGCAATTGGAAGATTACTTGTACTATATGCATTTCTGGCAATATTCTGGTCGTTATACGAACAAACCGGCAGTACCTGGATCTTTCAATCAGAAAGCCCGTTTTTAGATAAAGAAGTCTCTCTGTTCTTCTGGAAGTTCACCTTACTCCCTTCACAGATTCAGGCCATCAATCCATTATTGGTCATGATACTGATTCCAACATTTTCATTTGTTATTTATCCTTTGTTAGAAAAGCTTATTCCATTGAAGCCTTTAATAAAGATTTCCATTGGAATGTTTGTAACCGTTATTTGTTACCTGGTTGTTGCACACATTGAAGCACGCATTTCTCAGGGTATACATACGAGCGTATTGTGGCAGTTTTGGGCGTATGTAATCTTAACCATGGCTGAAGTAATGGTATATGCTACGGCACTTGAATTCTCTTACACACAGGCACCGCTGCAAATGAAATCGACCATCATGGGCGTTTTCATGTTTTCTATTTCAATGGGGAATTTTATTATTACACAGATTACGCATTTTAATAGCATACCAGTAGCTGTTGAAACAATACAATCAGGCACTCCTACTACGTTTACATTAAACAAGTCGTATGTGCCGATAAAAAGAGAAAAGATTGAATTTGAAGAAGGCTCCGGAATATCAATCATCCGATTGAATGAACGAACAGATAAAATGGATACAATACCTCTTTCGGGAACCTTCCTTGTGGGAGATATAAACAAAGAAAATAACAGTTTTATTATTGAAGATAATAACTGGCATGCTATTTCAACCATTAAAAAAACAGAAAAATCATCTAATTATTCAGTCGTATTTCATCGCTTTAAGCACGAGTCGTATTTCTATATGTATGCCTTACTGATGTTTGTAACAGCTGTTTTGTTTATCGGGGTCGCTATTAAATATAAAGGAAAAACTTACATTCAGGGAGACTCTAATTAACAGGCTTCCTGAAAATTTTAGACAGAAATTTCTTTATATCAATTAATTAGTATATATTTGCATGTCTTTTGAGTAATGTACTCGCTAATAAGCGGGTTTAATTCACAAGGAAATGTACGCTAGATCGTACCGCTGAAAAAATACCACCCATAGTCTCGAGGTAGGCTATACTACTTGTCAATCTGTTTCTAAGATTAATAGATTTTGATGTCCCAAGGTATTTTTTCATTACACCTTTCGGATATATTATGTAATCTAGAAAAGACGACGAAATAAATCATTTAACAATTATTAAAACATCCTATGTTATTTAAAGAACTTGGATTGTCTCCTGAAGTTGTGGAGGCTATCGAATCTATTGGCTATTCTGAAGCCACTCCTATCCAGGAAAAAACAATTCCAATTTTAATGACAGGCAAAGACCTTACAGGTCAAGCACAAACAGGTACTGGTAAAACAGCAGCCTTTGGTATCCCTGCTATTGAACATGTTGATATTTCTATCAACCAAACACAATCTTTAATTCTTTGCCCTACACGTGAACTTGCTTTACAGGTTTGTACAGAATTAAAAAAACTTTCTAAATTCAAAAAAGGTCTTCGTGTACTTGCAGTATACGGTGGCGAATCTATCGAAAGACAAATCCGTGATCTAAAAGCTGGTGCTCACATCGTTGTTGGTACTCCAGGTCGTATCATTGATCACTTAGACAGACGTACATTAAACGCTTCAAACATTTCTCAGATCATCTTAGATGAAGCAGATGAAATGTTAAACATGGGTTTCAGAGAAGACATCGAATTAATCTTAACCCGTTTACCTGAAACACGTCAAACAGTATTATTCTCTGCAACACTTGCGCCTCCTATTCTGGCGCTTGCTAAACGTTTCCAGAACAATCCTGAGATTATTAAAATCGAGAGAAAAGAATTAACAATCAGTACGGTTGAACAATTCTATTACCTGGTTAGAAATTCTCAGAAAACTGAAATCGTTACGCAGATTATTGATTTGAATAACCTGCAGTTGATGTTAATCTTCTGTAATACGAAGAGAAAAGTAGAAGAAGTTACAGACGAACTTAAAGCATACGGACACAATCCGATCAGCTTACACGGTGACAAAACACAACGTGACAGAACGGAAGTAATGAGCAAGTTCCGTAAGGGATTAGCAAATATTCTTGTAGCTACAGACGTGGCTGCACGTGGTATTGATGTTACGGGTGTTGACGCGGTAATCAACTACGATGTACCGTTGGATATTGAAAACTACGTTCACCGTATCGGCAGAACTGGTAGAGCAGGCCAATTAGGTAAATCTTTCACATTGGTTACAAGCGATGAGAAATACAAACTGAGAGACATCGAACGTTACACAAAAGCAACAATCGAGAAAGCTGAAACACCTACACGTCAGGAATTAGTGGCGTATAAAAAAGATAAATTAGCTACACGTATTGCTTCTGATTTAGATAAACCAAACATTAAAATCTGGTCTGATTTATTAGAAGAATATAAAGAAAAAGGTATTACTGCAGATCAAATTGCAATTGCTTTACTTTCTAAAGAAATGAAAGACCTTGCAGAACCTGAACGTAGAGAACGTTCATTCGAAGATCGGGGCGATCGTAGAGACCGCGGCGACAGAGGTGGTGATCGTGGAGGTCGTTTTGACCGTGGTGACAGAAGAGATGCACCTCGTAGAGAGGGCCGTTCTTCCGATCGTTTCAACGACAGACCGGTTTCAAGAGACCGTGATGGTGGTGAAAGACGTGAAAGAACACCAAGACCCAGAACGAGCAATGAAAACATGGCACGTTTATTCGTAAACGTTGGTAGAATTGACCGTATCTCTCCTGGTGATATTGTTGGTGCATTTGCTGGTGAAGCAAACATCAAAGGTTCTCAGATCGGACAAATTGATATCTTCGATAAATATTCATTTGTAGAACTTCCTCATGACCTGGTTGATCAGGTAATGGACGGAATGAGAAACAATAAAATTAAAGGAAAATCAATCAACATCGAGATCTCGAACGGTAAGCAATAATAATGAGCCATTTGTTTTTAAACAAAGACGTTTATTCATGCATACTCGATGAACAGGAATCTGTTCATGTTGTAAAAGTTCTAAGATTAAAAGAAGGTGATGCCATTACTGTGACAAACGGTAATGACATTATTGTTTCTGCACAGATCACAAAAGCAGATCATCGCAAATGCGGTTACAAAATTATTGAAGAACAAAAGCTGAATAAAAGATCTGACGCTACTATTCATATTGCCATCTCTCCTACCAAAAACATAGAGCGTATGGAGTGGCTGGTAGAAAAATGTACAGAATTTGGTGTTGATGCATTCAGTTTTATTTTAACCGAGCACTCGGAAAGAAAGAACCTGCCTGTTGCAAAGCTGGAAAAGACTTCTTTTGCTGCGATTAAACAAAGCGGTCAACCATTCTTGCCACAGTTCAGCGATCTGGTTCCATTTAATACATTCATACAATCTGATCTTTCGGGATATGAGTTCAAATTAATTGCATGTCTGGATGAAGATCCTAAACCTACCATCTTACAATTGGTACCTCCAGGTAAAGCGTGTTTAGTACTTATCGGACCGGAAGGTGACTTTACCGCACAGGAAGTAGAGAAAGCTGTTGAAAAAGGATTTGTGAAAATATCCTTAGGAAATTCTATCTTGCGTACCGAAACAGCAGCGATTGCATCTTGTCATATTTTGAATCTGATTCAAGAAAAATGAAAAACATAAAATCATCGGTACAAGCAATGCTTATTTTTATGGGCATGTTTTTTTTAACATCATCCACCTTTCAACCTTCTTATAAAATTGCAAAATTAAAATATCAAGGCGGTGGAGACTGGTATGCAAACAAAACCTCATTACCTAATTTAATTGCTTTCTGCAATAAGAATATCGGAGTTAATATTGCTCCCGAGGAAGATATTATTGAAGCTGGCAGTGCAGACCTGTTTCTGCATCCGTTTGTACACATGACCGGACATGGCAATGTTGTTTTTTCTTCTGTTGAAATACAAAACCTACGCAATTATTTGATCGGCGGCGGCTTCTTACATATTGATGACAATTATGGCATGGATAAATTTATTCGCCCGGAGATAAAAAAAATATTTCCGGAATCTGAATTAATAGAACTTCCCTTTTCTCATCCCATATATCATCAGAAATACAATTTCAATAACGGCTTACCCAAAGTACACGAACACGATGGTAAAACCCCGAAAGGATACGGAATATTGTATAAAGGTCGCTTAGTGCTTTTCTATACCTATGAATGTGATTTAGGTAATGGCTGGGAAGATAAACAAGTATATAATGATCCGGAAGAAATACGAACAAAAGCCCTCCAAATGGGCGCAAATATTATTTCTTACGCTTTAACTTCATACTAATCAGCCAGAATACTTACATCTGAAAATAAATCCTGATTTTAAGTAACAAATTCACTAAATTTGTTGTTCTATTACAAACCAAACTAACCTCAAAATGACTGGTACAGCCTGGCCCATAATAATATTCTTTGTTGCACATTGGTATTTATCTTTGTTCAGCCAAACATTCTTTCTGCACAGATATTCTGCACACGCAATGTTTCACATGAATAAATTCTGGGAAAAATTCTTTTTTGTATTCTTATACCTTACTCAAGGTTCTTCATATTTAGTTCCAAGAGCTTATGGCGCACTTCACAGAATGCACCATGCTTATAGTGACACAGAAAAAGATCCGCACTCTCCTTTATATTCAAGAAATGCTTTTGTTATGATGTGGAAGACAAAAGATATTTACAATTCTGTATTAAGAAGAGAAGCAAACGTTGAAGAAAAATTCAATAAAAATCTACCTGAGTGGGCGTTAATTGACAACCTGGGTGATTCATGGATCTCAAGAATTGTTTGGGGTACCATGTATGTATTATTCTACATCTACTTCGTTCCTCCTACAATGTGGTATTTATATTTGCTGCTACCTATTCACTTCTTAATGGGACCTGTACATGGTGCTATTGTTAACTGGTTCGGACATAAATTAGGATATCAGAACTTTGACAACAAAGATGCATCTAGAAACACATTAGCAATGGATGTTCTTTTAGGCGGCGAATTATTCCAGAACAACCACCACATGTATGGCAGCAGACCAAACTTCGCAATGAAATGGTTTGAATTTGACCCTACCTATCCGGTAATAAAAATATTACACTACATGCACATTATACGACTGGTAAATCCGGATGCGAAAGCGTAACATTTATATTCATTTGATCATAAAAAAATCTCCTGCTTAATAGCAGGAGATTTTTTTATGATCAATATATTCGTTTAAAATTCCAGATATCGAACGAATAATAATCACCTATAGTCAAAGTACTTCAATCTGATGCTATACTAGAAAATGGCGTATAGTTATTATTATACATTTGTTTATTCGTCAATTCATTTTCTAATTCCGATTTTAATATATTTTTCTAAAACGAATGAGAATCCTGTCCATCTTGTTAATCCTTTAATCCTGTACTAGTCTCTCCTCTTTAATATCTCGCCTGTAATGAATGCATTCCTTAGATTATTCTTATCAGAAAGAAAAGTCAGTAAAGGATGTTTAACTTTTTTCTTTATAGAATAATGTTGTAAGTGTTCATCTATACCAAAAATAGATTCGGAACGATCAATAGTTTGCTCTTCATAGTTAACAGGCTTCTCTTGCTTGTGTGTTTCTTTATAGAAAGCTTCTCTGGCAATAATTTCTTTATTGTAATCTTCGATCTCGATGTTTTTTCGCTTTACTTCTTCTGCTTTGTTATAGGCGCTCTGATACTTCTTTTGAGGGATCGATGCTTTATATGACGGACGTTTATAAGGATCCGTATTAGAAGTTGTTACCGGACTTGACTGAGGCTTTGTTTTGGGAATTTGAGGAATGGGAGATCCGCCTGGAATCGGGTCTGTTTTATTGCCTTTTTTAATGGCATCCTTAATCTGAGTATAAAGGTAAAAACCAATGGCCAACACCCAGAAAATTATTTTAAAATCGAATGATCCCTGTTCCATATCCTTGATTTTCTATTCTTTGCATCAAGATACATAAAAAAATAATCATAAGCATTTCTGTTAATAAAACTGTTGATAAACGGGTATAATGGGGGCAGTATCTCCTCCCTAATTATCTTACTTTTAAAAGATTAAAATTGACAAGAGAGGCGAATTCCATGCAATTAAGTAAGTTAGAAATTAAAGGATTTAAGAGTTTTGGTGATAAAGTAGTCATTAATTTTGACGAAGGTATTACTGGTATTGTAGGTCCGAATGGCTGCGGAAAATCTAACGTTGTAGATGCTATACGTTGGGTACTGGGTGAGCAGAAAACACGTGCGCTTCGTTCGGACAAGATGGAGAATGTAATTTTCAATGGTACAAAAAACCGCAAACCACAACAAATGGCTGAGGTTTCTTTATCATTCAACAATACAAAAAACTTATTACCAACCGAATATTCTCAGGTTACTATTACCCGTCGTTATTACCGCACAGGTGATAGTGAATACTTATTGAACGGCGTTACTTGTCGATTGAAAGATATCAATGATCTTTTCCTGGATACCGGTATTGGTTCGGATTCGTATGCGATCATTGAATTAAAAATGGTTGATGATATTTTGAACGATAAAGATGGTTCTCGTCGTGAATTGTTTGAAGAAGCTGCGGGTATTTCTAAATTCAAGATGCGTAAAAAACAAACGCTGAAAAAACTAGAAGAAACTGACAAAGATCTTGAACGTGTTGAAGATTTACTTTTTGAAATCAACAAGAACTTGAAATCGCTTGAAAAACAAGCCAAACAGACAGAAAAGTATCACGAAATCAAAGAAGATTATAAAAATGCGAGCATTGATCTGGCAAAGGTTAGTGTGCATTCTCAGCACGAGGAAATACAGGATTTACTTAAAAAGCTGGATGCTCAAAACGATGCGCGTACGCAATACAATTCTCAGATCAACGAGAAAGAAAGTGATGTTGAGCGCGTAAAACTAGACATGGTTAACAAAGAAAAATTGTTATCCGATCGTCAGAAAACATTGAATGAACATGTGAATTTAATTCGCACATTCGAAAGTGATAAAAAAATCAAGAACGAGCGTCTTCGTTTCTTAAATGATAAAAGTAAGTCGTTAACAGATCAGATTGAATTAGACAAGCAAAGCAATGATCGTGCAGCATTCAGCTTAGACAGCTTAACAAAAGAAAAAGAGTCTGCGGAGAAAATTTTTGAAGAGGTTTCACTGAAAGTTGGAAACTGAAACAGGAATACGAAGAGCAAAAAGAAAAAAACAAACTGCTTCAGGAAGAAGTTGGAAATGCTTCAACAGCCTACAAACACAAGCAGGAAGAAGTATACCAATTGAATAAGCAGCTTGAAATCTATGCGATTCAATTATCTTCTTTAAAACAGGAATTAGAAAAAACTACAAGCGATACGTCGGCTCATTCTGCCAACCTTTCTGAATTTGAAACAAAAGCTGCTGAAGTAAAAAGAACGCTTGATATAAAAACAGCAGAGCTTGAAACAATTCAGTCGGAAGACGAACGTATACAGCAGCAGGTTATCACGCTTGAAAAAGACATAGAACAGATTCGCGAACAGTTAACACAAGCGAATAGAAAGCTTGATGCCAAACAGAACGAGTTCAACTTAACCAAATCAATGGTTGAGAATCTGGAAGGTTTCCCTGAAGCAATTAAATTTTTAAAGAAAAATGCTTCATGGGGAAAAGATACTCCGCTCCTTTCCGACATTTTGACTTGCGACGAAAAATTCAGGCTATGTATTGAAAATTACCTGGAGTCGTTTATGAACTACTACGTGGTAGAAAACGAAGCACAGGCAATACAAGCTGTAAATTTATTGAGTGACTCTGCAAAAGGAAAAGCAAACTTCTTTGTATTGACACGTTTCAATAGCTATCAATCTTCTCAGAAAGGCAACTTCTCAGACTGTGTTTCTGCATTGGATATTGTTGAATATGACAGTAAATACAAAGGTTTAATTCAGTATATCCTTGATGGTGTGTATGTGATTACAGGTAATCAGGATATCATTCCGGAAGATGCGCAGTCCATTTTTATTACACAGAACGGTAAGATTGCGAAACGCAAATACAGTATCTCCGGTGGTTCTGTAGGTTTGTTTGAAGGGAAGCGTATCGGTCGTGCTAAAAATATGGAAAAGTTGGAATCTGATATTAAACAGATTACAACTGATATTGAGCAGATACGCATTACACTTGACAGTAAATTAAAAGAGTTCTACTTACTAAAAGAAAATACCAAAAAGCTGGAAGTTGAAGAACTTCGCAGAGAGATCAATTTAGTAAACAACGAATACATTACACTTAAAACAAAACAGGAACAGTTGGCATCAATGCTTTCTGACAATAGTTTGCGGAGAGAAGATGTATTGGAGAAAATTGCGAAGATTGAAGAAGATATCAGCATCAATACTCCGCTTGCAAAAGAAGGTAAAGATGCACTGGAAGGTTTTGAAGAACGTCTGAATTTATTGAACGATGAATTCAGCTTACAGACTACGCAATTAAGCAACAAGTCTGCTGTTTATAATCAGGAAAACATTGGTTTTCATCAACAGCAAAACCGTGTTAATAGTTTAGAGCAAGAGATTGGTTATAAGCAAACCACATTTGATCAAAGTAAAGAACGCATTACTAAAAACCACGAAGAACTTGAAACAACAAATGGCGAGATCCGCCAGATGGTTGATAGCGCTGACGTAAGTGAAGATGAATTAATTTCTTTCTATAAAGAAAAAGAAACAATTGAACAAGGTGTACACGAAGCGGAGAAAGATTATTACAGCACGCGTGTTCGCATTGATGAAGTAGAAAAAGAGGTTAAAGAAATCAGACGTCTGCGTGAGGAATGCGATGAAATACTTGTTTCACTTCAGAACAGAGTAACTGAAACCAAGATCGGCTTAAGTTCCATTAAAGAACGTTTATCGGTAGAATTCAATCTGAATCTGGATGACATACTTGCAAATCAGAACCCGGATGATGTTTTGCCATCTGAAGAAGAATTAAAAGAAAAAGTAATTAAAATAAAGAACAGCCTTGACCGCTTAGGTCCTATCAACCCAATGGCGATGGAAGCGTATCAGGAGATCAAAGAACGTCATGTATTCATTTCAACACAAAAAGAAGATTTAGCTAAATCAAAAGAATCGTTGATGCAAACCATCAATGAAATTGACATAGTAGCTAAAGCAACATTCTTAGACGCATTTGAAAAAATTCGTGATAACTTTATTCGCGTGTTCCGTTCGCTGTTTACTGATGAAGATACTTGTGACCTGAAACTGGTTGATCCGGAAAATCCGTTGGATTCTGCTATAGATATTATGGCGAAACCAAAAGGCAAACGTCCGTTAACAATTAATCAATTATCCGGAGGAGAAAAAACCCTTACAGCAATTTCTTTGCTATTTGCTATCTACCTGATCAAGCCTGCTCCGTTCTGTATCTTTGATGAGGTTGATGCGCCATTAGATGATGCTAATATTGACAAGTTCAATAACATCATCCGTCAATTTGCGGGAGAGTCTCAATTTATCATTGTTACACATAACAAGCGTACTATGGCAAGTACAGATATCATTTACGGTATTACCATGGTAGAGCAAGGTGTATCAAGACTTGTACCTGTAGACTTGCGTTCATTGAACGAAGCATAACCGTTATTAACGCTTATATAATAAAAAAGTCTCCCGCTGTTAGCAGGAGACTTTTTTATTATATCATTTCTCGTTTAAAGAACCGAATTACTTCGTTGTGGTATCTGTTGAAGGTACAGCAGGTAATGCATTGCTGTAGTTTGATTTTTTAATAATATCTTCAAAAAATAAGATAGACCAGATGATGTTTTGTTTATCCGCGTAAGGAATAATATCAACAAGCGTTTCATTTACAGAAGTAATATATTCTTCTTTATTTTTAACTTCTTTTTGAAGATGGGCAACATTTGCAGATGTCTGAGGAATACTCATTTCGGCCAATGTAGCGCCTGGCTTGCTATGCAATGCAAGATATGGCAATACTTCAGTAATAATGGCAACACGTTCCTGATAAATTGCTGTCAACTCTAATTTGCTTAATAATTCCAATTCTTCTTTTGTGTATGTCTTTTTAAGAATAGCATCAGCGCTTACATAAGTTAAAGTAGTTGTGGCAGTTTTCTGTGCAAATACATTTTCTGCGGCAAGCATAAATGTTACTACGATAAGTACTGACAATTTTGACATAAATGAGTTCATATACATTAAGTTTTCTGGTGCTATTATTATACTCTAATAAAGATACAATTTATAGTTCAAAGAATTATAATACATATTTGTGTATTTTCAGTAAAGTGGTCTAAAAATAGCCGAATAAAATTATAATCAACTAAAAAACAACAATATACAATTAAGTCAAATATTGAGATTCATTGAAATTTTGTGAAGCAATAATCAATTCAGGAAAAAATAAATCGAAACATTTCTGCATTTCTCCGTAGTGCAGTTGTAACACTTTTGTTGCATCCTCCATGTGAGAAACGAATGATGCTCTTCTTGACATACCTCTGAATACTTGCTCCATGCCATGAAAGTTTGCATAATTACTTAACCAATCCTGACGTATCATATAAGGTAATAATTCCTGCACACGTTCAGGCAACATCTTGCTATTCTTTTGTAACAATGCATATACTGATAATGCGTAAGCGGTTAACGGAACATTGGAATATTTCGACCAGTCTTTTGCTAAATAATGATCCATGTATATATCCATCACTACAGCATTATATTTACCAAAATACGGAGCAATAATTTTTTTGGCGTCGCTTATAACAGAGTGTGTATCGGTATAATGATCAATAAACCGATGTAAATGAATACCCTTTTGAATTTCGGATGAATACTCCAGTATCTCTTTACCCTTTATAGAATCAGCT
>Ga0210389_10003180_pt1 | contig 12818 bp, 9 predicted proteins | sample IncBWH28OmetaG_FD_160127 | JGI IMG/M metagenome (GOLD analysis project Ga0210389, IMG submission 160127) | Forest soil microbial communities from Barre Woods Harvard Forest LTER site, Petersham, Massachusetts, United States - Inc-BW-H-28-O ...
CTACACTAATGGCACGAGCGAGAAATTCCTGGGTGAGTTCATGCAGGGCCATCGCCAGAGCGTTGTATTAGCCACGAAATACTCCAACGCTGCGCCAGGCAATGATCCGAATGCGGCGGGCAATCATCGCAAGAGCATGATGCAAGCAGTGGAAGCGAGTTTGAAGCGATTGCAAACCGACTACATCGATCTGTACTGGGTGCACATCTGGGATGGGATCACACCAGTGGAAGAAGTCATGCGTGGACTGGACGATCTCGTTCGCCAGGGAAAGATTCTCTACGCCGGCATCTCGGACGCTCCCGCCTGGTGGGTCGCCCAGCCTTTCAGCAACGGAGCTATTCGTGCGGTGGAGCAAGTGGGCTTTAGCGCAAGCCGATCGGATTGACCCGGCTTTAGGAGGTGCATTTTTGAGGGCAATGCAAGATGAAGATGATGCCGAGCAGATGAAAACGCCGACCAACAATTTGAGCGTGTGACATGTTCACAAACGGGTTCAAAACTGAGGACTGTCATCAAAATTCTCACTACAGTTGGAGCAAAACAGGCAAAGGCCAGCAAACCGCAAAAATAGAAAATTACCGCTGGCAAAGGGATTTAGTTGATTTTCGAGTCGGTTACAGGAAGGACCGTTTTAGCCTTAGGAAACCGGCGCTTTATCAATCTGAGCTAGCCCAGCTTCGGTAATCGGGACTGCTGCAATGCCCCCAGTCTGGTCCGGCCCGGAGGACTCGCAGGGGCCTCGCCGGATTTGCTTCAGAAAGAGGACTCTCCGCCGGGGCTTAGTAGCTCTCACTACCTGCAAGATTCTCTACATAAAAACAAATCGGAACCCTTGCGGGCCCCGCGTATCCGTCGCGTATCCGAATCCAGGAATTTTAGCTTTTCTAGCGTTTCCTGAGTTTCGTCAAATGAATAACTTACGTGTTTTCAATTGGGACGTTCGGTTCGATTCCCCCCGCCGGCACCACTCAATCCTCGACGATCGAATCGCGCAATCGGGCCCCAGCCGCTGATCCGCTCACCAGTCCGCCTGAGAAGACTGCTGAGGCCCCGATTTTCTTCGGAATTCCTACGTATCCAAAACTGGTTGCACGATTCCTTCCCCTGGAACCGCGTAGATTCGTCCATTCGCTATTCGTATTAAGTCGGTTTGACTTAACGTAGAGAACTGTATTGAATTGTTAGCCTGCCCTGCCGGTTGAACCGGCGGGGACGTTACCTGCCTGATGGGGGAATTCGCCGTGATTACGTTCTTAAATTCTGCCGCCGCGCCTGTTTCTGATGCCAGTGCCCTCCGCTATTGGCAAAGTACGAAATCGCTGATTTTTCGATGCACAACGGTGGCGCTGTTTCTCCTCAGCCTTCGGATGCCCGCAGCGCAGGCGCAGGTTTCGGCGAGCATTCGCGGGGTGGTGACGGACGCGGCGAGCGCGCCGGTGGCCCAGGCGGCCGTAAACGTGAAGAACCTGGAGACCGACGTCGTCCGGACAGTGAGCACGGATGAGGCCGGCAGGTACCTGGTGCTGGCACTACCCGTCGGCAGGTATGAAGTGCGGATTACGAAGAGTGGCTTTCAGGACGCGGTGCAGAGCGGCATTTCCTTGGTTGTCGGCGAAGAGGCAAGCGTCGATCTCCGATTGCAGGTGAGTGCGGTGAAGTCCGAAGTGAAAGTCACGAGCGATGCGCCAATTGTGAGCGTGACCACGCGGGACATCAGCGGCCTGGTTGGCGAGCAGGCCGTGAAGGATCTTCCTTTGAACGGGCGAAGCTACGATCTGCTGCTGCCGCTCAATCCGGGCATCGTGAATTTCACTTCGCAAAAGACCGGGGGGACGGGGATTTCTAATTCCACCACCGGGAACAATTTCTCCGTCACGGGCAACCGGCCGCAACAGAATATTTTCCTGCTGAACGGGGTGGAGTACACGGGCGCGGCGGAAAACAACATGACGCCGGGCGGGCCGAGCGGAATGCTGCTGGGCGTGGAGGCCGTGCGCGAATTCAATGTGCAGCGGGATTCCTACAGCGCGGAGTTGGGCAAGCGGCCAGGCGGGCAAGTGGTGATCGTGACGCAGTCCGGCGGGAACCAATGGCATGGCGCCGTGTACGAGTACCTGCGGAACAACGCGCTGGATGCGGCGAATTTCTTCGACCAAGGCTCCGCCCCGCCGTTTCAGCGGAACCAGTTTGGTGCTTCTTCCGGCGGAGCGATCCAGAAGAACAAGACATTTCTGTTCGGGAACTATGAAGGTTTCCGGCAGAACCTTCACCAGACGTCGGTGGCGTTCGTGCCGGATGCAGACGCGCGCGCGCAGGCAGCACCGGCCGTAGTGCCGCTCTTGAACTTGTGGCCGGTTGCTCCCGCCGGCGCGCCGGATGTCCCGGCAGGAACGGTGAACGGAGCGCCCGTGGGAATTGCCACAGTGTTCAGCAGCCCATTGCAGACGATTCGCGAAGATTTCGGGACCGTGCGTGTGGATCATATTTTCTCAGCAAAAGATTCGCTCGCTGGAATTTACACCGTGGACGATGGCGGCGACGTGACGGCAACGCCAGTGAATCCTTTTGGCAGCGATATCCTGAATTTGCGCGAGCAGGTTTTCAGTCTGGAGGAGACTCATATTTTTTCACCTTCCCTGCTGAATACCGCGCGATTCGGATTTTCGCGCGCCGGATATTTCTTTACGGGCCTACCTACGCCTGGGACTCCCGCGGCCAGCGTACCAGGTTTTCTTTTAGGGCTTCAGGTAGGCGCGGTGGTAGTGGGCGGAAGCGCGGCTTCGAATCCCCAGGCTTCGATTGGTCTCGCCGGCAGCAACAACGGCAGCAACCTGCATATCGCGCGCAATCTGTTTACGTATGAGGATCGGGTGACGATGACGAAGGGGCGCCACCAGCTGAGTTTTGGCGCATGGTTCCAGCGGTTCCAGTCGAACGAGATCATCGCGCTCAGCCAGTATGGGCAGGCAACGTTTGCCAGCTTGTCCACCTTTCTACAGGGCACCGCATCCTCCTTTCTGTTCGATCCGGCGCCGACGAAGCTTTACTGGCGGTCGTTGTTCGGAGCGTTCTATGCCGAGGACGTATTTCGCGTGAATTCGAAATTGACGATTTCGCTCGGCTTCCGCGCCGAATTTTCCACCGGATGGAATGAAGCGCATGATCACGCGTCGAACTACACGTTTACCGACGGAGTGATTAACTCGCAGCCGGGGATCGGCGGCTCGCTCTTCACAACAAACAACGCGAAATTCCTGCCGCAGCCGAGGATTGGCGTTGCGTGGAGCCCGTTCAGCAGCAAGACTGTAGTTCGCGCGGGCTTCGGGATGTACAACGACCTGCAGGACGCGCTGGGGTATCGCGCGGACCAGAATGCGCCGTTCAATCCGACGTACAGCATTTCGAACTTCAAGATTACCTCTTCTTCGCTCCCGATTGATCCAACAATGCCAGTGCCGGCCGGCGCGAAGCTTGTTCCCGGCGGCGTTCAGCCGGATATGAAGACGCCGACGCTGATTTCGTGGTCGCTGCGCGTGGACCGGGAGCTTTCGCCGAACACGGTATTGACGATTGGCTATGTCGGCTCGCACGGATATCACGAATTAATCGGAATCGATGCCAATGAGCCGACGCCCGTGATCTGCCCGGCCTCTCCGTGCCCGGCGGTTTTTCCGACGGTGGACCCAACGGCAAACCAGCCCGTCACGATTGCGACCGGCTTCCCGGTTGGCTCGCCTCTGGCAGGCGCTCCTGTCCCGGCTGGGACGTACTACATTCCGTTCGTTTCGCCTGCTACACCCCGGCCGAATCCTTCCATCGCTAACACGTGGACATGGTTCTCCGTGGGCAACAGCTCGTATCACGCGCTGCAAGTGGACCTGCGGCGGCGATTCAGCCACGGGCTTTCGGTGCGTGGCGTCTACACACTTTCGAAAGCGCTGGATGACGGCGATTCTTTGAATCAGACGACCGCGGGAAACGCGCCTGGCCTGGTGTCGAATCCTTTTAATCTGGCTGCGGACAAGGGGCTCGCTACCTATGACGCGAGGAACGTCGGCGTGGTCAATGTGCTATATGATTTGCCGTTCGGCAGAGGGCAAATGTTTGCACGAGACGTGGAAGGCTGGCGCGACAAACTGGTGAGCGGGTGGACGGTCTCCAGCATCGTCACGGCGCAATCGGGATTTCCGTTTACACCGCAACTCAGCTACAACCCTTCCAATAACGGCGACACGCGAAATCCGGTGCGGCCGTTTTTGAATCCTGATTTCAAGGGGCCCGTGGTCCTGGGGAATCCGAATCAGTGGTTTAATCCGGCCGCTTTCATCGCGCCTCCCTCATCGGGCGGTTTTTTCGGCGATGTAGGCCGGAACACGTATATCGGACCGGGCCTTGCGACGTGGGATTTTTCGGTGCTAAAGAACACCCGGATTCGCGAGAGCCTGAATCTGCAATTTCGCGCGGAGATTTTCAACCTGCTGAATCGCGCGAATTTCAATACGCCAAATCTAATCGTGTTCACCCCACCGACGGCGAGCAACCCCTCCGGATTGTCGGGCACGGCGGGCGCGATCACCAGCACGTCCACGACAGCTCGGCAGGTGCAGTTCGCGCTGAAATTGCTCTGGTAGCTCGATTGACAGTTTTGGCCGGCTCCGGCAGCATAGCGGACCAGTGTCCACTTTTCCCTCTCACTCATCGCAGGTGCCGGATTTAGTTTTGGCGAACCCGACAGCGGGCGGCGGGTTGGCACTTGAGGACCTGCCGCGACTTCGCGCATTTGCAATAGAAAAACAATGGAACGCGGAATTCCGCAGTGCTGGGAGTGCGGCAGAATTCGCGCAAATCGCGCGGGAAGAAGCTGGGGCGGGCCGCATGCGGATATTCGCGCTGGGCGGCGATGGAACTTTTCAAGCGCTATTGAACGCGGTGGCGGGGAACGCTCGGGTTTCGATCGGGATCTTGCCGGCCGGGGGAGGAAACGATCTGGCGTCGGCGCTGGGATTGCCGTTGGATCCCGTGCAAGCCGCGGAGATGATCTTGACGCGGGGAGAAGAGGTGCCGCTAGATGCGGCACGCGCGCGCACCGCCGATGGCGCGGAACGACTGTACATGGGCGGAGGAGGCGTGGGGCTGGACGCAGAGGCGGCGCGTTTCGCGAGCGGGGTTTACCGGAAGATGCGGGGAAGGAGCAGGTATCTGCTTTCCGCGATCCGCGCGCTGGGAAAATTCCGGGGGATTGAGATGCGAGTTTCAATGGAAGGCGCAGAACAAAGTTCATTGCAAGGAACGGCGCTGGTGCTGGGAGTTCTGAACACGCCGAGTTATGGCGGGGGATTGCGGCTGGCGCCGGAGGCACGATTGGACGATGGGCGTCTCGATCTGGTTCTGCTGGAAAATCTGAGCGCGCTGGAAATTGCCGGGATCTTGCCGCGCCTGGCCGTCAGCGGCGAGATCCGGACAGCGCGGATTCAGAGGCATCGCGTAACGCGGGCGCGGATTCAGACAGAGCGGCCGTGCGCGTTTCATGCGGATGGGGAGATTGTGGGGATGACGCCGGTGGAGATTGCGGTAGTGCCGGGAGCGATGCGGGTGTGGCGGCCACGGGCGGCGGGCCTGCTTTAGTCGACGAAATCGATTACGGCGCCTTCGTGACGATAGAGAAAGCCGACGAACTGGCCGAAATTCGGTGAAAAGACATTGTTGTAGACGGCGTTGAAGTTGCCGTGATTGGTCACGTTGAGCGTGTAGACACCCAGGCGGATATGGTGCTTCTTGCCCCCGCGGTTGCCGAGAAACGGCACGCGAAACTGCCGGTAGAGTTTCATATCCAGCGAAAAATACTCTGGGAACCGCTTGCCGTTGGGTGTACCCACATACTGCTGTTCAATATCGATCGGCGAGTATGGGAACCCAGTGTGAACGTCGACGAGCGGACTGAACGTCAGTTTCCACGGCAGAGCGAAAATTCCCCAGCCGACGACGCGATTCGGAATGTCCGACGAAAGGATGCCGTACTCGTTCGGGCGAATCACCGGAGCGGCGAACGGGATATAAATATTCGAAAGGCTGTTCAGATCGCCGCGCGAGCGGCTCCAGATGTACGAGACGTTGATCTGATCGCGTTCGCGCAGAGAATAATGCGCCGTGGCTTCCAGTTCGCGATAGTGGGAGGAGCCGGTGTTTGTAAGTCCCTCGAAGGAAGGGCCACCGGTGGCCGAGGTGAACGGATTCACAGTGAAAAGATAGGTGGCATGGCTGTCCAGATAGCCGACCCGGAGCTGAAGATTTCTGTAGAGTTCATGCTCGAGCTGTCCGTTCCAGGTTACGTTGCGCGGCGTGGTGCTGGGCTTGACGGGCAGGGCAGGCGCGGTCAGGGGATTCAAATTGGCAACGAAAGCGTTGGTGTAGGTGACAGGCGGTCCGAGGGGGATCAAACCCGTAGGGTCGAAATCGGTGATGGTGCGGCTGGGGTTGGCCGCAAAATTAGCTGCCAGCAGCGGCAACACTCCGTAGAAAATACCGGCGCCGGCGCGAATCACGGTCTTGCCGCTTTTTCCCGGCGAGTAGGCGACGCCCGCGCGTGGCGCAATGGCGAACGGCCAGCCCGAAGTTTCTGTGGAGATACGCGCGCCGAGGTCCACGCTCCAGTGGGTATCCAGCACCCAATGATCCTGCAAGAATTCGGCCACCGAACTATCGGAAGGAGCCTGGGAAGGCGCGGCGCCAAAGGTGATCTGTTGCGCCAGGGAATTGTCCGCGCGAAGAAGCTGGATCGGATGCGACAGCGTGTTTCCAAAGAACGAACGGTAATCGATGTCGGCGCCGACCCGGATTTCGTGTTCACCGTGCCAGTGCACCTTGGGGAATTGGAACGAGGGAACGGCCTGGAACTCCTTGCCGCGGCGCGACCACTGATTGAAGTAGTTACCGCCATATCCCTGCGGCGTAATGAGCATGTCCTCCGGCCCCTGGCCGTGGGCGTTGCTATCGAAGCGCATGTACTGCGCGACGACGCCAAGGATTGCACCCGAGCTGAACTGATATTTGTCATTCAGGCCGAGCGCGACCCCGCTCTGGTTCAGGTCGTTGGCAGCGCCGAGCGGAACGAGCGCACTGATGTCCACATGCTGCTGACGCAGCGGAAACGCATTCACGGTCAGCGTAAGCACATGATTGGGCGCAAGAATAAATTCGAGGGTTGAGAAGGAGTTGAATCCCTGGCGCTTGCTGATATCGAACGGCCAGGGGAGGCCCTCAACCGTGGTCTTTTTCATTTCATACTGGAAGGACTCGGAAAACAGCAGCTTGTGCGGGATCAACGGCGCGTCGAAAGAGACTCCGGGAATAGCTTCGGCAAGACCGACCATGCCGCCCTTTTTGCCGAGTACGGAAGGGACGATTCCGCGAACTTTAAAGCTCCACTGGTCGTCAGGCGGCCGGGTTTCGATGGTGGTGAGTCCGCCGGAAAAACTGCCCAGGCTGGAATCGTAAGGGGTCTTGTAGACGGCGAAGGATTCGACGGCGTCGGTGGGGATGGGGACACCAAAGCTACCGGTGACCGGATCGGTGGTGCGAGCTGAATTAACGAGCAACAAGCTCTGATTTTCGTCGGCCCCTTTCAGGGTCAGCTTGCTGTCGAGCGTCTTGATGACTCCGGGTGTGAACGGAAGGATGTCTTTTATTTTTTCCTGTGGCGTGGGAATGGTGGTGAGTTCCGCGTTGGTAACGGTAGCCGGAGGCGGAGCGGCAGTCTCCGTGGAGATGGACGCGGCGGTTTCCTTCACTTCGACTTTCTCGGCGACAACGTCAAGCTCGAGCGTGAAATCCTGGACCATTTGCTGTTTCGGTGCCAGGGCAACGGATTTCGAAATGGATTTGAAACCTTGCAGGGTGATGGTGAGGGTGTAGGTGCCGGGCTCGAGATTCTGGAACTCGTAGGCGCCATGTTCATCCGTGTCTGCGCTGAGGGGAGTGCCGTGCAGCGGCTCGCCGGAGAGTTTCACGGAAATTCCAGCCACGCCGGATGGAGTATTGTCCTGAACTGTCGTGACAGTTCCGCGGATTGTGCCGGCCTGAGCGCTGGCCTTTTTAGGGGAAGCATCTTGCGCGAAGGCGGAAGAAGCCGCGAACAACACGACGAAAGCGAGAAGAGTACGCGAAACCCAAGACCCGGCGCCGCGGCGGTGTTTCTCGTTCGAAATCGGGCTGTTTTCAAGCCGGGAAAACAGGGATAGGACTGGATTAATGTTGCGGCTCATGCAAAGACTTGGAAAACCTTTCTTTCAGTTTATTCGAGGGAGCAGCTTTCCTGGGCGGAGAACCTTCTCCTGACAATCCCCAACGGCTCAATTCCGATTTGACTGCTTTCCCCGTTCCATCGGCCGCCTGGCGAGAAGTGCTGCGAATGCGGCGGCGAAACCCCAGGACCTGTAACCCATCGTCCAAGCCCCCCAAGGCCGGACAAAGAACTGCTCGAGACTCCCGCTACCACTTATGCGCTGCGCGGATCGAGAAACACGCTCCTATTAATGGTAACAGAAGGAACTCTGGCAATTGCCAAAGAGAGTCGCTGTGTGTTTCTTGACGACAAATGTTATTCAAATAAAAGAACTTAGGAAATCAGCGCTTCGTCCGAACTGCGATCTCAACTTTTCTTCCGGTCGATTTTCAGATTGATGATCATTTCCTTGCGGTTATCCAGGGAAGAAACGTTGCGCACGGGAGACTTCGCCCCCTCAAATTCTGCCCGCACTTCGTAATCGGCGTTCGGGTCCAGTCCGCTGAACCGGTAATTTCCGTCAGTATCAGCGAAATTGCTGCGGACGGCGTTGGTGCGCAGATTTTTCAGGAACACGACGCTGTTGGGCAATGGGTTTTCGGATTTGTCGCTGACGACACCGCGGACTGTGCGCAGTTGCGTTTCTTTCTTGGAATCCTGGGCGGCGCCGGTAAACACAAAAAGGAAAAGCAGGCTGAAAAGTACAGCAATGTTCCGGGCGTGACTCATTTCGTGTCTCCTGCCTTCGCTGGCTTGGTGCTTTCCAGTTTAAACGTCAGCCGCTTTTGTACGTCCGCCATATTCGCCACGAAAGCCTGCGATTCTTCCTTGTAGTTTTTCTCGCGGACCACCACTTCATATTCGATGCCGTCGGGCACGCGAATGGCAAATTCACCGCGCGAATTCGTGTAGGTATCGTAGCGGAACTTTTTCTCACCCTTGCGGCGGATCCTGATTTCAACGCCGGGGAAGGCCAGGGCGTGCTCATTGAAAACGGTGCCGAGAATCAGAAAGGGTGGGATTTTGCTTTTGTGCTTGCTGGTGCTGGAGCTTTCCTGCACGGGCGCCGGTGTAGGCGCCCCCGCTGGGGCCTGAGGGGACGCAGGAGGTGAAGGCGAAACGGGCTCCTGGGCCGCATCCAGGGGCAGCAAAAAAAGAATGGCGAAAACGAGCGTTCTGATCAAGAAGCGCATAGGCAGAAGGCTGCATGGGAAATGGTCCACGTCAAATTAGATGGATTCCTGGAATATCAGGGATGCCTGGGGAACGCGGGGACTTGCTTCACTCGTCCTCATCCTCGGCTTCATCCTCGTCGTCATCGTCATCCGGAAGGTCGCCGTCCTCATCAACATCGTCTTCGTCCTCGGCGTCTTCCTCATCCTCTTCGTCGTCTTCTTCGTCGAGGTCATCGGAAATGGGGTTCAGGGCCACGGGATGCGTCTGCGAAACTTCCAGTTCGCATTCGCACTCGGGGCAGCTCAGGATTTCTCCCTCTTCCACTTCGTCTTCGTCCACATCGATTTCAGCGGAACATTCAGGGCAGCGGAGCACGTCTCCATCCTCCGATTCGATTTTCAGCCGGCGCAGCTTGCAATCCCAGGACCCACCAACCGGCGTATTATATACCCGGTGAAGGAAGCTTCTGTCGAGGCTCATTCACCGGCTATTCAGTGTAACTCAACACCTTCGATGAAAGAATAACAGGCCATGGCGAGAGAGTACCCGGATCGGCCGGTAGTGGGCATTGGCGGCGTTGTCATTGAGAACGAGCGGGCGCTGCTGATTAAGCGGGGCAGCGAGCCGCTGCTGGGACAATGGTCGATCCCCGGCGGGACGCTGGAGCTGGGAGAGTCTTTGCAGCAGGGCGTTGCGCGGGAATTGCTGGAGGAAACCGGACTCGAAGTGCAGGTGCTGGACATGATTGAGGCCTTCGACCGGATTTTCCTGGATGCGGCGGCGGCCAATTCGAACGACAGGTCTCGCCCCAAGTATCACTACGTCATCGTGGACTATCTTTGCGAGCGGCTAGCGGGCAAAGCCCAGGCGGGGAGCGACGTTACGGATATCGCGTATGCGACGGAACAGGAATTAGAAAAATTCCAGATGACGTCAACCGCCATGCGCGTGCTTCACCGCGCTTTTGCCATGGATCGGGAACGCCGGAAAACGGGCTAGAAACTCGCCCCTTCCTTGCTTATTTCATCAACTTCAGAATCTCAATGCTGCCGTTAGAATTTGTCAGGGAAAGCGTGCACCCGCCATTACCGATTTTGCCTGTCAGAGAATCGCCGCCAACCTGGCCGCTGGTGGTGATTGGCAATTCGGTATTGATGCGCCCGAAGGAAGTACGCGCCGTGAGGGTGTAACCCGCGCTTTCCGGAAGGCGAACTTGAATGGGTGAAAACGAGGTTTTCGCGGAAATATTCTTGCACGCTGACGAACCACGCGCCGCGGTCAGCATTACGGCACCATTCTGATTGTCCACGGTGATGTTGCCGCCGATATCGTCGAGTGAAACCGAAGCAAAGCTGGTTTTGGCGGAAGCGTCGCCCTTCACCGAACTTGCCGTGACCTGACCGTTGGAATTCTCGATGGTCAGGTTGCCATTCACCCGGGTGATGGTCACCGCCCCAAAACTTGTCTTCGCGTAGGTGTCGCCGCCCATGTCGTTCAACAAAATGCGGCCGTTGCCGGTGGTGGCCCTGACGCCGCGCCGCAAGCCGCTCGCTTCGATTGCGCCAAACGAAGTGTTTAGTGTGGCAGTCCCTTTGATTTCGCGGAGACTGATCAAGCCGTTGGAATTTTCAATCTCCACTCCGCCGCTGATCTGCTCCAGAGACACTTCGCCGAAACTGTTGCGCACATAAACATCCTCGCCGGTTGGCCCGCCGGTGACGCGGCCATTGTTGGCAGTGCACTTCACGTGGCCAGTGATGTTTGCGAACGTGATCGCGCCGAAGCTGCCGTTCAGATCCGCTGCACCGCTGACGGTGTTCGCTTCGATCGCGCCATTGTTGTTGCTGACGGTGAGGGAGCCGTGAATATTGCGCGCCGTCACCGGGCCGAAGGAGTTATTCACCCTAGAGTTGCCCGCGTCGGTGATTTCCACGGGACCGTTGCCGCCGACAATCGTGACGCTGCCCTGGATATTCTTTGCCGTGATGGAGCCGAAGCGGTCCTTGATATCCACGATTCCCTTCACCGAAGAGACAGTGACCGTTCCGTTGCTGTTGATGACTGTCAGGTCGCCTGCTGCGCCCTCCGCCTCCACGCTGCCAAACGAATTCGAGAGTTTACCCGCGCCCACATCGCGGACTGTCAGTTGGCCGTGGCTGTTCTCGACGTCGTTCCAGGCGCGGGCGCCGCGAATGTCCACGTTGCCGAAGGCGTTCTTGACCCAGAGTTTCGCTTCCGAAGGAACCGCGATGTCGTAATCGACGGAGTAAGAGTTCTTGTGACCCACTCGCAATACTAGCGGACTTTCCGAGGGAACGACTGTGCGAATTCTGATTCCCTGCGAGTCCTGATTCACTTCGATCTGCACGCTTTCCACGAATTTTTCAGCTTCCGACTGCGAGCCCGCCTGCGAGCGGATGGTCGCGGAAATGACCGCTTCGTGGGAGTTTTCGCCGTGAATGCGGATTTCGCCAAACTTGTTTTCAATGCTCAGCGTCTGCCCCGCGGCGAGGGGAAGCGTTTTTTGAAACTGGCGCGAAGCCGCGTCCTGCCCAGTGTTGGCGACGGCCGCGGTCGGAAGGGTCAAGACGCAGGCGATCAGCAGAGCAGACCCGCACGTACGCGGCGAATTGATTGCGCGGACAAAGTTCATCGTTTCGTCTCCAGAACATCTTGCAGGGTCTGCTGCTTTTCCTGGTACATCGCCAGAAGTTGCTTGCGGAGGTGCGTATTCGAAGGATTCTCACCGGTTTGAGCACGCAGGTCGGCAATCGCGCTATCCAGAACCAGAAGTTTTTCACGATAGCTGGCCATCAACGGCGTGTCCGAGCCCAACTGCGGACCGGCGTCGGCCGCGAGTATATCGATGGCAGTCATGTATTCGCGTTCGGCGCGCTCGACTTCGGCGAGAGCGCTGGTCTTGAGCAGTTTATTTCCGGGATCCGTTGCCGAGCCACCCCGGTGGATGTAGAGATAGCCGCTGGAAACCGCGAGGGCTACGACCATGGTACCGACGAGGGCCGACTGCCAAGCCGTGGCAGCGTGGCGCCAGAAATCGAGGGAACTCCAAAACCCGGCTCGAGGGGCCGGCGCGGCTTGTTGCTGGCGGAGCGAAGTTTCGATGCGAGCCCAAAGAGCCGGGCTTTCCTGGTAGTCGCGCATTTCTTCGGCCGCTGCACTCAACTGCTTCCAGGCGCGCAATTCCTCGGCGCAAGCCACACAGGTGACGGCGTGCTGTTGGAGCGCGGCCCACTCTTCGGGCGAACCGTCGAGCAAAATCCGTTCCCGATCGTTGCAGGTGACATTCATTGCGCGCCTCCCGTTGCGGAACTGCGGGGAGGTTCCAGCATGGTGCGAA
>Ga0210389_10003184_pt1 | contig 12806 bp, 5 predicted proteins | sample IncBWH28OmetaG_FD_160127 | JGI IMG/M metagenome (GOLD analysis project Ga0210389, IMG submission 160127) | Forest soil microbial communities from Barre Woods Harvard Forest LTER site, Petersham, Massachusetts, United States - Inc-BW-H-28-O ...
GGAAAAGTGTTTCAGGCTGGCGGCATTCCGGTCACCGTTATCGGCGTGGTTGGCGACGTAAAAGAGTGGGACATCCGCAAGGATGTGCCTCCGCAGGCATATTTCCCGCTCACCGCGGCTCTCGACAATGAGGGATTTGGTGTGGAGCTCACGGTGAAGACCACCGTCGCTTCGCGTAGCGTTTTGGCGGCAATTCGTAGCGACCTCCACGCGCTCGACGGCGGCCTGGCCGTCTTCCGCCCGCGCACCATGGATGAAGTCATCGCCGATGCCATGCAGGACACCAGCGAGCAAACCATGCTGCTCGGAATATTTGCAGGGCTCGCGCTGCTCCTTGCGGCCGTGGGAATTTATGGAGTGATGGCTTATGTCGTGACGCAACGCACGCACGAAATCGGCGTGCGCATGGCCCTCGGCGCGCAGCAGCAGGACGTGTTGCGCCTGGTCCTCGGCGAAGGCTCGCGGCTCACCGCCATCGGCGTGGGACTCGGCCTGGCCGCCGCGTTTGTTCTCACGCGATTGCTGCACTCGCTGCTTTTCGGCGTCAGCGCGAGCGATCCATACACGTTCGCGGGAGTTTCCATCCTGCTCGCGCTCGTCGCCATGGCGGCGTGTTACATCCCAGCTCGCCGCGCCTCGCGGGTGGATCCGATGGTCGCCTTGCGTTACGAATAAAGGTTGCAGCGAGCATCCCTGAGGGAGCGAAGCACCGAAGACCCTTACTCTAGCCAAAATTTTTCCAGGAGCTCAAGAATGGAAACGCTGCTGCAAGACATCCGCTACGGCATTCGCATGCTGGCGAAAAATCCCGGGTTCACAGCCATTGCTGTGCTTACTTTGGCTTTGGGCATTGGTGCGAACACCGCTATTTTCTCTGTCGTTAATGCCGAGCTCCTGCGTCCTTTGCCTTTCCGCGATCCGGGCCAGCTGGTTCGCGTCGCCTCCGCCAATTCGAGACTCCACACCGTCAACGGCGCGGTCTCGTATCCCGATTTTGCCGACTGGCGCTCGCAAAATCGCGTGTTCCAGGATATGGCTGCGTACACGGACTCTAGCTTTGCGCTTACGGGCATCGAACAGCCCGCGCATCTGCAGGCGGCGACTGTGACCGCCGGCATGTTCAAGGTGTTGGGAGCCTCTCCGGAATTGGGCCGCGGGTTCCTGTCGGAAGAGGATCAGCCGCACCATCACGTCGTAATTCTCAGTCATAGTTTGTGGAAGGAGCGCTTCGGCGGCGATCCGCAAATCATCGGCCGCGTGATTACTCTCGATAACAGCGCGTACACGGTGGTGGGCGTGATGCCAGCCAGCTTTCAGTATCTTTTGCAACACGAAGCGCCGGCGCTATGGTCCAGCTTCAGTCCTATGCGCGAATCCACTACGGATTCGCCCACGATGGCCGACGAGCGCGACGCGCATTTTTTAAGGGTTATCGCGCGGCTGAAGCCTGACGTCACCCTGGCGGAGGCGCAAGCCGACATGGACGTAGTCGCCGAGTCGCTGGCGAAGCAATATCCCGACACGAACAAATATTTCCGCGTGCGCGCGGCGTCCGAACAGGACGATCTGACGCAAGGCATACGCCCGGCGCTGTTCGTGATGATGGTCGCGGTGGGATTTGTGCTGCTGATCGCCTGTGTGAACGTGGCAAATCTGCTGCTGGCGCGAGCCACCGGCCGCACGCGCGAAATCGCTATACGATCGGCGCTTGGCGCCGGACGCAATCGTGTGGTTCGACAGCTCCTGACTGAAAGCATCTTGCTCGCGCTAATGGCCGGCGCTCTGGGCCTGCTGTTCGCATTATGGGGCAGCGCCGCGCTAGTGCGCTTCAGCCCAGCCAATCTGCCGCGCATCGCTGAAATTCAGATGGATGGATGGGTGCTGGCGTTTACGATGGGATTATCGCTGGCGACGGGAATCTTGTTCGGGCTCGCGCCTGCTCTGCAAGTGTCGCACGCCAATATCGTGGATGCTTTGAAGGAAGGTGCGCTCAGCAGCACTGCTGGACGAGGGCGACATGCCTTGCGCAGTTCGCTGGTCATCGTGCAAATGGCGCTGGCGCTCGTATTGCTGGTCAGCAGCGGGCTGCTGATTCGCAGTCTTGTGCGTCTGCAGAACGTGAATCCTGGATTCGATCCGCACAACGTGATGACGTCCAATGTGGATTTGCCGGACGCCAAATACACAGACGCCAAGAAAGCTGAATATTTCAAGGATCTGATGCCGCAGCTCAAGGCGCTGCCGGGAGTGCAATCCGCCGCGGGAATTTATCCGCTGCCGATGGGTGGCGACGAAATTCGCACCAGCTTTCAGGTTGATGGGCATCCGGTTGCGAAGAGCGAGGAGCCGCACACTTCTCTTCGCGACGTGACGCCGGATTATTTTGCGACGATGCGGATTCCCATTCTGCAGGGCCGAGATTTCGGCGCACAGGATGTACTCGAGTCCACGCCGGTCGTCATCATCAACGAGGCGCTGGCACACCAGGTCTTCCCCGGCGAAAATCCAATCGGAAAACACATCATGCCCGAAGTTGGGCAGGGCGCAAGCGAACCGGTGATGCGCGAAGTCGTCGGCGTCGTAGGGAATGTGAAGTTTCACGACTTGAGCGATGAGTGGGCGCCCGAATCGTACGTCCCATACGCGCAAATATCCTTCGGTTCTTTGACCTTGGTGGTGCGCAGCGCACAGGACACGCACAGCCTCGCCAAGCCCATCGCGGAAACCGTTCGTTCGCTGGACAAAGATCTGCCCACTTACGCGCCCAAGACCGTCGAAGAATATTTGAACGGCACTGTCGCGCAGCCCCGCTTCAATACCTATCTGCTGGGAATTTTTGCGGCTTTGGCGATGCTGCTTACGGCCGTCGGCTTGTATGGTGTGATTTCCTACTCTGTCGCTCAGCGCACGCATGAACTTGGCATTCGGATGGCTCTCGGCGGGCAGCCGCGAGACATGCTGCGCCTGATCGTGGGCCAAGGAATGCGTCTCGCGATATTCGGAGTCGGCATAGGGTTGGTCGCTGCCTTCGCGTTGACGCATTTTCTATCCAGCATGCTGTTTGGAGTCAGCTCCGCCGACCCAATTTCCTATATCGCTGTGGTGAGCTTGCTACTCGCGGTCGTAATCGTCGCGTGCTACGTGCCGGCGCGGCGGGCGATGCGCGTGGACCCGATGGTGGCGCTGCGGTACGAGTAGGTCTCATCGATCGAGGATGGGCCAAACGACAGACCGCTGAGCGTGTTCATACGCAACAAGCTGTGTGGGGGCTGAGCAGCTATCAAGGATATCCACCGCCTATATGCGGGCACTGTCCGAAATCGCAACAAGCATTCCCGCAACTGGTCAGGCGCGGCCTTATCAAGCGTTGATTCCGGATTTAATCCGCTGTAAATGCAGCCCTTATATTAATTTCGAGCTGGAATCCCACCTGCCCATATTCGGGAGGAACCCAGCTAGAGAACCCTCCGCAATCAGCTCCGCGGGGCTCAAATGATGAAAGTCATGACGCTCGAATCCACCACGGAAAGTCCCGCAACCCAGCCGCGAGTCCTCATCGCGGACGACCAGCCCGACATCCTGGAAGCACTGCGGCTGTTGCTGAAAGGACACGGTTACGTTACCGAGGCGGTCACGTCCCCGGCGGCACTGTTTGCGGCGATTTCCCAAAATGGATTCGATCTCATCTTGATGGATCTTAACTATGCTCGCGACACCACCTCCGGCCGCGAAGGTATTGATCTGCTGGCGCGCCTGAAAGCCACCGAAAACGCGCCTCCGATCGTGGTGATGACCGGTTGGGCCACCGTCGGGCTGGCGGTGGAAGCGATGCAGCAGGGCGTGGGAGACTTCGTCGAGAAACCGTGGGTGAATTCCCGCTTGCTCGAGATTTTGCACAAACAAGTGCTGATTGGCCGCGAGCGCCGCGAAGCCCGCAAGAAAGCTGCGGCCCACAGCATCGCGCAGACCGAAATCGCCTCGCAGCTTCATGCGCAGGACCGCGAGATCGCCGAAGCGCGCGCGATTCAGCAGGGTTTTCTGCCCAAAGAGATTCCACAACTGCACGGATTCGAAATTGCCGGCGCCTGGCAACCAGCGCGCGTGGTGGGCGGCGACTATTACGACGTCCTTCCGTTCGGACAAGACACGCTGGGCATATGCATCGGCGACGTCGCCGGGAAAGGCATGCCCGCGGCGCTGCTAATGTCTAATCTGCAGGCGGCATTCCGCGGCTTCGCTTCGCCGTCGCTCGCTCCGGAAAATTTGTGCAGCCGGCTGAACTCGCTCATCTGCCGCAATATCGCCACCGATCGCTTCATCACTTTCTTCTACGCGCTACTGGACGGTGCGGCGCGCCAACTGCGTTACACCAACGCCGGACACAATGCGCCAATCGTGTTCCATCGCGATGGCACTTACGACCGCTTACTGGAAGGCGGCGGCATTCTCGGCGTGTTTCCGGTTCAGGAGTTTTCCACGGGCGACTACACCTTGGCATCAGGCGACCGTGTGCTGCTTTTTACCGACGGTGTGACGGAAGCGCACGTTCCGGAAGGCGAGGAGTTCGGTGAAGCGCGCCTGCTCGAGTTGCTCGAACAGAATCGCGAGGCAAGCGCCGAAGATGTGCAGAAAATTGTTTTGCAAGCCGCGGGCGAATTCTGCCGCGGGCACTGGCATGACGATGCCACTTTGATCGTCATTGCCGTCGAATAAAACCCGCGAACGCGCGAGGGAGCGGAATGGGATCGCTGTCGCAAGACTTGAGCTTCGCCGTCCGCACGCTGCGGAAGAATTCAGGTTTCACCGCGGTCGCGGTGTTGACGCTCGCGCTCGGCATCGGCGGAAACGCCACCGTTTTCAGCTGGATCCGTGCCGTGCTGCTGAACCCGCTTCCCGGCGTCGAGCACTCCGAGCAAATGGCCGCCGTCGAGACAATCATGCCGAGCGGCGAATATCACACCAGTTCCTATCCGGACTATCGGGACTTTCGCGATCAGAACCACGTGTTCTCCGACTTAATTGGCTTTGAGCTGTCCGGCGTGGACATGAGTCTGCGGAACGATGCGCCGCCAGAGCGGGTCTGGGGAATCATCGCGACGGAGAATTATTTCGACGCGCTCGGCGTGCACGCCGCCATCGGGCGCACGTTCCATGCAGAGCCAAATCAGGCGCTGAATTCCGATCCCTACATCGTCCTCGGCCAAAGTCTGTGGAAGCGCCTCTTTGCGTCCGATCCCAAGGTTGTCGGTCGCACGGTCCATATCAACGGGCACCCTTTTACGGTGATCGGAGTGGCGCCGCCGCACTTTTTTGGAACCATCGTGGGCATTGACGCGCAGTATTTCGTGCCGATGATGATGCAGCCTGAAGTGCTTCCTTTCGAGAACATCGAGGAGCGCTCGCCAACCTTCGTACACATCGTGGGACGCTTGCGCCCGGGCGTGACTATCGCACAGGCCCAGTCGGAATTCACAAGCATCGCCGCACATCTGGCTCAGGAATATCCTAATCCCAATGTCGGCAACGGCGTCGGCGTTTACGTCGCGCCGGTGTGGCAGGCACATTACGGCGTGCAGGATTTTCTCCGCAGCGTGCTGGGATTTCTGATGATCGTAGCCGTGCTGGTGCTGCTGATCGCCTGTGTGAACGTGGCGAATCTGCTGCTGGCTCGCGCCTCGGCGCGCGAAAAAGAAATGGCGATGCGCGCGGCGCTGGGTGCCAGCCGCGGACGCCTGATTCGCCAGCTGCTTGTGGAGAGTCTGCTGCTGGCCGTCGCGGGGGGCGCTGGCGGAATCGTTCTGGCGTTGTGGGGCGCGAATCTTCTGAGCTTTTTCATGCCGCCGGCGCATTTGCCCATCGGTTTGGAAGCGCAGGTTGACGCGCCTGTTTTAATATTCACGCTGATTCTTTCCGTCGTTACGGGGCTGGTGTTCGGGCTGGTTCCGGCGTGGCAAGCGTCGCGCGCCGATCTAAATGAGTCGCTGAAATCCGCGACCACGGCAACCAGCGCAAGCGCCAGCGGCCACCGTTTACGCGATGTTCTGGTGATATCGGAAATGGTGCTGGCCACGGTGCTGCTGGTTGCCGCCGGGCTTTTGTTGCGCAGCGTGCGCAAGGCGGAGCAAGCGGGCGCGGGCTACAACACAAATCACATCACCCTCGCGGCTTTCGACTTGCGAGCGAGCGGCTATTCCGACGATCGCGCCATCGATTATTACGATCGCCTGCTCGAGCGCGTTCGCGCTTATCCAGGAGTTGAATCCGCCAGCTTGGAACGTTTCGTCCCACTTTGGTTCACGGGCCGCAGCTACTCGACCACGTGGGTCCAAGGCTATACCGCGAAACCAAACGAGGATATGGGCATTGATTTGAACATTGTGGGTCCGGATTATTTCCGCACCGTGCAAATTCCGCTCGTTTCCGGCCGAGATTTTTCCGAACAGGATCGCGCCGGCGCGGCGAAAGTGGTGATCGTCAATCAAAGCATGGCGAATCGCTTCTGGCCCGGCCAGGACGCGACCGGGCATCGCGTTCACATCTGGAGCGACTGGCGCACTGTGGTGGGCGTGGTGCGCGATATTAAATATCACCGCATGAACGAGCCGCCGGAATCATTCATTTATCTTCCAGAACTGCAAGCGGATGGCACGGACGCCAACATTTTGGTGCGGTCGCAATTGCCGCCGGCGACTTTAATCGCCGACGTGCGAGCCGCGGCGCGCTCGCTTGATTCCAAAGTGCAGCCGCTCGAAACAGACACACTCGACGGTCTGCTGAAGCAATCAATGTTTGCCAATCGCACCGCGGCGTCGCTCGCTTCCGTTCTGGGTGTTTTGGGAACGCTGCTCGCGGCGCTGGGAATTTACGGCGTGCTTTCGTACAGCGTGAGCCAGCGGATTCGTGAAATTGGAATTCGCATTGCCTTGGGCGCGCAACGAAGCCATGTGTTACGGCTGGTAGTAGGGCACGGGCTGCGTCTCGCGGTTCTGGGCGCCATGCTGGGAGTCGTTGCCGCGCTCGCGATCACGCGGGGAATGAGCAGTTTGCTATTCGGCGTAAGCGCCACGGATCCGTTGACTCTCGCGATCGTGTTGGTGCTCGTCACGGCTGTAGCCGTGCTGGCGGCATATCTTCCAGCGCTCCGCGCAACCCGCGTGGACCCCATGGTCGCGCTGAGATATGAATGATGCTTACAGCAAAAGTTCAGCCAGCCGCAGCGCGGAATTCCAGGATGGAGTTCAGCTTTGCGCTCGAAAAAAAACGAAGATGCGAGTCACGCATCGCGCGATATAGGGAGATGAAAAGTGATCAAACTGATTGACGTCGAAAAATTCTACGAATCGGGCGCGGGTAAGACCTGGGTGCTGCGCCGCATCAACCTGGAAATCCACGAAGGTGATTTCATCACCGTTATGGGCCCGTCCGGCGCTGGTAAATCCACTTTGATGGGCATCATTGGCATGCTCGATGGCGCCTGGAAGGGCGAATATCACCTGCTCGATAATCCGGTGCACAAACTCGACAATCGCCGTCGCGTGGAACTGCACAAAAAATATATCGGCTTCGTTTTCCAGCAGTATCACCTGCTGGACAATCTCACCGTCGCCGAAAATCTGGACTTGCCGCTTTCCTACCGCGACATCAAGAAAACCGAGCGCGAAGGCATGGTCGCGGACGCTCTGGATCGTTTCCAAATCGTCGGCAAAAAAGCGCTCTTCCCCAATCAACTTTCCGGCGGGCAACAGCAACTGGTGGCCGTCGCGCGCGCGGTGATTGGCAAGCCGAAGCTGATCCTCGCGGACGAGCCCACAGGCAGCCTGCATTCCAGTCAGGGAAAAATGATCATGGATATGCTGAAGAAATTGAATGACGACGGCACCACCATCATCCAGGTGACGCACAACAACGAGTGGGCCGCCTACGGCAATCGCATCATTCAACTCGCCGACGGTTGGATCGTGGATGGCCAGCCTGTCGCGGGCGGAGCTGCAGCCAGCCGCTAGCTTCTGGCGGTGCGTTGCGAGTTGAACATTGCGCGCGCCGAACAAGGAGTCCAAGTGCGAAAATCGCAGTTTTTTGAAAATTTGTTGCAGGATATACGCTACGCGATACGCATGTTGCGCCGCAGCCCCGGCTTCACGGCTACGGCCATCGCCGCGCTGGCGCTGGGCATTGGCGCGAACACCGCCATATTCACCGTCGTTAACACCGTTCTGCTGCAGCCGCTCGCCTATCCTCAGCCTGATCGCCTGGTGCAACTCGAACTAAGCAGCCCTGAAGGAAATGCAAACGTCACCTCGATTCCGAAGTACGCGATCTGGCGTGAACAGACGCAAGTCCTGCAGGACGTGGCGGCCTACGACACAGGTGGCCCCGGCGTAAATCTCACCGGCGGCGAGCGCCCGGAACAGCTAAAGGGCGTGCACGTCTCCGCCAGTTTCTTTCCGCTGTTCGGCGCAAGCATGGCTGCCGGCCGCGCGTTTTCCGCGGACGAGGATCGTCCGGGCGGCGCTCGACTAGTGGTGCTCAGCAACGGATTGTGGCGCCGGCGATTCGCGGCGGATCCCAACATAGTCGGGACGAACATCGAGCTCGGTGGCGAGCCCTATTTAGTGACGGGCGTGCTCGCAGCGACCTTCACTTCCGATCCGCCCTCGGACGTTTACATGCCGTTGCAAGCGGATCTCAACAGCACCGACCAGGCGCATTACTTGCGCTCCGCTGCGCGGATGAAACCCGGCGTCACGCTGGCGCAGGCGCAGGCCGGGATGAAACTCGCCGCTGAAGAATATAAGCGGAAATTTCCGGGCACCATGGGTCCGCAAGACAGTTTCACCGCGGAGCTGCTACGCGACACGGTGATTGGCGACGTTCGCAAGTCGCTGCTGATCTTGCTGGGCGCGGTCGGCATGGTGCTATTGATTGCCTGCGCCAACGTGGCCAATTTGTTGCTAGTGCGCGCCACCATGCGCAAACGAGAAATCGCAATTCGCGCTGCGATGGGCGCGGGACGTGGACGCATTATCCGCCAACTGCTCACGGAAAGCGTTCTGCTGTCTCTGGGTGGCGGCGTGCTCGGATTGATCCTCGGCTATTTAGGCGTGCGCGCGCTGCTGACGATCAACCCCGGCAACATCCCTCGCATCGGCGAACAAGGCGCTGCCATCACTCTCGATTGGCGCGTGCTGGCGTTTACTCTGCTTGTTTCGCTGGGCACTGGAATTGTATTCGGGCTGATACCTGCTCTCAGCGCTTCGCACGCCGACCTTGGTCTCACATTGAAAGAAAGCGGCTCGCGCTCCGGTAGCGGACTGAGCCAGAACAAGGCTCGCGCGACTCTGATCGTCACCGAAGTTGCACTCGCTCTCGTTCTGCTAGTCGGCGCGGCTTTGCTGATCCGCACTTTTGCAGCTCTGCGCGGTGTGAATCCAGGTTTCTCCACGGACAAAGTTCTCACCATGGAAATGTCACTCAGCGGCAAGCGCTTTGAAACCTCCGCCGCGGTGAATCAGCTGGTGCGTGATTCGCAGCGCCGCGTGGAAAGCCTGCCCGGCATTGTCGCGCTTGCCTCCACCTGCTGCCTTCCTCTTGAGGGCGGCTTCGGGCTTCCGTTCATGATCGAAGGGCGCCCGCTCACTGACGGACCGGCTCATGGCGGCGCCGGCTATCGTCCGCTTTCTCCGCGCTATTTTGACGTTTTCAAGATTCCGCTGCTGCGCGGCCGCATGTTTACGGACCACGACGACGGCGGCGCGGAACCGGTCGTCCTGATCAACGAGGGCATGGCCAAAAAATATTGGCAGGACACGAATCCCGTGGGCCAGCGCATCACCATCGGCAAGGGAGTGGGCCCTGAGTTCGAAGAGCCGGCGCGCGAAATCGTTGGGATTGTGGGAGACGTGAGAAATGGCGGTCTCGACAGCGATCCCGACCCGATCATGTACATTCCCGTGGCGCAAATGCCGAACGGAGTGACCGCGCTGAATAACCGCATCATTCCAATCACCTGGATAGTGCGCACAAAGGTCGAGCCATTTTCACTCAGCACGGAAATACAGGAACAGCTTCGCACCGCGAGTGGCGGTTTGCCGGTCTCGCACATCCGCTCGATGGATCAGGTGCGTTCGGAATCCACGCAACGCACTGATTTCAATATGACCCTGCTGGCGATTTTCGCCGGAGTGGCGCTGCTGCTGGCGGCCATCGGAATCTACGGACTGATGGCGTATTCCGTGCAGCTGCGCACGCAGGAAATCGGCATTCGCATGGCTTTGGGTGCAGGTCCGCGAGATGTGCGCGGCATGGTCGTCAAGCAGGGAATGCGCCTCGCGCTGATCGGGGTTTTTCTAGGCGTCGCGGCCGCTCTCGCGCTCACGCGATTGATGGCTAGCCTGCTGTATGGCGTGAAACCCTGGGATCCTGCGGCGATTGTGTCGGTTGCCGTGCTGCTCAGCGGCGTGGCGTTGCTCGCAACATACTTTCCCGCGCGGCGAGCTTCGCGCGTGGATCCGATGATCGCGCTTCGGTACGAATGAGCGTCTGAATGGATTGGCCCAAGAGATGGACATCAAGTGACGAAGCAGTAAGATAGCCTGTCACTTGGACGCTTCTTGGGGGCGAAAATTATGGACACACTTTGGCAGGATTTGCGTTACGGCGCGCGCATGCTGCGGCGAAACCCGGGTTTCGCGGCCGTCGCCATTTTGACTTTGGCGATTGGCATTGGCGCGAACATCGTGATTTTCAGCGTGGTCAACGGAATATTACTGAAACCGCTACCGTTTCCGGATTCCCGCCGCGTCGTCACGATTTGGGAGACTGACGCGAACCGCAACATCACACGTGGCACGGCTTCGGCTGCCGAATACCTGGATTGGCGCGACATGAATCACGTCTTCCAGGAGCTTTCCGCCTCGCGTGCGTTGTCCTTCGCGATTACCGGCAGCGGCGATCCCGAACGGGTCTGGGGTTCGCAAGTATCCGGGAATTTTTTCCGCATGTTACGCGTCACTCCAATCATCGGCCGGGATTTCACGCCTGACGATGAACAGATCGGCCGCGAACACATCGTCCTCTTGAGTTACGGCTTGTGGCAGCGCCACTACGGCGGCGATGCCGGAATTCTCGGCAAGACGATTCTGCTGAATGAAGAACCATACACTGTGATTGGAGTCTTGCCGCAAAGTTTTTCCCTGTATGGCACTCTTCCAGAGTTCGAAGTGTGGAAGCCATTCGCGTTCAATCGCACCCAACTCGATCGCGAAGATCACGAACTCGTAATTTTCGCGCGGCTCAAGGACGGCGTGCCTATCTCCCAAGCCGGCGCCGAAATGGCAACCATTCAGGAGCAGCTGAAGAAGCAATATCCGGGCATTGACCAGAGGAACGGAATTCGTGTGGTCGGCTTCCATGACGAGCTCGTCAGCACGCTCCGTCCCGGCCTGCTGCTTCTGCTCGCGGCGGTGGCGTTTGTTTTGCTAATTGCGTGCGCCAATGTTGCCAACCTAATGCTCGCGCGCGCCGCAGTCCGCGAACGCGAAATCGCGCTGCGCATTTCTCTGGGCGCGGGCCGCCAGCGAATATTCCGACAACTCCTGACGGAAAGCGCGCTCCTGTCCCTCATTGGCGCAGGCATCGGCATTTTGTTCGCTTACGGTGGCATCCAAATCGTTCGCGATGCGGTCATCTCTGGACAAGGCACGCGCATTCCCCACCCGGAATGGATAGCGATCGATGCCACCGTGCTTGGTTTCACGGTTCTGGTTGCGTTGGCCACCGGAATACTCTTTGGTTTTGCTCCGGCAATTCAGATTTCGCGCTCCGCGTTGTTCGAATCGCTCAAGGAAGGAAGCCGCGGCACGACGGCCGGGCGGCACAATCAGCTGGCACGTTCAGTGCTCGTTGTTTCCGAAGTAGCTTTTTCGCTTATGCTGCTGGTAGGAGCAGGCCTGCTGGTGCGCAGCTTCGCATTGATGTTGGCCGAGCCGTTGGGATTCGACCCCGAAAACGTTTTGACCGCGCAAATACTTCTTCCCGATGCGCACTATCAGGATGGTCCGCACATCTCAAATTTCTATCAAGCTGTCGTCGAACGCGCGAATACGATTCCGGGCGTCAACTCAGCCAGCGCTGCCAATTTTTTGCCTCTGACGCGTTGGACACAGTTTTGCGATTTCGATATAGCCGGCCGTTCGGCTCCGCCCTCGGGTGAACATTTCACTTCTGAATACCGTGTCGCTGACTGGCGTTACTTGTCCACCATGGGCGTTCCGGTGAAAGAAGGCCGCAGCTTCACTTCTGCCGACGGGCCAGATTCCCAGGGCGTCGCGCTTGTGAACCAAACTCTCGCGAGCCGCTATTGGCCCAACGCGGATCCGGTCGGGCAGCAGATTCGGCTGATCTTTTCCGCGACCAGGACTCCTTGGGATCCCATCCCGCACCAAGGCTGGCTCACGATTATAGGTGTCGTCGGCGACATCAGGGATTGGGCCTGGTCCGAACCCAAGTCCGGGCAGCTTTATTTGCCGGAGACGCAGAATCCTTCGCGGCTCATGAGTCTGATGGTGCGCTCTCGCGTCGATCGCGCGCAATTAACCGGAGCCGTGCGCCGCGCCGTCGAGAGCGTTGATCCCGATCAACCCATCACGGATGTGAAGACGATGGAAGACTATCTCGCGGTGGCCTTCTCGCAGCGACGCCTGAATATGTCGCTCCTGGCATTTTTCGCAATAGTCGCCGCGTTGCTCGCCGCCATCGGCATTTATGGAGTGATGGGCTACGCCGTCACGCAGCGCTCCCACGAAATC
>Ga0210389_10003185_pt1 | contig 12804 bp, 11 predicted proteins | sample IncBWH28OmetaG_FD_160127 | JGI IMG/M metagenome (GOLD analysis project Ga0210389, IMG submission 160127) | Forest soil microbial communities from Barre Woods Harvard Forest LTER site, Petersham, Massachusetts, United States - Inc-BW-H-28-O ...
TGTACAAATGTTCTTGGATCTCTTGAACTCCGCCGAATCTGCCAGCGCTTTGGTCAGCTTGGCCTGAAGGGCAGATTCATATTCTTTGATCCGATCCCCGGCCAACAGTTTGCTTGCTTCGATCACATCAAATGATTCCGGGGTGAACGTATCCAGATGACGACCGAACCAGGCGTCCATAGCTCCCAGCAACCGATCGAAAAGTGAGGTATCAGGTTTGGTGAGCTCGTGTGCGACCGAACTGAGGCAGTCATCTAAATACTTCTGTAGAGCACTCAGAAAGACCTCTTCCTTGCTCGCAAAATGGAGATAAAGCCCTTGCTTTGAAATATCGGCGGCCGCGGCCAAATCATCGACTGAGGTCTTCTTGAATCCAAAGCGCCCGAAAACCCGAACGGCGGCGTCGAGGATAAGGTCTCTTCTTTTGGCACCCGCTTCCATCGTGGACTATCTTGACTTAAATCGTCTAACTAGTCAAGCGACAAAGCTAGCGAAATTTTCCTCGACTCGCCTTCGCCAAGCACTAGTTGGGAGGTGGCCGGGTAGTGGTAATCCTTCGCCGAAGGAGAGTTCCCGAGCTGCGCAATGGTCCCCTGGGTAAATTGCGTGGGCGGAATTTCCCTGAGTCGAACGAAGCGACCCGTCTTATCTGCGTCAATCTGCGTCCACTTCACCCCGGAGAATTTCGGGGATGCGGCTGGTTTGTTTCTCTGTGTCCTCTGTGTCTCTGTGGTAAAATCCAGCGTTACTTAAACTTCTGCTTATCGATCTTGAGTGCTTTAATGCGGGACTCCAAAGTCGAGGGCGGAACGCCGAGCTTGGCGGCTGCGCCATTCGGACCAGAGACTAGACCTCGCGTTTGGGACAAGGCTTCCTCAATCATCGCCGTTTCTTGAGCGGACACTCTCTCGGGGAGGGCCGAATTCGCGGATTGAAGGGGAGCCGTTTCTGCAGAAAGCCAACTTTCGTCGACGGAGAAGTTTTCGCTATCACAGACAATCACCGATCGTTCAATGACATTCTGGAGCTCCCGAATATTGCCTGTCCAAGGATAAGATTGGAGCGCCTCCAGGGTTTTGTTGCTCACACTCACAATGTGCTTGCCCGCTTTGCGCGCATAGCGATCGATGAAGTATTTGACTAGCATCGGAATGTCTTCTTTCCGGTCGCGCAGTGGCGGTATTTCAATTGGAAACACGTTGATTCGATAAAACAGGTCACTGCGGAATTCATTAGCCGCGATCGCGGCCTTTAAATCGCGGTTGGTAGCGACGATGACCCGAACATCAATCGGGATGGGCCGAGCGCCTCCGACACGTTCGATTTCGCGCTCTTGCAGGACGCGCAAAAGCGCAATCTGAGTCTCGGACGGAAGTTCCCCGATTTCGTCCAAGAAAATCGTGCCACCTTCGGCCAGCTCAAACCGGCCAATCCGTTGATGGAGCGCGCCGGTAAATGCGCCTTTCTCATGCCCAAATAATTCGGAGGCGATCAGCGATTGCGGAATCGCCGCACAACTCACTTTTACAAAAGGCCGCTCGGCCCGCAGCGATCCTCTATGAATTGCGCGCGCAATTAGCTCTTTTCCGGTTCCAGTCTCGCCCGTTATCAGCGCCGTAGAATCGGTTGGAGCTACCTTCGTGACCCGGGCGAGAACGGTTTTCAGCAAAGGCGACGCACCCACGATTTCCTCGAACATCGAGGTTTCACCGATCTCTTCGCGGAGCGCTATATTTTCACGCTGGAGTTGATCTTTTAATGCTTTGATTTCCTGGACGGCTTGTTCCAGCGCTTGTTGTGCACGCTTAGCCGCGGTTACATCCATGACCGAGCCAATAAATTCTAGCTCATCACAGTCATTCCTCACCGCGTGGCCTACGACCTCCACGTACTTAACAGCTCCGCTCGGCATTAATAGCCGATGAGCAACAGCAAAATCCTGTTTGTTCCGGGTAACCCGCTCCACTAATTCCTGGTGGAGAGCTCTGTCTTCAGGATGAACCCGCTGCCGAACAAGTTCCAAGGTCGGTTTAACGCTTCGGTCGTACTCAAGAATACGGAAATTTTCTTCCGACCAGACAATTTCTCCGGTGGAGACATTCCATCCAAAACTACCGGTATGGCTCAACCGCTGAGCTTCCGTCAGGTAGGTTTCCCGTCGCCGCAGCTCCCGAGTCAGGTGTTCTTGCTCAGTAACATCGATGAGAGTGCCGATAAACCGCGTCGCTTTTCCGTTTTCGAATATCGGGACACCGACACACCGAATTGCTCGAAGCTGCCCGTCTGGTCGAACCACGCGGTGTTTAACATCGTGACCGACTCCCTCAGCGATCATCCGGTGTATGTTTCTCTTGACTATTCCGCGATCTCCCGGATGCACAATAGCGAGGTAATCAGCAATCGTGGGAATCCCTTTTGCCGAATCGAATCCAAGAATCCCGTAGAGATGCGGCGACCAGTAATCGCAGACTCGGTCCGGGGTAAACGACCAGGTCCCCGAATCGCAAAGGCGTTGGCCCTCACTTAGGTAAAATTCGCTTCGTTGTAAGGCGTCTTCTGCCCGCTTTCGATCATCGATGTCCACGCTCGATCCATACCATTTGATAGTAGCCCCTTTATCGTCGCGTAGCGGCCATTTTCGATGTAGGAACCAGCGATATTGTCCGTCAGCTCTACGAACCCGCGCTTCCGCTTCCAGAGGTACGCCGGTTTTGAGGGAACTTCGCCACTGAGCAAGGAGTTCATCAACGTCGTCAGGATGTACCACATCTGTCCAATGCCAACCCTGCACTTTGTTCAGCCCCACCCCTAAATATTCGAGCCAGCGTTTGTTAAAGAAATCCAGGAAGCCGTCCGGTCGGGCCGTGTGGATCAACGTTGGAGCAGTATCGATGATCAGCCGCTCTTCGCTCGTGGTCCATCCGTGGTAATTGTCGGTTGGACTTGCCTTCATGTGGAACTCAATCCGGTACTGGTGTCCTGTCCCATAGATAGCATGGCTTTGTTCCGGCAACGATTGGTTTTCCAAGCCCTAGGCTGCTATGGGCTAAAAGTATGGTCGCCCAGTCGAAAGAAACTTTTCACGCGCCAGATCAGGTCATGTTGTTGGGCTGCCGCTGGCCGAAGCGCGCTTTGCTCAAAGCTAGCCAGGAATTCCTGCATCTGCGAAACGTAGTGACAGAGCTCTTCCGCCAACTCGGGTCTGGCATCGATGATCGGCTTCAGGTCTTCAGCTTTTAATTGTAACAAGAGCCCCGAAGTCATCGCATTAAAAGTGACGGTTGAAGGCATGCCGGTTAGAAGCGAAATCTGACCGAACGTATCACCAGGACCAACTTGGTGTACCTCCAAGGTTCTTCCATCGGTTACCTGGTGGGTAACTTGAATAACCCCTAGAAAAACGAAGTTGATCGCATCGTTTTTTTCTCCCTGGGTCAAAATTTTCTCACCCGCTTTAAAATGGTGTCGTTCCATTTTTGCGGCTAATCCAGCCCTCTCGGGCGGACTTAAAGGATCGAAAAATCGGAGATGGTCGAGCACCTCGGCCTCGGGAAAGAAAAGAAGCGGGGAAGCGGTAAACGCCTGTGCTGGCGAGGGCAATTCTACTTGTGGTTGTTTTGCGGCAACGGGACGAGCCCGTTTGTAGATTTGAGAGATTAACTGCGACTTCGCTTCTCCTGCATCATTGAAGCTCGCAATATTAAATGAGACGTCATAAGTAACTCGATCACCTTTGATATCGGTCGCACTGACCGCGGTTGGTGGTTGCTTAAGAATTTTTGGGCAGGTCATCGCCGCCTGCTTGAGCAGCTCCATGGTAACATCCACTTCGTTCCTGCTGTCGACTATCACACTCAAGGTCCCGTTATACCGTTTCGTGCCGGCACTGTGGTTTTGAATCCGCATCTTAGCGATCGCGCTATTTGGAATGACCACGCGATCGTTCGATCCATTTCGCAGATGGGTAGAACGCCAATTTACTTCAATTACCTGACCTTCGATGCCGCCCTCAAGCAGGATATCGTCGCCGAGTTGATAAGGTTTTTCGATCGTCAATGAAATGCCGGAGAACAGATCGCTTAAGGTGCTTTGCAGAGCTAAACCGAGCACGATGGCGATAATGCCAGAGGTGGCCAGCAGACCCTGGAGCGGCAACCCAAATACAAAACCCATCATGGCTAATGCCGAGCAGACATAAACGGCGCCCGAGATCACGTCGAACAACAGCTTGTTTTCGGCGGCTGCCTTTTGGAATCGAGTTAGCAGCTTTAAGAACGCGATCAGTTCCCGGGCGGCCAATCCCCACCAGACACACGCCAGGATCTGCAGCCAGAACTCGCGCGGTAAATCTCGCGGCCGGAACACGGGCGATAGCGGTGTACCGATAAGGGCCACGATTAAGACGGTATCCACCGCGAAAAAGAGCGACATGACCACAAACCGGGTCACTCGTTTCCCATGCGGGATCAATTTCAGCACGAGCACCTCGGAGATGACCGCGCCGACAAAAATGAGACTCAAATCCACCGAGGCAAATAAAGCCGAACTAGTTGCTTGTCCAATCACCTAAAGAACTGATTTTCAGTATGTTTTGTGGGAGGGATCGCTGCCTGTCCGACCTAGCACTTTTTACGAGTGCGTGCTGCTTTTTCACGTTGGCGATGTCGGAACCTCGTCCGGCGGACGCGCCGTCCCTGGTGGCCTGCGTCCGAGATCATCTTCCATCGTTATTAGCCAGCCATTGTCGGACCAGAATAATGTCGTTTTCTACCAATCCGTGAGAACCCTGAACCGTTTTAACGGTTACCTGCGCACCGTGCTTGCCCAGTTGCTGGGCAACCTGCGGCAGGTCGTCCGCCGGGATGATGGGATCATGGCTGCCGCCGAGCAGCAAAACTGGTCGTCCGCCGAGATCCTTCGCCGGAATATCATCCGTGATAAACATCGGCCGCAATAGGACAGCGCCACCTAGAACTTCCGGTCGAAGCAACAGCAGGCCCTGGGCGATATTTGCTCCGTTCGAATAGCCGACCGCGAGCAGAGTCTTTGGAGAAATCCCATGTTCGGCGCAAATGCTCGCCACAAAATCCGCTAAAGCCTGCGAGCGTCCCCGCCAATCTTCGACGTCGAGAACACCCTCGGCAAAACGCCGAAAGAATCTCGGTGCTCCATTCTCTACTACCTGACCTCGAGGACTGATAATACCGGCGCCGGGAAGGATCGCTTCAGCCAAGGGCACCAGGTCGTGTTCGTCCCCGCCGGTACCGTGCAACAGGAGTAGACTATAAGGCGCCGCTCCGGTAGCAGGGCGATAGACATATTGGAACGAACGGGCTCTCACGAAAATCGTCCTCGTACTCGTCCTCGTTGTGACATTTTGGAAGGTGGCACGATCGCTCTAACCATCGAATTCCTGCAGCTCATAGTTGATGGGAGAAAAGCATTTTCTCGAGGACGAGGACGAGGACGACGACGAGCACGAGGACGATTAGCCCTTCACATCTACTTAAGCGGAGGCAACGCCGCTTCCAGCACTGCCCGGTGAGGTTCTAACCATTCCGGTAACATGAGCTTTGTGCCGAGTGTGTCGGCCGATTCATCAACCGCGAAGCCAGGTGGATCGGTGGCGATTTCGAACAAAACGCCACCAGGCTCGCGATAATAGATAGAGTGGAAATAGTTGCGATCGATCACCGGCGAAACATTTAACCCGGCGGAGACCAACTCGGTTCTCGCGCTGATCTGAGCAGTATCATCCGCTACCCGCCAGGCAATATGGTGAACGATTCCGGTGCCGCCAGTCCCAATTCGGCCCGCAGGTAAACAGAGTAGATCAATTCGCGCCCGACCTGACCCGTCTCCCAAAATGTAACGAAACCGGTTACCTTCACTCGTGTCCAGGACGGCGCCCATCAATTCCTTCAAGATGGCGCCGCTTTGCTCCTGCGCCTCCAAAGAAAGGGTCGTGCCATGGAAGCCGCGCAACGCGTGCTCGGGCGGGATCTTCGCTCCTCGCGCCGGCGCTACCAAAGCGGCGTCCGCCGTTTCAATAAACTCCAACACAAACTCATCTGGGTCCTGAGTCGCGATAAATTTCTCCCCGAAACGGGTACCCTCGTTTGCGATCGCCAGGCCGGCATTTTCAAGATGCTTACACCAAAACGACAGGCTGCCCATTGGCACCTGGAAAGCAAAAGCCGTCACTTGTCCCACACCCGGCGTCCCCCGCCTAGCCTTGGGCCAAGGGAAAAACGTTAAGATCGTGCCCGGAGTTCCGGCATCGTCTCCGTAATAAAGATGATACGTATTCGGATCATCAAAATTAACCGTCTTTTTCACTAACCGCATTCCGAGCACGTCTGTGTAGAATGCGGCGTTGGCAGCCGGGTCGGAAGCGATGGCGGTTACATGGTGGATGCCGGCTAGCTTCATGCGCACAAATCTTCCACATCTTCTTTCAAAAGAGACCTTTTCAGTCCCATCTTTTCGATGCGGGAAATTAGCGTGGTCGGCTTGACCCCAAGAAGCTCAGCGGCCCCATCTACCCCTTTGATTTTCCATCCGGTTTTACGTAGCACCGCGAAAAGGTTTTCTCGCTCGCGCCGCCTCATTTCTGCTTCGGTGAGAAATTCTTGTTCGACTCCCTCACGGTCAACCGGTTCAAAAGGCATTGGGTCGGAGCCGGTAGTGGGCAAGTCAAAGTCCAAAGCACCGCCTTGGGCGAAGATCGCGGCTCGCTCAATCACGTTTCTTAGCTCTCGAACATTGCCTGGCCAATCGTGGTTTTGCAGAGTTTCGATACCCGCCCGGGTTAACCTTGGTCGCACGCATTCAAGCTCTTTCACTGCTAACTCAACGAAGTGGGTTGCCAGCAGCGGAATGTCCTCCTTCCGCTCGCGAAGAGGAGCGACATTAATTGGAAAGACATTCAAACGATAATATAGATCTTCGCGAAAACGGCCGGCAGCGACCTCTTTTTTCAAGTCCCGGTTGGTGGCGACAACGATCCGCACATCCGCGCGCCGCGTTTTGTCCTCTCCCACTCGTTCGTAACATTTTTCCTGAAGGACGCGAAGAAGTTTACCCTGCAGCTCCAAAGGGATCTCACCAATCTCGTCCAAGAACAACGTCCCGCCCGCCGCCGCCTCAAACCGGCCAACCCGATCTCTTATGGCGCTAGTGAACGCTCCTCGCGCGTGACCAAAGAATTCGCTTTCATACAATTCTTTCGGGATAGAAGCGCAATTGACTCGAACTAGTGGCTTGTCCTTCCGGCGGCCGCGGCGATGGAGTTCGCGTGCAATCAGCTCTTTGCCGGTCCCAGTCTCACCCAAAATCAAGACGGTGGCATCCGTGGGCGCCACCATCTCGATCTGCTTCATAGTCTGACGCCAAACCGGGCTTTGACCGATTATTTCGCTGTCGGCATTCGCAGTTCTCCCGGGTTTGCGTAGCGAGGACATCACAATTTCAGCCTGGTCCGGAATCGTTCTTGAGATCGTGCTTGTCTGGTAGTCGATCGCATCACTCGCCTCGGGCGCACTTCCTCCGAACCCTTCGCGCTTGCTGCCCCTGGCGATCGCCGTCCGGATCGTCTCTAACAGATATTCATCGTCGAAAGGTTTAGTCAGAAACTCGATTGCTCCGGCCTTAATCGCCCGCACGGACATAGGGATGTCCCCGTGCCCCGTAAGAAAGATGATCGGAATCTGAATGTGGTCCGTTGCCAATCGCTGCTGCAGCTCGAATCCGTTGATATCCGGCAGCTGTATATCCAGTACCAGGCAACCAGGTTGTTCCCTCTCTAAACCCCGCAACGACTCGCTCGCCGAAGCAAAGGTTTTAACGGTGAGGCCGGCGGAGCGAATCAAACTACTTAGAGCCTCGCGCACCGAGACGTCATCATCGACGACGTAAACTTGAGGAACAGGTTCATGATTCATGAGTCATCCTTTTCTTTAGCCTGGCAAGCGGCTTCTTGCAGCTTGTACCGCCATCCGCAAAACGACGACGGAAAGTCACACGGCCACCTGGTTAGCTCACTGGTTGCAACATCTTTTCTATCATCTACTAAATGCTTGGAGGTTTGCGGTTTCTGAGCTGTCTGGGGGTGCTCACCAATCGCCAGAAATAAGTGAGTACCAGAACGGCTAGAAGGGTACTCGATCCGACCCGAAGGATCTATCATACCTTGGTATGAGGAATCCAACCGATCAACGGGTCCCCGGCCGAGAATCGGCTCTCAGTCCGGGTCGCCTTTCAGACTCGGTAAAAAAGCGCGCTGATTCCCAAAGAATTCCCTGGCAGAGCCGGAGACCATTCCCAGACCATCATACCAAGGTATGATAGCAACCCCGGGTTAGATTCGGCATGCTTGGGGAATGCTTCCACGGAGTAGCCGTTCATCTTTAATCGCCGTTATCGACGATGATATTTCAGTTCGGGAATCCGTGGAGAGCCTGCTAAAGTCGGTTGGTTTCCAGGTTAACACCTATTCTTCTGCAGAAGAGTTTATGGGCTCACCTCGACTTGAGGCTGCCGATTGTCTAGTTCTCGATGTTAGACTCGATGGCATGAGCGGCCCAGATCTTCAGCGCGAATTGAAAGCAGGCGGCCGCTCGATACCGATTGTCTTTGTTACCGCGCATGAAACTGAGGCTCTGCGCGAACGAATGATGGCGGACGGCGCCATCGATTGCTTGTTAAAACCGTTTAACGACGACGCGCTGCTGGACGCGGTGGAAATAGCGTTAAGTACACGCGGTTGAGTCGCGGCGGGGAACGTGGAGCGCTGCCTCGCTCGCGAGGCCGTGGTGGACGGGGAGACAGTCTTACAAAACGCAATCACGCGGGCGGCGCTCTATCATTCGGTAATCAAGATCCAGTCCAAGATTGGCGGAAATCGCGCTTACAAGATCACACACTATTCCAGACCGTCTGCTCGATCCCGAGAAACAGAGCGTAGATAAAGGCAGGGCCTCCATGTGTGGCGATCCCTACGGCCTCGCAAGCGAGGCAGCGCTCCACGAGCGACTTGGTTTGCAACGCCGCTTCCTGAATCTTATTCTGTTGTCCTGATCGAGTACCAATTTGAAACCGAGCGTCCAACCAAACGAAAAGCCCCTTCATCCGGTGGTCTACGTCGTTGACGACGATATTTCGGTCCGCGAGGCGCTTAGTAGCTTGATCCGGTCGGCCGGCTTACGGGTGGAGACATTTTCATCCGCCCGGGAGTTTCTAGGGCAGAACCCAACAGACGCACCCTCGTGCCTTGTCCTAGATGTGCGGCTACCGGACCAAAGCGGCTTGGCCGTGCAGAGGGAATTAACCGCCGGGGATAATCAAATACCGATCATCTTTATCACCGGCCACGGCGATATCCCGATGAGTGTACGCGCCATGAAAGCCGGAGCGGTGGAATTTCTCACCAAACCTTTTGACGACCAGGAATTGCTTGATGCCATCCATGAGGCCATCAAGAAAGACGCCGAATCCAAGGCAAGATATGCCAGAACGGCCGAGCTTCGGAATCGTTACGAGACACTCACTCAACGCGAACGGGAAGTGATGAGCTTGGTAGTACGGGGACTTTTGAACAAGCAGGTTGCCAGTGAATTGGGAACTAGTGAAATCACGGTCAAGATTCAGCGAGGCAAAGTCATGCAGAAAATGCGCGCCGGCTCGCTGGCCGAGCTCGTCCACATGGCCGAAACCTTAGGGATAATCCGGGGATGAAAAGAGAAATTGGTGGTACGACTCCGAGCTTTCTCCAATTGGTATAGTCTCGAGTCTAGTCGCGATCCTCACCAAGTCGGCGAGGGATTCGGCCCGCATCTTTCGCATGACCTGGGCCCGATGGGCTTTGACTGTGATCTCGCTGATACCGAGTTCACCGCCGACCTGTTTGTTCAGCCGGCCCGATACAACCAAAGCCATGACTTCTCGTTCCCGCCGGCTGAGCGATGCGTAGTGGTCCCGAATCGACATCACCTTTGCCTGGCGGGCAAGCGCGGCCCGGCTGCGAGTGATTGCATTTTCTATGGCAGCCAGCACCACTTCACCCCGGTAGGGCTTGGTTAAGAATTCCAACGCTCCCGCCTTCATCGCCTGAACTGTCGTCGGTACATCACCATACCCAGTGATGAAGATAAGCGGCATATCGACCCGGTCGACGACCCGTTTCTGTAAATCCAGACCGCTTAGATCCGGAAGCTGAACATCCAATACCAAACAACTGGGAGCGACGACTCGTGGACGGTCCAAAAAATCTTCAGCGGAGGCGAACGTCTCAGCTTGCCAACCGACACTAAGGACGAGTGATTCAAGCGACTCCCGCACGGATAAATCATCGTCAACGATGAACACGATCGGCGTTGTAGCCGGTGACAACCTCGAGCCACATTCAAATGCATCCGCTGAGATCATAGTCGCGCGTCTCACTGTTGTTAGGATTACTGTCAGCTCGTTCAACGGACGGGCGGGCAGCCAAGAGCCAGAAGGCGAAGGGTTGAATCTGGTTGTAGTGCATTGTCTTGTTCTCTGATCAAAGAATTTTTCTTTGTACCGTTCAAGAAAGCATTTGCTAACCCTCTCAGCGCAGTATCGCGCTTCGGGCATGCCCACCTTCCTACCTCCTACACAACTAGACGAGCATAGGCCCCGACCTGTTAGGCTAAATCGTTCTCCAGGACGATCCGATAACGGGCTTTGCCTGCGCGCAGATGCTCAATCGCATCGTTAACTTTCGACATCGGGAACATCTCCGTAATCGGCGCAATTGAATGCCGCGCACTGAATTCGAGCATATCGTCTATCGCCGTCGGACTTCCGCTTGGTGAACCCGCCACTGACTTCTGCCCGGAAATCAGGCTAAAAGCCGGCACCTGTAACGGGTTAAGGACCGCACCGACATTATGGAGGCATCCGTTCGGAGCCAAGGTGTCGAGGAGTCCGGGCACATCCAGGCCGGCGTTTATGGTCGAGATAATCAGATCGAGACTACCAGCGACTTTCTTTAGCGCACCGTCCGCCCTGGTATTGTGGACGTAATGAGCCCCAAGCTTGCGAGCCTCTGCCTCTTTCGCATCGCTGGTAGTGAAAGCGTGAACCTCGCATCCCCACTTGTTGGCAAACTGCAGCGCCATATGGCCCAGGCCGCCAATCCCGATGATACCTACACGCGCAGTAGACGGCACATTATGGATCTGTAACGGTGCGAAGACTGTCACGCCCCCGCAAAATAGTGGCCCCGTTTTCGCCGGGTCTAGCTGCTCAGGAATCGAACGCACCCACGTCCATTGGGCCCGCACGCGATCGGCGAAACCACCATGGCGGCCTACGATCGTCGCCTGCCCGTTCGGGCAAAGGTTGTGGTGGCCGGACAAACATTGGTAACAAGAAAGACAACTCTGCGACGACCAGCCGAGACCGACTCGTTGCCCAATCTCCAGTCCTTTCGCTTCTTCACCAAGCGCGACCACGCTGCCGACGACTTCATGCCCAGGAACAAAGGGGTACTTGGACAAGCCCCACTCGTTGTCGAGCATCGAGAGGTCGGAGTGGCAGACACCACAGTGCGAAACCTTAATTTCAACTTCCTCGGGTCCCAATTCACCAGGATCGAAGCAGAACGGTTTCAGTGGCGCCTTAGCGGATGTTGCTGCGTAAGCATTGAAGTAATTCATAAACCAGAAAAAGTAGATAAATGGTTTTCGTGATTAGCCGTCTTTAGAGAAGGCAACAAGCTGACAAACAAGTTGCGTACCAATCTAGATCTTCAGTCATTTGTCATTGATTCCCAGCCATTTACGTAACAGACATCCCGCGCGGCGGGTGTACGATTTTTCGGACTTACCGATTTCCGTCCGTAGGAAGTGACAAGTTATAGGTTTTAAGTTTTAAGTTCCAGGTTGGCCAACTCAAAACCTAAAATCTAAAACTTATAACTTATAACTTACTAACTCCGGCATATGGCGCAGACAAAACTAACCTATAACAAGGAGATCACTGCGCTGCTGGTGATCGATCCATACAACGACTTCATTTCGGAAGGGGGCAAGATATGGGATCGCATCAAAGCGGTAGCTGAAGCTAATCACTGCGTCGCTAACATGCTGCATGTGTTGAATGCAGCGCGGCAGGCGAAGCTTCGGGTCTTCTATGCAATGCATCGCAGGTACCGCCCCGGTGACTACGAGAATTGGAAGTACATCGCGCCTATTCAGAGGGCAGCGTGGACGCACAAGAGCTTCGAATACGGCACGTGGGGTGGCGAGTTCCGTTCCGAGTTCCAGCCTGAGCCAGGCGAAATCGTCGTTGCGGAACATTGGTGTTCCAGTGGCTTTGCAAACACCGACCTAGATTTGCAGCTCAAAAGGTACGGCATCCATCAGCTCATCGTTATGGGACTGATCGCGCATACCTGCATTGAGGCAACCGTTCGCTTTGCCGCTGAGCTGGGCTACGAGGTCACCGTGATAAGAGATGCAACGGCGGACTACACCGGTGAAATGATGCACGCCGCTCTCGAGATAAACCTGCCCAACTACGCTAACGCCATTATGACCACGACGGAGATTGTCGACGCAATCTCGCGGTAGTGGTGGGACTTCGGCGAGCTCAGTCGAGTCGGATCAGCTCCCGATCATCCGAGGAATTACCGAGCGAAACGTGCGGATCAAAAACGGATGAGCCGGAGTTCATCCCTATCGTCTCATACTACCCGGTGATCCTCGCCCATCCGCGTTTTTTGATCCGGGACGGGTGATCTGTCGTGTGGTTCGAAACTAAGCCCGGCATGATCGA
>Ga0210389_10003187_pt1 | contig 12802 bp, 11 predicted proteins | sample IncBWH28OmetaG_FD_160127 | JGI IMG/M metagenome (GOLD analysis project Ga0210389, IMG submission 160127) | Forest soil microbial communities from Barre Woods Harvard Forest LTER site, Petersham, Massachusetts, United States - Inc-BW-H-28-O ...
AGACTCGTTTCGATGACGAGGATTTCGATGAAAATCTGTTTGAGAGGGACGTCCAAGTTTTGGACCAAATCGCGCAGTTTACTGAGGGTTTCTTGCTCGCCCGAAGCCAGAAGAGAGTTAGTCACCTTCACCCACTGGAGCGAGTTGATGGCATTGACAAGGTTTTGGTTGGCAGAGGCATTCGACTTGATGATCTCGACGGTGATCTCTTTGAGGGCCGACAAAATTTCACTGCCTTGATGGTATTGGAGTTTGTAGATGAGGAAGCTGGTGTTTTCAATCGACTCGATCGACGGAGGTATCGGAGAGGGCTCCCTTGAAGGAATATCGAATCTGCGCAGAAGGTCTTCGACTTTTGTAATCGCGTCGTTATCTCCCGAAATGATCAGCGAGCAAGTCCTAGGGACCCATTTGAGGTTGTTGATCGAGTCGAAGAGGTTTTTGTCAGACACTCCGGCGCTGATCAAGTTTTGCTCGAACTCTTCTAAGATTTTGATCAACTCTTCGCCAGGCTGGTTTTTGGGAGTATAAACCACGAAGTTAGAGGAGACGGGCATGCTGATCTGAGGCTGGGGTTGAGGTGCCAGGGCTGGAATGTCAAACTTTTTGACCATGAGCTCGACCTGTTGGAGCGTTGCAGCAGAGCCCGTGAATAAGATCGAGTTGGTCTCTTTGATCCACTTCATGCTGTTGATCGCATTGACGACGTTTTGGTCGATGGCTCCCGTCCGCTGAAGGTCGGTCGCCAGTCCTCGAAGGGCCGACGTGAGCTGTGCTCCGGGCACATACTGGATTTTGTAGATGAGGAAAGTCAGATGGCCGAGCTGTTGGATATGGACCTCTTCAGGAGAGACGACGTCGACGTGAGCGATCAGTTCTTTCACTTTGGTGATCGACTCGGGGCTGCCCGTGAAGACTAAAGAGTTGCTCGACTCGACGTACCGTACCGTTTGGAGTGTCAGAAGAAGGTCGGGATCGATCAAGCCCGAAGTTTCTAGATCTTGCCCAATATCTTCCAACGCGGCTTGCACAGTTTGAGGAGATTGGTTGACGGGTTGGTAGATGTAGAACGACGACTTGTTGGCAGATAAGGAAGGTGGTGGCGGTTGGCCCGCAACATCAAACTGTTCGACGAGGTTTTTCGCTTGATCGATTGCAGAAGAGCTGCCTGTGAGCACAAGGGAGTTGTTGTCCTTCATCCATTTGGCTGTCTTGATAGTATCGATCAGAGGTTGGTTCGGTAGTCCCGATTCTTCGAGGTTTTTGGCGACTTTTTGTAGGTTGGAGATGACGGTATCGCCCGTAGCGTTTTGAAGCTTATAGACGTAAAAGGTGCGGGCCCCTTCCCCATTTAAACCCTCAGGGGCGTCTAGAGCGCTGAGAAGGTCTTTAAGGCGCGCGATCGTCGCAGGATCACCATGGAAGATGAACGTTTGCGTATCACTGACCCAATTTACGGAGCCTATCGTTTCAGAGAGGCGAACATCGGAAGAGTTTTCTGCGCTGAGGGTTTTTGCCAACTGAGTCAGCGCTTCTTGGAGCTGAGCTTTAGAAACATATTTGGGTTTGTAGAGAAAAACTTCTCCTCCTTTTTCACGGACGGGGTGAGCGACATCCATCGAAGCGAGCAAAGATTGGACTCTTTGCAGAGCGACAGGAGTGCCGGTAAAAATAAAGGAGTTGGTCTCTTTGATATATTTGCGGCTATTCAAGGCGGTGATGAGTGCTTGATCGGGCCTGGGGGCTTTTTCAAGATTCTCTGTCATCTGCTCGATGGAGCTTTCGAGTTGGCCGTGGGGAACTGCTTGAATTTTGTAGATATAGAAATCACTTGTTCCCAGGCGAGGAGTTTCCGGGGTGATCGTATCTAAAGTGGGAACAATTTCTTTGATTTTGGCGATTGTCTCTTCATTGCTGATAAAGAGGATCGAGTCGGCCTCTTTAATCGGCTTGGCCTGCTTGAGAGCTTCGACAAGGTTGCTGGAGCCACCACGGGCTTGCAGCTCGTCGGCCATTTGGTTGAGAGATCCCATCATGGCTTCGATATGTTGGTGTTGGAGCTTGTAAAGGAAGACTTTCTGCAGAGTAGCCTGCTGCGTTTCTTGAATGCTCTGCAAAGGAGGGATATCGAGATCTTCGAGCACAGCGAGTGCCCGTTCAACAAGGTAAGGCGTAGAGACAATGAAAATCGTTCGTGTGCCAGCGTGGGGAACAAAAATTAAAGGGTTCCCTTCAGCAAAAGGAGTCAAAATTTGTGTCGCCAGCGCGATCAAACCGGCTGGGTCGCTGTTTTGTACCTCGAAGCTGTCGATCTCAAGAGATGTGTGCGGGATGTCGATCGTGGCCAGCAGCGTAGAAATTTTGTCGACGTTGGTAGTGACGTCGGTAACGATCAACTGTTTCGTCTCGGCCGAAATTTCAAGTAGAGATGAATCGGAGAGCATGGGCCGAATGATAGAGGCGACCGTGCTCAGGTTGGCATTTTTGATCCGAAAGACACGCGTAACGACAGGAGTGCTCCCTTTGAATCCCTCTGGAAGATCGCTCGATACAATCGTCGCAATCTGGTTGACATTTTTTGCATTCGTGATGATGAGGTTGTTCTCTTGTTCGAGCACCAAAAGATTGTGTATCCGCAAAATCTGCACCAAGATCGACATGATATTGCGAGGAGTGACGGGATCTTCGGAGAGGATGGTGACACTGAACTGGAGGTCGGCTTCGTTGAAGACAAAGTTGAGGTTGGCGATTTTGCTGACAAAACGGATATATTCGATGATCGAAACGTTATTGAAGTTGATCGTATAAGATGTTTTTCCCGGCGTTTCGTCGTTCAAGCTAGACGTGTTGTGAATCTCTTCTTTTTGATCAAAAGTATCGAGGGTTTTCCCTCCCTTTTCTGGAGGGGCAGAGAGCAGGCCGATCGGCATCTCTTGGGGATCCTCTGCGCAGGAAATCGGTGCCTGAAGAACGAGGACTCCTAAAGCTACCTCGAGTAAAAAACATTTCATAAATGAATAGCCTTGACTCGCCATGCTAAAGGAGTTGGACGTTTATTTCAACAGCTTGTTACTTAACGCCAGCTCGGCTTTCCTTTCATGGAGAAATGGCCACCTTTCCGGTCTTTTTATCCCCAAAATGCTCGCAAATAGGGTGCTTCGCGCTATTTGCTGTGCTTTTGTGGCTAAAAATCTTCGAAAATTTGACCATTTCCCCTTTAAAATTAAAACCGAGCTGGCGTTGCTTAGCCAATTCTTTGGATGGTGATAAGGACTTTGGGGTTCTTTTGGAGAGAAAAAGATGCGTGTGTTGCTGCCTTTTTGATGATTGCTTCGGCTTGGGCTTGAGCCGAGAGCAGTGTATTTTCTGCAATCGCTTCCAGCAGATAATTTTCCATCGTGGGCTCGAGAGAATAGAACGTGAGCATGTCTCCCATCGACCAGTTGTCGACGGTCACAAAAAATTCGGTGTTGCTCTCCTGACCGATCAGCGGGTTGTGGCTCGACAGCTTGCGCGGAGAGGTGCTTCCTTGAGGGACATGGATGAGGCCCCCCAAGCCGCAAGTCGTCAGCGAGAGAGTTTCGAGCAACGGGTTGATTTTTAAAAAAGCGAGAGAAAATTTTTGCCCGATCCAATCCTCTTTGACGGTCTGGTTGATATGAGAAATCCAAAGCGCATCGAAAGGTTTGTTTTTGAGGAGCGTGCGGACCATTCCTCGGAGAACTCCGATATAGACCGTGCCATCGAGGTCGGATGCCATCGACTCGGCAATCACGATTCCATACGTGTTATCGGGGAATTTAAAGAAGTCGAAATAGCTCCCTCCTTGACCTGGAGCTCGGTATTTCGTCAGCCCCATCTCGATCCCTGGCCAACTGGGAAGGAGGGAAGGAGAGAGAGATTGCCCAGCGATTTGGATCATCTCAAGCACTTCTTTCAGCTGGTCGCTGCCCGGCTTATCTTTTTCTAACCCTCCTGTTTTGAGATATTGGGAGAGATCGAAGATAAAAGTTGTGATGTCGGGGTACCTTTCGTCAATGGAGATTGCTAGAGCTTGCTGAATAATCTTGCGCAGCCCCTTGGGCAAGAGGGAAGGGTGGATCACGCCGAAGCTGAGCTTTCCCATCGCGAGTTCGTAGGCAATGATCCCCAAAGAGTAGATGTCAGAGGCAAACGACATTTTCATCGGATCTTCTTTCTGCTCGGGAGCCATGTAGGCTGGAGTGCCCGCGATTTTTGTCGGCCTTGCTGCATCTCCTTTCAAGAGGGCAATGCCGAAGTCGATCAGTTTGACCTCTCCGTCTTCTGTGATCAAGATGTTTTCGGGCTTCACATCGCCATGGATCACGCCATGTGAGTGCAAATGGAGGAGGGCGTAGGCCACTTGGAGAATAATATCGACCGACCGTTTTAAAGAGAGCGATTGTTGGAGAATGAACTGTTTGAGCGACACACCGCGGATAAATTCCATGGCGATGTAGAGGCCACCTTCCCAAGTCCCTTGTCCAAAGAGTTTGACGATGTTAGGATGGTTGGTCATTCCGATGATCTTGGACTCTTTCAAAAACCGCTCGACCATTTCGACATGGGTAGCGTATTCCGGGGATAAAACTTTGACGGTGATGAGCTCCTTAGTTTCGGGATGTAGGCCGATATAGAGCACGCTCATGCCACCCTTGCTCAGCAGACTTTCGATCTTGTAGGGACCAATTTTGGGTGGAATCGACCCTATTCTCTCCTTGGGAGAGCTGATATCGGTCAATGTGGCCTGTTTGTAAAACTCTTCTTCGATCATCGTGCAATAGACCTCTTGCTTAACTAAAGTTCTGTCGATTTTCTGGTTCTTTTGAGCCGCTTTTTGACTTCAAATGACAGGGGTCATATCAACTGCGTATATGGCCCCTGTCATTTGAATCGAAAATCGGCCAAAATAATTCCGAAAAGCGACGAACCTTTAGTTAAGCAAGAGGTCTAATATCTAAAAGGCGAACACCCAGCGTGTGCCCAAGTTTAAGAAGCTCGCCGCGCGCTACCTTTTTACCACCCAAAGCAATGTCAACGCCTTGCTGTGGCTGCACCAAGATGTCTAAAAAGCCTCCCACTTCGAGAGCAAGCAATTTTTCTAGAGAGATTCTGAGCTGGCCAAATTCGACTGAAAGCAGCAAAGATCCTGCCTCTTCAGCCGCGGGCATCTCTTCGTGATAAGAGGCGTAGTCTAAAATTTTCAACCCGTCAGATTTGATGCGCCCTCGCAAGATCGGTGTATCGCCGAGTGCAAGCATCACAGAGCCTTTATCCGACTCTGGATCGTAAGAGGTGTGGTCCAAAATCACCCAATCTCCGGGCATCAACCCTTTCCACTCTTCCGCACTCAAAGAGACGCTCCCTCCCTGAATGCACAAAGAAATCTCCTTTTTTTTCACATCTTCGCGAGTGAATAGAGAGGTGAGTTGAAAAGGTTGGTACTCTTTAAACGCGCTTAGGAAAGTTTGGGGGCAGACAATCCTCCCATACAACGTCTTTGAAGAGAGAGAGATCGCCACATCGAGGGTCATTCCATTTTCTGTCACCGGTAGTGAAGGAGGAAGAAGGCGAAGAGAACTCTCTTTGAACACCTTCAGCTGATCTAAAGCTAAAATCGTCTCGAGGGCAAGAAAGTGGTAAAACCCTTCTTGAAATCGAGGGTCGGTAAAGGTGTGCCCATGATCAGAAGTTAAGCAGTAGGCCGTTAAGTAGGCAATATCTTCTGCTGACATGATCCATTGCAGATGGCCCGCGATCGGAGAGAGCTCTAGCGTTAAGATCACAGGTTCATTGCCCATCCCGCTTAAAAGGTCTTCCGACATCTTTAACTGCGAAGGGCGTGCCGACAGTTTAAAATCTGGAATGTTGAGAGTGCGCGCAAGCGTCTCTGCAGCCAAATCCCAAGGAAAAGAGAAAGTTTCGATCAGAGAAGGGATCTGCTCCGATTTGATAAGGGCCATTTCGATTTTTTGTAACCATTCTTTAGGAATATCGGTCATCAGCTATCCCCCTCACGCTTTGGATGGTCTTCTTCCTGGTCGCCTACTTTTTCTTTCCGGTGAAATAAAGGTCGCTCTGAAGGGAGAAGTTTCGATTCGAGTCTATGAACTTTAAAATTATAGTTTCCGTTTTGAAAAGCTGCAACAAGACCTGCAATGTTTTGATTGAAAAGGGCAGCACTTTGTGCAGTTCCCAAAAATTCGATATTGAACGCCTTTGGAGCCGTACTATATTCTTTGATGACGATTTGCGCCCCTGCAAAAAGTCCTCCTGCCATTTCGGCCGTGAGGTGGATGGTCGTTTCGGTGATACCACTTTCATGTATCACGGAGATCACACTCACCATCCGTTCGAACAACGCCAAAATTTCGGCGCGTAGAGCCGTGTAGCCCAAAGATGCAGCAGAAGCGGGAGGAATCATGAGGGGGATAGGAGCTTCTAAAGGAGGGGGTGGAGGGAGTTGAAGATGCTCTTCTTTTTTGGAAGTTTCCTTCGGAGGTGAAGGTAAGGGTGCAGCCTCTTCCTCGACTTTTTTTTCTTCAGGTGCTGGAGGTGGCGGCGGCGGTGGTGGGGAGAGCTCTTCAGAAGTATCATTGGCCATTTTTCTATCGGGAGCAGGCTCTTTTTTCTCTATAGGGGCTGCTTTTTTATCTGTGAGAATTTTTCTGGCGGCAATATTTTCGGTTTTAACTGCTTGCTGAATCTCTTTGACCTCTTCTTCGCGCCGTTTTTCAGATTGGGCCTGCCTTTTTTCAGACTCTTTGATTTTTTCAACTTTCCCTTTCTTTTGAAAGTTGATGTCTTTAGGAGGAGTCTCTTTAGGAACAAGAGAGCCAGCTTGAAGAATCTGTTCGGCTTTTTTCTTTTTGTGAGCCGCTTCTTTTTCTTGTTTTTTTTTCTTTTGCTCGGGATCTGCCTCTCCGACTTTAAAATAGTGTTCAAACTCTTTCTCCGGTGTTGGCCTGCTTTTCCCTCCGGGAGGTTCTGAAGGGCTTCCAGGCCCCGATATTCTGCCCACATCAACCATGTTTATGCCGTTTTGAAACTTTCTTCATAACAAACCTCGCATTTCCCATCTCATCTGCTTCGTTGCCCTCTTCGTGCTCTGTGAGATCTTTCATCTCTTTTGTCCATTCTTTATGATGGATTTTAAGCTTTTCGATATCTTTTTGCTTTTTAAACAGATCTTGGCGCGCTGCCTCGACTTGTTTTTGGGCCTGATCGACCTGCTTTTCTTGTTCCTTAACCTTGACCTCTTCTACTTTAAGCTTTTCGTCGACAACTTTCAAATACTGCTTCATTTGTTGGATTTTGTCTGTTGTCGTTCCCGTATCAAGTTTGTGCCTTAGCTGGTTAAGTTTGTCTTTCTTGTGATCTTTCACCTCATCCCGTTTGTTTTCTGCCGTTGCTAACTTCTCTTTTTCTTGGGCTAGAGTTCTTCTACACTCTTCAAGAGTTTTTTCGGCTTCTTCTAATCTTTTTTGCTTAATGGCAAGGAGTTGGTCGAGCGGATATTTTTTACGCTCTTCCATAACTACCTAAACAATGCTTTGAGTTGTTGAATTGTCTCTTCGTAGCTCGATTTTTCCTCTGTCAGCTGCTTTAAAAATCGGTTCACTTTGTCGATATACTTGATGGCAAAGTCGGCATTTTTATCCGAGCCAGGTTTGTACTCTCCGATTCGGATCAGGAGCTCATTTTTTTTATAGTTGGCCAAAACTTCGCGCACTTTCCCGATTAACCCTAGATGCTCTTTATCGACGATGTTGGGAAGAACACGGCTGATCGACGCTAGCACATCGATCGCAGGGTAGTGGTATTGTCGTGCCAGCTCTGTCGACAAGATGACGTGGCCATCGAGAATCGACCTCACTTCGTCAGAGACCGGCTCGTTGAGGTCGTCACCTGCGACCAAAATCGTATAAAAGGCCGTGATTGACCCTCGATCTGAATTTCCCGACCTTTCCAAAAGGCGCGGCAACGTAGCAAATACCGAGGGTGTGTAGCCCGCTCTAGCTGGAGGCTCTCCTGCTGCCAAGCCAATCTCTCTCAAGGCTCTGGCAAAGCGTGTCACAGAGTCCATCATGAGGATGACCGTCTTCCCTTGCGCCCTAAAATATTCTGCAATCGCCGTTCCTACATAAGCCGCATTGATTCTCATCTGAGCAGCCTGATCCGAAGTAGAAACAATCACAACCGATCGCTTAAGGCCTTCGGGTCCTAAGTCGTTTTCTAAAAACTCGCGCACTTCGCGACCCCTTTCACCAATGAGCGAGATCACATTCACATCGGCCACAGCGTATCTGGAAATCATACCCAGTAAGGTCGATTTTCCAATACCGGCTGCAGAAAAAATACCCATCCGCTGCCCTCTGCCCACGGTCAAAATGCCGTCAATGCAACGCACACCAACCGAGATAGGAGTTTTAATCACTTCCCGCTTTAAAGGATCTGGAGGAGGGTTGATGACAGAAAACGTCTCTTCTAAGACAAGAGGTCCTTTTGTATCTTCATCAATCGGGTTGCCAAGCCCATCAAGGATCCGTCCCAGCAGCTGCTCGCCGACTTTGATGTGGAGAGGCATGCGCATAGGAATCACTTCCGAGGAGGGGCCGATTCCCGACATATCGCCCAATGGAGAAAGAAAAACTTCTTCTTTAGTGAATCCCACCACTTCGGCCATGAGAGGATCGCCCTCTCTTTTGATCAGGCAGACCTCACCCATTTTCACTTGGGGAACGACTGCACGAATGAGCATGCCCACGACTTCAGTGATCCGGCCGTGGACCGTCGTCAGTTCCAAATTTTCTAAATGGGAGATTAACTTCTCGAAATGACCGCCAGGTTTGTCCATACTCTTTCAGCCTATCAACGCCCCCGTTTCCTGTCAAATGCAACTTTCCCAAGAGGAAATCTTACACAATGAAATAAGAGATAAGTCCCTCTGAAGGTTTCTATAGACGTCGGGGTTGCACCCCTGCGTCCCCTTGAGCTGACATGGGCTTTGCAAAATCGATCCTCCTTCGAGAGGCTGTGCGTAGCACAGCTCATCTCTCGTTTGGATCATTTTTGCTGTGCCCATGCAGCCGTCGGCTGCAACGGTGCGTATCCCCGCAAAAGTTGCGGGGCCCCTCGCTACTCGTTGCAGACACAACATGAAAGAAAAATCCTTTTCCTCTTAAGTTGAGATCTGCGCAGCGAGGTGAGGCGCAAGGGGTCGCGGGGGCGCAGCCCCGACATCTATAGGAACCTTCAGAGAGATTTATCTTTTAATCCAACTTATAATTGGACGTTGAAGAGGGTTTTCATGTCGTCGACAACCTTGGAGAGCATAATGGAGGAGTATTCGATCTCTTGTTGAGCGTGGGCTAACTTCAGCTGAATGGCTAGAAAGTCTGCAGGCTTGAGATTGTCTCCCTTGTCCTTGAGGGCGGCGACTTGGTTTTGAGCAGCTTGAAGGTTGGATTGCCCCTCTGTAACATAGTCGAGAAACTTGCCCAGAATCCCTCCCGATGAAGGCGTCGGCGGCTCGGGAAGTTCGGCTCCCATTTTTGCATTGGCAGCCCGTAGATGGGTATTCGCATCTGTGAGCTTGGTTCGAAGAAGATAGCGCTGCGACTGCTTGAGACGTAAGTTAGGAGTGTTGAGCTGCTGATTGATATCTCCTAACATACCTTGCGACGATTTGACCTGGGTGAGAAGGGTGTCGAAGTTGGGTGCAGGCGAAAGGAGCGTCTGGTTATGCGCTAAGTCGAAAGGAGAAAGGGCTGAGGGTTGCCCGGAGAGGGGCTGTCCTGCAGCTTTTTCCATGTAGCGCCCAAACTCTTGCCCCTGGGCCGGATTCCCTACGGATTGCTGATCTTCTCCCGTTGGCTTGAGCGGTTGTGTGCGTGAGACGTCTTCTGGTTTGCTGGTCATTTTGCGCTTTTCTTCTTGGTTTGTGGCTGTCCTTGAACCGGAGTGGGGGAGCGCTTAACAAACTTCTCTACAAACTCAATCGCCGTATCGGCCATCGTTTTCACTGCAGGATCATCACTCTTTTTGAGGACTTCTTTGAGGAGCCCTTCCCCTCTTTCAACCTCTTTTGTCGTAAGTGAGATGCTGAGCCCCAAAAGTGCGCGGGCCATGTGGTTGTTGGGCTCTTTTTTCAATACCTCTTCGAAATGGTGACAAGCCTGCTTCAGCTCAAGTTTCAGCATGTGCACATAACCAAAGCCGACTTTGGGAAGAGAGCTTTCGGGATTTAAAAGCTGAGAGGCTCGGAAAAGTTTCATCGCAGCATCTTCGTCTGCCTGATTGGCTGCGATAAACCCCGTCTCCAACAGAAGAACGAAGTCGTCTTTGTATTTTTGCCAATGTGCCATATAAATATACTCCTAAAATTACGACGTTTTTTGGTTCCTGACCGAGTTGTTGATCATCGACTGCACCTGAGCGATTAAGTTCGAGATCGAATCGCCGATCTGCGTCACTTGGCTCATCTGGAATTGGAGGAGCAAGAAGCGACCTGGTGTGGCAACAGAAGAGCGGCTTGCAAGTGCTCGAACTTGCGAGGCTAACTGGCTTTGAATTTTGCGGTAGTTTGAGATTAACTGCCCAAATGAAAGGGTACACCACTGTGTGAGATGACTCATGAATGCTTTCTCCTATTTTTTGTTTGCTAACTTGTTCAGCACCTTTTGCAGAGCTGTATAAGCGTGTAAAAGGGTTCCCAGGTTATCAAAATCGGGCCCTTTTGACCCTTCCCTTAATAGGCCTTTGATTTCCTGAATCTTTGTTTCCACGGACTTTAAAATTTCACGGACCTTAGAAGGATCTTTTTTCAAATCCCGTTCTAAATCGAACTCGAACTTAGCTTTTTTTTGTTCTTTTTCCAAACCGTACATGAGTGTTACCTCTTTGTTCCTTTATTGCAGATTGTAGTTAATCTTAAATTTTAATCCATCTTTTTCAAGAAGGACTGTCATCGGCTGAATGGCCGTCACCGTCATTCCATCGAGAACATCTCCGATCGATAAGATGCGACCGTTGATCACAATATATTGGTTTTCGCCATCTTTTTTCGAATATCCCATGACCCGATATTTGTTCGTTAAGTCAACAAGAGAGCTCTCTTCCGTTGTGTAAATAACGTAGTTTTTGAGCGATCGGATCCCTGCGACACCTTTAAACCCTTTCGTCAACTTTTCAAACCTGGTTTCATCATGTCCATCGACGCGGCCTGACAAAACAAGCTCTCCGTTGCTCAGCTGGAACGTGACATTATTAAATCCTTTTTCCAGAAGCTCGCTTTGGAGCTGTGTCATCAAATTGCTTTCGATCACAACTTGGTTGTCGAGCCGATCGAGATAAGAGAAGTTTAAATTTAAGTAGTCGGAAAGAACTTGGGCTTGATCGGCTGTTTGGACATAGCCTCGCAGGATAAATTTGCCTGGTGCAGGAGAGTGGATCGAAATCCCTTGCCAGTCGGGATTGATGGCTAGAAGGGCGTTCATGTTCTGCCACACATATTCATCGATGACAACCGAGTCTTCGATCGTATTAATGAAAGGAAGACCTTTGAGTTGGTAGATGAGTTCTTGTTTTTCAATCCCTGTCAGCACGTGGCCGATCAAGAACAGTTTTCCACTCCCTTCATTGTACGAGTATTGAAGGTCGGGATAACTTTTAACCACCTCTTGAATCCGCTCTCCTTCGTGTTTTTCGTGGGTGATCACCGGCTCTGTTTGGAAAAGGGAGACGAGGCCGATTAGAGAAAAGAGCAAGATGCAGCAAAGAATGCCTCCAAAAATCAGATGGCGCCTGGGAACGACCAGCTCTTTCCAATTTTGAGGAGCTTCTGAAGAGGCTTCGGTGGAAGCCTCTTCCCGTCTGAAGAGAGAGGGGGAAGGGGGAGAGACGATCGTTTCCATCGCCTGTTCGCGGTCGATCGTCAGAAAAGAAGTTGTTCCAAGAGCAATCACGTCTTGCGAGGAGAGTTGCCGTTTATCGGTGATCAAAACTCCATTGACCAACGTGCCGTTGCGGCTGCCTAAATCTTCGATGAAGACGTTCTCTTCCGCATCGAGCGAAAGTTTGGCATGTTGGCGCGAGACACTCAAATCTTGAAAGACAATGTCACAAAGGGCCGGATCTTTTCCAAGAATATAGGAGGCCCCTTTTTGCATATGGAACTCTGCACCCGAGTTGGGGCCTGTGACCACTTTGAGCAGCCACCGTGTATTGGGAAGTTCCGTAATCGTTAAAGAGGAGAGTTCAGGGTTTTCTTCAACGTAGAGAGGAGATGAGGGGCTTTTTGTGGGGGCTTGCTCCGTGAATCGGAAGAAGGTGTTGCCGATCTGAATGATGTCGCCTTCGGAGAGTAAGATCGGTTCGCTGATGATTTTCCCATTTTGAGTAGCAGGGTTGACCGAGCTTAAATTTTCGAGAATGTAGCCTTCGGGCGTCAGACGAACAGTGACGTGTTTGCGTGAGACCATCGGATCTTCGAGAACGATACCGACTTCGGCCGGATCCCGTCCTAAAACCCACTCTGTTCCTGCCTCGAAACGCAAAATTAAACCCGCCAGAGGCCCCTCTTCAGCGATCAGAAATCCAGTCATTAACTTTTACTTGCCTCCGCCACGCGCGTTTTCCAGTAATCGACGTAATTCACAAAATCTTCTACCGCTTCGCGAAACCCCCGATAGTTCATCTCATACGGTAAAGTCAAAGAGAGTGTCAAGGAACTTTCGTCCTCTTTAAGGCCCAATGTGCTACCGCCCGTTCCTTGCCCTAA
>Ga0210389_10003188_pt1 | contig 12801 bp, 10 predicted proteins | sample IncBWH28OmetaG_FD_160127 | JGI IMG/M metagenome (GOLD analysis project Ga0210389, IMG submission 160127) | Forest soil microbial communities from Barre Woods Harvard Forest LTER site, Petersham, Massachusetts, United States - Inc-BW-H-28-O ...
ACCACGCCACTGAACATGCGGATGGCGGGTTTGGGTGCGACGGCGCTACCGCTCTGCCTCCGCAGACGGGGGCACTGCGTGGCGAGCAAGTCCACAAGCGGACGGGGGCACCGCGTGGCGCAGCGCCGCCGCACACCGTCACCATACAAGGTTGCGGATACCCAAACAAGTCAGGAAGTTCGCGACAGAGGCATGATTTTTCTAACTTCTTCAACGCGACCAACGTCACGCGTATTGGTGCTGCTAGCGGTTCTAAACTCGGGGCTATGGCTGAGTTCTCCTACAAGGATCTGCTGCCGCTCGGGCACGACGAGACCACCTACCGGAAGATCGCCGAGGGCGGGGTAGAAGCCGGGCAGGCGTTCGGCCGGTCCTTTCTTTCCGTCGATCCTGAGGCGCTGACGCTGCTGAGCCGGACGGCCTTTCGTGACATCGCCCATCTGCTCCGTCCCTCGCACCTGAAGCAGCTGCGATCCATCCTCGATGACCCCGAGGCCTCGCCGAACGACCGGTACGTCGCGCGTGACCTGCTGCAGAACGCGAACATCGCGGCAGGCGGCATCCTGCCGATGTGCCAGGACACCGGCACCGCGATCGTGATGGGCAAGCGCGGCCAGGGAGTGCTCACCGACGGGCGGGACGAGGAGCATCTCGCCCGCGGCGTCTACGACGCGTACACCCAGCTCAACCTGCGCTACTCCCAGATGGCGCCGCTGACCATGTGGGATGAGAAGAACACCGGGTCCAACCTGCCGGCGCAGATCGAGCTCTACGCGACGGACGGTGACGCCTACAAGTTCCTTTTCATGGCCAAGGGCGGCGGTTCCGCGAACAAGTCGTACCTGTACCAGGAGACGAAGGCGGTGCTGAACCCGACGAGGATGGCCTCGTTCCTCGAGGAGAAGATCCGCAGCATCGGGACGTCCGCCTGCCCGCCTTATCACCTGGCGATCGTGGTCGGCGGGACCAGCGCGGAGTTCGCGCTGAAGACCGCCAAGTACGCGTCGGCGCGGTACCTGGACACGCTGCCGACAGCCGGATCCCCCCTCGCGCACGGGTTCAGGGACCTGGAGCTTGAGCAGACCGTCCTGGAGATCACGCGGAAGATCGGGATCGGCGCGCAGTTCGGTGGCAAGTACTTCTGCCACGACGTGCGGGTAATCCGGCTGCCCCGGCACGGAGCGTCCTGCCCGGTGGCGATCGCCGTGTCGTGCTCCGCGGACCGGCAGGCCCTTGGCAAGATCACCGCGGAAGGTGTCTTCCTCGAGCAGCTCGAGACCGATCCCGCCCGGTACATGCCGGATCCCGCGTCGATTACCGCGGACACGGCGGAGGTCGTTTCTGTCGACCTGAATAGGCCGATGTCTGAAATCCAGGCGGAACTGACGAAATATCCGGTAAAGACGCGACTGTCGCTCACCGGGACGGTGATCGTTGCCCGCGATATCGCGCACGCGAAGATCGCGGAACGGCTTGACGCCGGCCAGCCGATGCCCGAGTATCTGCGCGATCACCCCGTCTACTACGCGGGCCCGGCAAAGACGCCAGAAGGCTACGCGTCGGGGTCATTCGGCCCGACGACCGCGGGCCGCATGGACTCGTACGTGGAGCGGTTCCAGGCCGCCGGCGGGTCGTTGGTTATGCTTGCCAAGGGGAACCGTTCGGCGGCCGTCACGGAGGCGTGCAAGCGTCACGGCGGCTTCTACCTCGGCTCGATCGGCGGCGCCGCCGCCCGGCTCGCGCAGGACTGCATTACCAAGGTTGACGTGCTGGAATACCCAGAACTTGGCATGGAGGCGGTGTGGAAGATCGAGGTCAGGGACTTCCCCGCTTTCATCATCGTCGACGACAAAGGCAACGATTTCTTCGCGGAGGCCGCCGGCCCGCTGTTGTCAATCGGCAGCCACCCCTAATCGCTGGTATGGTCCGGCTATGCCCCCAATGACAGGACGGGTCATCGCCGGGCGATACAACCTGCAGCACCCCATCGGCCGCGGCGCCATGGGCGTGGTGTGGCGCGCTCGCGACCAACTCCTTGACCGTGATGTCGCGGTCAAGGAGGTCGTCATTTCGGCCTTGATCGGTGCGGATGAGCGACGCAACGCCTATCAGCGGACGCTACGCGAGGCGCGCACCGCAGCGCGGCTGTCTCACCGCGGCGTCGTAGCCGTCTACGACGTCGCCGAGGAAGACGGCCGCCCCTGGATCGTGATGGAGCTTGTCCCCTCGCAGTCGCTCGACCAGGTGCTGGTGGTGGAGGGGCGGCTGCCCGCGGCCCGGGCCGGCCGGATCGGCCTGCAGTTGCTTTCCGCGCTCGCCGCCGCGCACGCGGCCGGGGTGCTGCACCGGGACGTCAAGCCGAGCAACGTGCTCATCGCGACCAACAAGAGCGGTGAAGGCTGGGACGAGCGGGCGGTGCTGACCGACTTCGGCATCGCCCAGTTCGAGGGCGACCCCCGGTTGACGCAGACCGGGATGGTGATGGGCTCGCCCGGGTTCACCGCGCCCGAGCGCATCCGGGGCAGCGACGCATCGCCCGCGTCCGACCTGTGGTCGCTTGGCGCGACGCTCTACGCGGCGGTGGAGGGACGCGGACCGTACGAGCAGCGCGGCGGCGCGATCACCACGATGTCCGCGATCATCAACGAGGACGCGCCCATCGCCCCGCACGCCGGGAAGCTCGCCCCGGTCATCGCGGCGCTGCTGCGCCGCGACCCGGCCACGAGGCCGTCCGCTTCGGCCGCGCAGCGGATGTTCGCCCAGGCGCTGCCGCGGTTGTCGGAAGTGGCAGAAGAACCGCCGCCCATGTCCCACCCCCCGACGATCCGGTCCGCGTACGTGCCGTCGCCTGCCGCTCCGGTGGCCTCCGCGCCGGTGACGGCTCCGGACGGCGCCAAGTCGGAGGACAAGCAGGCACCGGCCGCCGAGCAGCCGGCTGCTGGCGTCGCCGCCGCGGAAGAGGCAGCTGAGGAAGCGGCGCAAGCCCCCTCCGCGGCCGAGGAAGCCGCCGACGAAGCAGCGCCGGCGGTCAGTGCGGATTCCGCAGCGGAGGCCGAGGAAGCAGCCGCCCCCGACGCCGCCAAGGCCGAGCCGGAGCCCGCGCCAGAAGCCGAGTCAAAGCCCGCGGCCGAGACCGCGGAGTTTAAGGCCGACGCCCCGAAGGTCGCCGAGGTCCCGGTGCCTGAAGCGGTGCCCTCCGACGTTGCGGCCGCCGAGTCGAAGGCGGCCGCGACGCTGCTCGACGCGCGGCCCGCCGCGGAGGAAGAGCGTTCCCGCGAGGCTGAGACCGTGATCCCCGGCCAGGGAGCAGCCGGATACCAGCCGACGCAGGTCTCGATCCCGGTCGCGCGGGTCACACCGTCGGCTCCGGCCCAGCCGATAGCCGCGCCCAAGCCGGCGGAGCCCACGCCGGCCAAGAAGCCGGGCCCGACGTTCACCGCCGCCAAGCCTGCGGAACGTGTGGCGCCCGCGTTCTCCGCCCCGAGCCCGCCTAGCCCGGCGCGTCCGGCCCGCCCGGTCACCCCGCCGGACCGGCCGGCGTACGGTCCTAGCGGCGCGGGACAGGGATACCCGCCGCCGCAGCAGCAGGGGGTGACCACGCCGTTTCCCCCGTCTGGCGCACTGTACGGGCCGGCCGCCGGCCAGTACGCGGGCCCGTCGCAGCCCCACTCCGACCTCGCCGGGCAGTACAAGCCCGGCACGGGCGGTGGCCGCACGGGACGCGGCCGAGGCCAGGGAAGGCGAATCCTCTGGCTCGTCGTGGCCGTCATCGTCGCCGCGGCGATCGGCGTCGGCACGGCTCTCGCGCTGAACAAGAACAACTCGGGCACCGGCAACGCGGGCGGGGGCTCAACCCCGGCCACGGTGCCCTCGGTCGCGGACACCCCGACCGGATTCAAGTCAATAGACGCGCTCAACAGCCCGTCGACGGCACTTCCGGCCGGCTGGTCGACGGTGACGGTGACAGCGGCCGACGCCAACAGCGCCGCCGCCGGGTTCAGCATCGACCTGCCTCCTGGCTGGAAAGAGACGCGCAAGAACCTGGCCACCGACTTCACCGGCCCGGGAAACCTGCTGCTGGAGATCGACCTGACGGCGCAGCCGACCACCAACATGCTCACCGCGGCCAGGCAGATCGAGGCGGCGACTCATTTCCGCGACTACAAGCGCCTCAACCTGCAGGCCGAGCCGGTCAGGCACGCCGAGGGCGCCGTCTGGAAGTTCAACTGGACGCCCGCGGGAGGGGTCCAGTACACGGTCGATGACATCTTCTTCGCGCAGCAGACATCGGCTGGCGTGCAGGACTACGCCGTGTACCTAAGGTCGCCGTCAAGCACGTTCGGCAGCACGAGCCTGCCGCTCTTCGACAAGATCCTGCCGACCTTCCAAACGGTCACGGCGAGCTAACCTGCACGCTTCACCGGGAGGCCGCGTTGATGAAGGCGCCGATGCCGTCGATGATGCGCTCAAGTCCGAACCTGAAGGAGCGGGCCTGGTCGTGGGCGGCACCGTATTCGGCGCCGGCGGCGCTGCCTACGCGGACTGCCGTGGGGTAGCGGGCAGGATCGAGGACCTCCGCGAGCAGGGGGCCGTAGGCTTCCCACCATTGCTGGTCTGACATGCCGGTGCGGGCTTGCGCTTCTGCCGCCTCGGCCGCTCCTCGCGCGGCGCCGCGGACGTAGTCATCGAGCAGGCTGACGATGAGGTCCATCTCGATGTCGGTGAGGCCGAGCCCGTCCACCGCCGCCAGCTCGGCATCATACAGAGCGGTCACGTTGGGGCCCAGGAGCGGGCGGCTGGCCGCGATGTGCAGCAGCCAGGGGTGGGACAGCAGGAGCGCCCAGTGCTGCCGCGCGAGCGCGGCAAGACGGGCCTGCCAAGGAGCGGCCGGGTCACCGCGTGCGGTGATCTCGCCGTAGGCGCGGTCGGCCATGACGTCAAGCAGCTCGGCCTTGCTCGGCACGTACCCGTAGAGGGACATGGCCGTGATACCGAGCTCGTCGGCGAGCCTGCGCATGGACAGGCCGCCGAGCCCGTCCCGGTCGGTGAGCTCGATCGCCTTGGCCACGATCTGGTCGCCGCTGAGGCTGGGCCTTGGTCCCCTGCGGCGGCGCCGCACTCCCCACAGCAACTCAATGGTGCGCCGGGGGTCTCCGCTTCCGCTGTACTCGCCTGGCATCTCCCGGTCCGTTCTTGCACCTGAAACTTCCTACAGTGTAGGGTAATTATAAACTTCCTACACTGTATAGAGTTGAGGTTCCTGGTCTTGGAAATCCCGTCCATCGCCTGTGAGGCCCTATGCAAGCGTTTCGCGAACAAAACGGCGCTCGATCACCTCGACCTGTTCGTGCCGCAGGGCACCGTGCACGGCTTGCTTGGCCCGAACGGGGCAGGCAAGACAACCGCCGTCCGGGTTCTGGCGACGTTGCTGCGCCCTGATTCCGGGCACGCCAGGATCGCCGGCTTCGACGTGGCCCGCCAGGCACCCCAGGTACGTGCCCGCATCGGACTGGCCGGGCAGAACGCCGCCGTCGACGAAATCCTGTCCGGCCGCCAGAACCTGGTGATGTTCGGGCGGCTGTGCCACCTGCCCGCAGGTGCCGCGCGGCGGCGGGCCGGCGAACTGCTCAGTCAGTTCGCCTTGAGCGAGGCGCAGGACAAGCCGGTCCGGCAGTACTCAGGGGGCATGCGTCGCAGGCTCGACCTGGCCGCCAGCTTTATCGTGGCCCCGCGCGTGCTGTTTCTCGACGAGCCGACCACAGGGCTCGACCCGGCCGGCCGCAACGAGGTCTGGCAGACGATTCGCACGCTGGCCGCCGCCGGCACGACGGTGCTGCTCACCACCCAGTACCTGGAGGAGGCCGACCAGCTCGCTGACGCCATCACGGTGATCGCCGCGGGCCGTGTCATCGCCGGGGGCACCCCGGACGAACTGAAGACGCTGGCCGGAGGAGACCGGATCGACGTCAAGGTGCGCGCGGCCGGCGACCTGGTTCCCGCGGCCAGGCTGCTGCAGGCCCGGCTCGGCACGGATGTGCGCGTCGATCAGGACGGCCGGGAACTCAGCGTCCCGGTCACCGACCGCCTCGCCGCGCTGACCCAGATCATCGGGTCGCTCCAGGAAGCGGACATTACAGCCGAGGACATCACCGTGCGCCGCCCTACCCTGGACGACGCGTTCCTGCACCTGACCGGGCACCGGCCGCCGCCTGACGGCACCGTCCTAGCCGCCGAGGTGACCAGGCCATGACTATCACGCTCACACCCGAGATCCCGCGGACAATCCGCGCACAGATCGGCTGGGCAATCAGGGACACGTGGGTGATCACCTGCCGCGACCTGGCCCACTGGAGGCAGCAGCCAGGCGCGGTCATCGCCAACACCCTGGTGTTCCCCATCATGATCGTGCTGATGTTCGGCTACCTGCTCGGCGGGGCGATGACCGTTCCCGGCGGCGGCGACTACCGCGAATATCTCATGCCCGGCATGATCGCCATGACCATGGTGTTCGGGATCGGCGCCACCCTGTCCGCCGTCAGCGCCGACGCCGCGCGCGGGGTCATCGACCGGTTCCGCTCCCTGCCGATGTCGGCGCCCGCCGTCATCGCGGGGCGGGCCGCCGCGGACATGCTCAACTCGGCCGCCGCGCTGGCCGTGCTCACCGGATGCGGATTCGCCGCGGGCTGGCACCCGCACCGCGGCGCGGCCCGCGCGATCGCCGCACTCGGCCTGCTCTTGCTGCTGCGGTTCGCGTTCCTGTGGGTCGGCGTCTACCTCGGGCTCCGGTTCTACCCCAACCCCGAGGCGGTCACCGCCGTCCGGACCCTGGAATTTCCTCTTGGATTCCTGGGCAACCCCTTTGTCGCCGTCTCCACCATGCCCGCATGGCTCGGTGCTATCGCACTGTGGAACCCGCTGTCGTCAACTGTGACAGCCGCCCGCCAGCTCTTCGGTGACCCCATCGGCGCGAACTCATCCTGGATCACCAGCCATGCGATCATCATGGCGGTCGCCTGGCCGCTGCTCCTTACCGCCGTCTTCTTCCCCCTGTCCCTACGCCGCTACCAACGCCTGAGCCGCTGAGCACGCTCCCGGCCCGGCCTCCCGGGTGGGTCCAGATCGCAATACCTGACCGGGGGGACTGAGTCCCCCCGGTCGTTATCAGTACCAGTTGTCGGACTCCTCGTGGGCCCACGCGCCGCAGGGCGAACCGTACCGGCCCTGGATGTAGGTCAGGCCCCAGCGGATCTGGGTAGCCGCGTTGGTCTGCCAGTCGCCGCCGGCGCTCGACATCTGCGAGGCGGGCAGCGACTGCGGGATGCCGTACGCACCGGACGCGGGGTTCTCCGCCGTCACGCTCCAGCCGCTCTCGTGCTCCCAGAGGGGCTGCAGGCAGGAAAACTGGCTGCTCGACCAGCCGAACTGGCTCAGCATCTGCTGGGCGATCTGCTCCGGCGACCCGGACGGGGCGGTGACCGCGGACTGGGCCCGCTGTGCGGGCTTCGCCGCCGCCTTCCTTGCGGCGGCCGCCTGCTCAGCAGACTTGAGGGCGGCGGCCTTCGCCGCCGCGGCCTTGGCTGCGGCGGCCTTCGCTGCGGCCGCCTTCTCCGCCGCGAGTTGCTGCTGCTGGCGCTCGCCCTGGATGGACCGCATTCGCGCGAACATGACAGCCTGTCCGACGCCGTCCGACGCCGACTGCGCAGCGGCCTGCTGGCCGATCGTGGCGGTGTAAGCGGCGTCGGCGCTAGCCGGTACCGGGGAGGAGCCGGCCGGCAGCGTGGCCGCCAGGGAAATGGCAGTCGCCACGGTCAGCGTGCCCGCGGTGGCGAGCGTGATCATGCGCGAGCGCTTGGTGGACAGGAAAGAGGGCAGGGGGAAATGCCTTGCCAAAAGAAAACCCTTGATAGCTCGCGCCGTGCGCGATCATCTTCCACCTCTGACGCCACGATCCGCGCAACGGGGGGAAGCGCGGCAGGCATCGGCACACGGACTTGGCGCGGGGGCAGGGCGCCTGGCTGCTCGGGGCAGCCTTGGTCTCGCGGGCGAGGTGCTGTTGTCAGCAAACGATGCCATGGAACAATCGATTGCCGCACACGCATTCCAGCGTTTCCGACGGGACGAGCGGTGCACGGAGCCGGTAAGACGCGCGAAACACCGGCCCCATCTGGAGTTCCTGTTACCCGCCGGTAACTTTGTGAGTTGGGCCACGTTGTCGCGCTTACGCAAGGTTTTTCACTACAAGTAATTAACCTGCTACCTGCAGTCCGTATTTGCTTGAGGTATACACTCAGAATATATTGGCCTGCATGAGCGTCCCACTCACCCTGCTCGGCCTGCTTGAACGGGAGCCGAGCCACGGCTATGACCTCAAGCGCGACTACGACAATTTCTTCGGGCGCGGGAAGCAGCTGCCGTTCGGTCAGGTGTACGCCACGCTCGGACGGCTGGCACGCGACGGCAAGGTGATCGCCGGCGATGCCGAGCCGGGCGACGGCCCGGACCGCAAGCGCTACGCCATCACCGACACGGGCCGTCACGAGGTCGACGACTGGCTGGCCGAGCCGGTCGAGCCCGAGCCGCACCTGCAGACGGTGCTGTTCGCGAAGGTGACCCTCGCGCTCATGCTCGGCAAGCCGGCCGAGGCCTACCTCGACTCGCAGCGGGCCGCGCACATGCGGCGCATGCAGGAGCTCACCGACCTCAAGCGGACCGGCCCGCTGGTCGACGTGCTGCTCGCCGATCATGCCCTCTTCCACCTGGAGGCGGACCTCCGATGGATCGATCTCACGTCAGTCCGGCTGAAGGAACTAGCTGAGGCGGTAAGAAACTAATGAACCCCCCCGCTGTGCCTGCAAGCGTGAGCCGCGGCAGCCTGATCGAGGCCCGCGGCGTTTTCAAGTCATTCGGCCAGACCCCCGCGCTGCGTGGCGCCGACGTGACCGTCGGCCAGGGCGAGATCTTCGCGATCATGGGCCCGAGCGGTTCCGGCAAGTCCACCTTGCTGCACTGCCTGGCTGGGATCTTCACCCCGGACGCGGGGGACGTGCTGTTCGACGGTCAGGCGGTGAACGCGATGAGCGAGGCCGACCGCACCAAGCTGCGCCGCACCGCGTTCGGGTTCGTGTTCCAGTTCGGGCAGCTCGTGCCTGAGCTCACCGCCGCCGACAACGTGGCCCTGCCGCTCCTGCTCAACCGCACCAGGCGCAAGGTGGCCTACAAGACCGCCGACACCTGGCTCGACAGGCTCGGCATCGGCGACAAGGGCGGCCGGCGGACCGGCGAACTCTCCGGCGGCGAAGCGCAGCGGGTCGCGGTGGCCCGGGCGCTCGCGCTCGCGCCGAAGGTCATCTTCGCCGACGAGCCGACCGGGTCGCTCGACTCGCTGACCGGTGAGAAGGTCATGGACCTGATGACCGGGCTGGCCCGAGAGCAGGGCGCCACGGTCGTCCTTGTCACGCACGACGCGCGGATCGCGGCGTACGCCGACCGCGTGGCGATGGTCCGCGACGGCCTCGTCGCCGCCATGGACCGGTCCACGATCACCGCCTCGTCGTCCACTGCCGCGAGGGGCGCGCACTGATGCTTCGCCTGGGACTGCAGCTCAGCCTGCGCAGTGGCCGGGAGGCCATGGTCCGGCTGCTGATCACCGCGGCCGCCGTCGCCGTCGGCGTCGCGCTGCTCCTGGGCGTGCTCGCGGAGTTCCACGCCTTCCAGGCCAACGCCAGCCAGCCGTGCTGGTCCTGCACGCAGGGCGCGTCGGTGCCCGCCACGCTCCCGGCTCGCGGCGAGCTGTGGAACAACAGCGTGGACTTCTACCAGGGCCAGACCATCAGCCGGCTCGATGTCGCTGCCCTTGGCCAGAACGCGCCGGTACCGCCAGGCATCACGCGGCTGCCCCCCGCGGGCGACTACTACGCCTCCCCCGCGCTGGCCGCGCTGCTCAAGACGGTGCCCGCGGACCAGCTCGGTGCGCGGTTCCCTGGCACGATGATCGGCACGATCGGCCAGGCGGGGCTCAGCGGGCCAGGCGACCTGGCCATCTACATCGGGCACACGACCGCTCAGCTCAACGCGATACCCGGTACCGAGTGGGTCACGTCGATCAGCCGCGCGCCCGGGCAGGAGGTGTTCTCCCCGTTCTTCCGTTACGCGTTCGGTGTCGGCGCGCTCGCGGTGGTGTTCCCCATGCTGGTGCTGATCAGCACGGCCACCAGGCTCGCGGCCGGCCGGCGGGAGGAGCGGTTCGCCGCGCTGCGGCTCGTCGGCGGGACGCCGGCCGATATCAGGACCGTCGCGTCAGTTGAGGCCATGCTCGGCGCGTTCCTCGGCGCGGTGCTCGGCACCCTCATCTTCCTGCTCGTCAGGCCCGCCCTCGCCGGGACGGCGCTCGTCGGTACGCAGTACTTCGAGTCGGATCTGACGCCGACCGTGGCCGGCTACGTCGCGATGCTCATCGGCGTGCCGATCGCCGCGGCCATCGCCGCGCTGGTGTCGCTGCGCCGGGTACAGATCTCCCCGCTCGGCGTCAGCAGGCGGGCCACCCCGAAGCCGCCCGGGTACTGGCGGATCGCCGCGCTCGTGATCGGCCTCGGCGTATACGTCTTCGGCCTGAGCAAGACCACGCAGAAGAGCATCGGCGCGCCCGCCTACCCCGGACTGATCCTCACGATGACCGGCCTCGTGATCGCCGGACCCTTGCTGACCATGTGGGCGGCGCGGCTCTTCGGCAGGAGCGCCAGCGGGTCATCGGCGCTGCTGGCGGCCCGGCGGCTCGCAGACAACCCGAAGAGCGCCTTCCGCGCGGTGTCGGGACTCGTGCTCGCGGTCTTCCTCGGCACGATGGTCGGGGCGCTGGTACCGGCCGTGAACGCGACCGAGTCGACGCCGACGGCCGGGGCGCTCAGCAACATCCTGATCGGTCAGGTCGGGCTGCCCGCGGCGGCGGGCCAGCAGCTCGTCAGCGGGATCAGCGCCATTCCCGGCGCCACCGTCTACCCGCTGTACGTGGCACCGCGGCCGGTCAGGGGCACCGTACCCAAGGGGACCAATCCCGGAGGTGGCGGCCAGGCGGGCAATGTCCAGCCTGGTCGCGGGCCATCTGGCAAGCAGGGCAACGGCGGTAACGTGATCAACCAGAAGGTGTACTTCAGCGACACGGTCGTGGTGAGCTGTGCGAGCATGCGCGCGATCGGGGCGCTCGGCGAGTGCGCGCCCGGGCGCACGGCGGTGCGGACCGTCGATGACTCGCTCTTCGACGACAACCCGACCTACCAGACCAGGGCGTTTGTCGGCCCGGCCGACGCGGAGTACACCGGTGACATGACGAAGCTGGGCCTGCAGACGGTCCTCGTCAGGGTGAACGGCCCCGCGACGCTTGAGCGGGTCCGCACCTACCTCGCCGTCAACGCGCCGCCGCAGGTAGGCGGCGGCTACGGGGCATCGCCCACGCCGCCGCGGACGTTCGGCGAGACCCTGCAGATCCGGATCGCCCGGGCCACCACGTTCGAGCGGATCATGTACGCGGCGGTCGCGCTCACGCTGATCGTGGCGGGGTGCAGCCTGGCGGTCACGGTCGGCGGCGGCCTGGTCGACAGGAAGCGCCCGTTCACCCTGCTGCGGGTCAGCGGTACCCCGGTGAGCGTGCTGTCCCGCGTCGTCCTGCTCGAGGCCGCGGTACCGCTGGTGGCCGCCACCGTGCTCGCGGCCGCCATCGCCTACGGGACCTCCATCACGGCATTCCTGCGGCTCGCGCCGCGGGGGACCGCGATCCCGCAGCTGGGCCACGACTACTACACGATTATGGGCATCGGCCTGGCGGTCGCTTTCGTGGTCATCACGGTGACGCTGCCACTGCTGCGCCGGATGACGGCACCCTCAACGATCCGCTTCGAGTAACGCAAGGGCGGGCAACCCGGCGGCATGCACCCGCACGATGACGTCATTCTCGGCCGCGTGCGGGTAAGGCACGTCCGTCAGGGTCAGTCCGCCGGCGCCGGCACCGCGGTCACGAACGGTGATGGCTTTCATGACACCACTATGGCAAGGCCCGGCCTCACGGCGTGGGGCGGGCCTGGCTCCTTAGTAGTAGCCGAGGTTCACTTCGTTCTGCCAGGCGGCGCAGGGAGTGCCGTAAACGGACTTGATGTAGCCGAGGCCCCACCTGATCTGGGTTGTGGCGTCGGTCTGCCAGTCGGCGCCGGCGGAGGCCATCTTGCTTCCTGGCAGGGACTGCGGAATGCCGTAGGCACCGGACGACGCGTTCTCCGCGTACACGTTCCATGTGCTCTCGCGCTCCCACAGGGAGTACAGGCAAGACCACTGGTCCGAACCGAAGCCGAAGCTCGAGAGCATCGCCTTCGCGGTCGCCTGCGCGGCGGTCGGGTCCGCGGGCGCGGCCAGCGTGGCGACGCCGGTGCCGCCGGTCGTCTGACTCGAGGTTGAGGTGTTCGAGTTCTGCGCCTCAAGGATCTGCTGCGGGTCGGTCATGGCGGGCTTCGACGCCACGGTCAGCGCCTTGCCGGCGGCGGTCATCTCCATCAGCGTCTGCCGCTCCTGCTCGAGCAGGGCGACCGAGCCGCTGTGGCCGAGGCCGTCGATGGCCTGGAAGAGGCTGCTCGCACCCGTGCCCTGAGGGTTCATGACCTTGGCCGCGCCCCAGACCACGACGACGAGCAGCAAGGCGAGGCCCGCCGCGGGCACCGCGATACCGCTGCGCCGGAACAGCCCGCGCTTCTTCCGCGAGCTCCTGGTCCCGAACGAGCCCGTGCCCGTGGCGCTCGCGCGCGTGCTGGCGGGGTCAAG
>Ga0210389_10003189_pt1 | contig 12800 bp, 7 predicted proteins | sample IncBWH28OmetaG_FD_160127 | JGI IMG/M metagenome (GOLD analysis project Ga0210389, IMG submission 160127) | Forest soil microbial communities from Barre Woods Harvard Forest LTER site, Petersham, Massachusetts, United States - Inc-BW-H-28-O ...
AGCGATCGTTCGAGCTTTGTATTTTTAATGCAGCTGCCTTATGAGCTAAAGCAATATGTAAAAATAGGCCAAAATGTGGACCTCACCATGCCAGGCGGCACAAAAGTAACCGCTACCGTAAAATCGTTTATGCCATCGGTTGATACCGTATCGCAAACGCAGGGCGTGCAATTAAAGGCAAATACCAGCCAGGAAATACCTGAAAACCTCACGGCCAGGGCACGGATCGTCAAATCCGCAAAAACAAATACCATATCGCTGCCAAAGGCTGCCGTGCTGGCCAACGAAACCCAAACCGAATTTTGGGTGATGAAAATGATCAACCCAACTACGGCGATAAAGGTGCCTGTAACCGAAGGTATTCAATCGGGTGATCGTATCGAGATATTATCGCCGCGGTTTACGCCACAGGACAGGATCATTGTTACCGGCAATTATGGACTTACCGATACGGCCAAAGTTAAAATTACCAAGCCATGAGGCCGATACAAGATACTTTTATAACCCACAAAAAGCCGATAACGCTGGTGCTGGCCATTATAATAATGGGCGGCCTGATGGCTTATTCAAAACTACAGACGTCGCTTTTCCCCGAGATCACTTTTCCGAAAATAAAAGTAATAGCCGACGAGGGTTTGCAGCCGGTAAATAAAATGATGATAACGGTGACCAAACCGTTGGAAAATGCCATTAAACAGGTTCCTGACCTGCAGGTGGTTCGCAGTACCACCAGCCGCGGTAGTTGCGAAATATCGGCTTATATGAGCTGGAACGCTGATATTGACCTGAGCCTGCAAAAAGTACAGGCCAATATCGACCAGATAAAAAACGACCTGCCGGCAGATGTGAGCATCACGGCGCAAAAGATGAACCCATCCATATTGCCGGTAAGCGGCTATACACTGGAAAGCCATACCCTTTCGCCTATTGAACTGCAGTTGCTGGCTACTTATACCGTGAAACCGTTCCTGTCGCAGGTTGACGGCGTTTCCGAGATCAGGGTGATAGGGGGTAAGGCCAAGGAATACTGGCTTACACTGAACAAGCAAAAAATGAGTTCGTTAGGCCTTACGCCCGATATTATTAACACCACGCTGAGCACCACCAACTTTGTAAAATCGGAGGGGTACCTGTCCGATTATAATATGCTTTACCTTACGGTAACGGATGCTACTATTAACGCAAAGGACCAGCTGGAAAATTTGGTGGTGAGCAATAACCGCAAGCGCGTGATCCGCCTGAAGGATTTTGCCGATATTGCGGTGCAGGAAAGTATAGAATACACGCGTATAAACGCTAATGGCCACCCGGGCGTTTTAATTGCGGTGATAAAGCAGCCCGATGCCAACCTGGTGTCGCTTTCATCTGATATGGACGACAAAGTGGAGCAACTGAAAAAGGTACTGCCACACGACGTTACCATTAAGCCTTACTATGAGCAGGCAGACTTTGTAAACGACTCGATCAAAAGTGTGAGCGACAGCTTGTGGATAGGTTTACTGCTCGCTATTATTGTCGCTATTATTTTTCTGCGTTCGGTTAAAGCAAGTGCGGTCATCCTAATCACCATACCTGTTACCCTGTGTCTCAGTCTCATCGTGATATACGGTATCGGCTATACGTTTAACATCATGACACTCGGCGCTATAGCCGCAGCCCTTGGACTAATTATTGACGATGCCATTGTGGTGGTAGAACAAATACACCGAACACACGAGGAACATCCGCGCGAACATCCTTTAAAACTTATAAAAACGGCGATCGACTACCTGTTCCCGGCAATGGTAGGCTCGTCCATCAGCACCATCGTTATCTTCATTCCATTTTTGCTGATGAGCGGCGTTGCGGGCGCTTACTTTAAAGTACTCACCAATACGATGATCATCACCCTGGTATGTTCATTTTTCGTGACGTGGATAGGGCTGCCGACCGTTTATATTTTACTGAGCCGTCACAAGAAAAAGTATGCAGAGGTAAAGGAGCACGTGCATCATGTAAAAAAACAACGGTGGGTGCGATGGTTTATACTAAGGCCTTACGTTAGCCTGGTGATCATAGCCGGAACGGTATTAACCATCATTTTCGTTCCGAAGCTGCTTGAGACAGGCTTTTTGCCGGAAATGGACGAAGGCAGTATCGTGCTCGATTATGTTTCCCCGCCGGGTACCTCGCTGGATGAAACGGACCGTATGCTAAGGCAGGTGGAAAAAATTATAACCGCTGAGCCCGAGGTTGAAGCCTATTCGCGCCGTACTGGCACCCAAATGGGCTTTTTTATCACGGAACCTAATACCGGCGACTATTTGATACAGCTAAAAAAGAAACGCGATAAAACGACAGAAGATGTAATAAGCGACCTGAGAAAAAAGATAGCAGCCAATCAGCCGGCATTGCGAATTGATTTTGGGCAGGTAATTACGGATATGCTCGGCGACCTGATGACCTCGGTGCAGCCAATCGAAATAAAAATATTCGGCGACGACCAGCAACGACTGCAGGCGCTTTCCAAACAGGTAGCGGACGTGGTTAGTAATGTAAAGGGAACCGCCGATGTTTTTGACGGCATAACCATCGCAGGGCCTTCGGTAAGTATCGACCCTTATTACAACAAGCTGGCCCAATACAATATTACACCCGCCAGCCTGCAATTCCAGGTGCAGACGGCGCTGGAGGGAAATGTTATCGGTACCATATTGGAGCATCAGCAACAGACACCCATCCGGATGGTGTACCCGGGTAACCGCTACCTGAACGTAAGCGGCATCGAAAATCAAACAGTATTTGTACCGAGCGGCAAGCTGGTGCCGATAAGTGAATTGGCTTCGGTGCAATTAAAGCCCGGCGACGCTGAAGTAAATCGTGAAAACCTGCAATCAATGGGTGTGGTAAGCGCGCGGCTTGAGGGCAGCGACCTGGGGTCGGTCATGCCTGCCATCCAAAAAAACATTGCTCAAAAAATAAGCCTGCCGCAGGGTTATCATATCGAGTACGGGGGCGATTATGCGCAGCAGCAGCAGTCATTTAAGGAATTGCTTATCATCCTCATCACCTCCAGCCTGCTGGTATTCTGTGTCATCCTGTTCCTTTTCAAGCAATTCAGGATAGCCTTTTTAATATTAGTTGTGGCCGTTCTGGGTATTTCGGGCAGCTTCCTGGCATTGCTTGTCACCCAAACGCCACTAAATGTGGGCAGCTATACCGGTCTCATTATGATCGTGGGCATTATCGGCGAGAACGCCATTTTCACATTCCTCCAATTTAAACAGCGCGCACTTGAAAATTTAAGCAAAAACGTTGATAACAGCATTGACGAAGCGATCATCTATTCTATTTCCACCCGCTTAAGGCCGAAATTAATGACAGCATTAGGCGCTATTATTGCTTTGATGCCGCTCGCTTTGGGTATCGGCGCCGGCGCGCAACTACACCAGCCTCTGGCCATAGCAGTGATCGGCGGTTTCGTAGTCGCATTGCCGCTGCTGCTTATCGTTTTGCCAAGCATCATGCGAATATTTTACAAATCGGGAAAATTTCACGAGAATATGAATATAAACACGAATGCTCACCAATAAATATTGACACAAATACGCACGAATAAGAACGAATTTTAACGAACGGAAAATCGGTGGAAGATTTTTTAGTCATTCAATTTTGAAGAATTCAAGCCGTCTTTGTGAGTATTCGTGTTGATATATTTTATTCGTGACAATTCGGCCTTATTCGTGACAATTCGTGTTAATATATTCAGTTTTTATCCAGAATCAGTGCTCACATTTACCAAAAAAAATCATCTATTATGAAAAAGCTATTTTCACTGATCGCCGGAGCAATTTTTGCCGCCGGCTCCCTGCATGCACAAACCTATGTATTGGATAAAACCATTCCTTTAACCGGCGACGCGGGATACGATTATGTTTCCATCGATATGGCGAATAACCGTTTGTATGTTTCGCATGGAACAATGGTAAACGTTGTCGACCTTAAAACCGAACAACAGGTTGGGGTGATCGGCGACCTGAAAGGCATTCATGGCATTGCCATCGCGCACAAAAGTAACCGCGGTTTTATAAGCGACGGCAGGGCGACCGCAGTGGTTGCTTTTGACCTTGCAACACTTAAAACGATTGCGACTATACCAGTTACTGCTACGGGCCCCGACGGTATCATCTATGATCCGTATTCGGACCGGGTTTTTTGCTTTAACGGCGATAGCAACAATGCATCAGTAGTTGACCCTAATACCCTTAAACAGGTTGGAACCGTAGACCTTGGCGGAGCGCCCGAGTTTGCAGTTGCTGATGGTGACGGGAAAATATACAATAACCTGGAAGACAAAAGCAGTTTAAATGTGATTGACACAAAGACATTAAAAGTTATCAATAACTATCCCCTTGCTCCATGTGGCGGCCCAACCGGGATAGCGCTTGATAAAGCCGATAACCGCATTTTTAGCGTATGCCGTCAAAACAAGGGCATGAGCGTGGTGGATGCAACGTCCGGGAAAGTTATTGCAACCCTTCCGATCGGAGCGGGAGTGGATGCGGTTTGCTATGATCCGCAAACTAAACTTATTTTTTGCTCATGCGGGGATGGTACCACAACGATCATCAAACAAGCTTCGGCAGACGATTACAACGTAATTCAAACGCTGAAGACCCCGGTTAGAGCCAAAACTATGGCTTTGGATACCCGCACACACAGAATTTATCTGAGTGTTGCTGATTTTGAACCCGGAACACGTAAGGTTTTGCCAGGCACCTTTAAAGTGCTTGTTTACAAAATGCAGTAATTTTTTGCGGGCGCAGGAACAAAAAAAGCGAATTGTTAAATTAGGGTTAATTTTTTTAATCCTAATTTAACATTAAATTTTTTGAAGGGCTAATTTTTCCATTACATATTACTATATTTACCCCCTGATGCCCCAATTACCCTAATGAATAGAAGAACTGATTTCGTCCACTCTGAAGCTTCGGAGCCGCACCGTCTGCGGACAAAAGAAATACTAAGACAATTTCCCGAAACCCGGGATCTGATCGGAAAAAACCCGTTTACTATGTTGGTCATCATTGGCTTGGTTGGATCGATGATCGGTTTGACCTGGCTGCTTCGCGACCAGTCGTGGTGGCTGATTTTTGCAGTTGCCTATGTTTATGGAGCATTCGCTAACCATGCATTATTTGTGATGATACACGAATGCGTGCATAATCTTTTGTTTAAAAGCCGTACCGCAAATAGGTTTGCCGGGATGTTTGCCAATCTTCCACACGTGATGCCCGGCTACGCTTCTTTTGAAAAGTACCATATTAAACACCACTCTTTTCAGGGTATACACGAGCTTGACGCCGACCTCCCCAACAAATGGGAAGCGAAACTGATCGACAACTACTTCATAGGCAAACTATTTTGGCTCTTTATGTTCCCGATATTCCAGGGCACGCGCGTGTCGAGGATGAAGGAACTGCACCTGTTCGACGGTCTTTTGGTCATCAACATAATTGTACAAATTGTATTCAATACAGCTGTGTGGTATTTTACAGGATGGCACGGTTTGGGCTTCCTTTTCATCAGCTTTTGGTTCTCTATCGGATTGCATCCGGTTGGCGCCCGCTGGGTGCAGGAGCACTATTTAACCTTCGATTCCGATCAGGAAACATACAGTTACTACGGGGCTTTGAATACCGTTGCTTTTAACGTTGGCTATCATAACGAGCACCACGACTTCCCGTCAATCCCATGGAACAAATTGCCCCAATTGAAAAAGGCTGCCCCCGAATATTACGAGACCCTGTACTATCATAAATCCTGGACCAAATTGTTCTTCAGGTTCCTGTTTGAAAAGGAAATATCGCTTTTTAACCGTATCGTCAGAAACGAGCGCGGCAAAGTAGCCCTCACCGATGTCTCAAAGCCAGACGCGGAGTTGGTGGAGATGGAAGCGGTTGAGGTATGATAGGTTGTAAGGGATGTAGCGAGTTGTAAAGGTTGCGATAAGCTGCTTTCGTTTATTTGTCAGCGAATGGCACACCGTCCACCCCTCGCAGGGGTAATGGCACAGGGCTCCGCTTTTTTCACAATCTTTTTCCAACGCCCAACAACCCTTCCAACAAAATTACACCCACTTACTCAAAAACTGGCTGAAGGCATCTTTATACTGATCGCCGACGGTGATATTCACCTTGCCGATCTGCAATGCATTGCGGGTGATGGAATTGATCTTGTCCAGCGAAACAATAAATGAGCGGTGTACCCGCATAAACTTTTTTGACGGGAGCTTTTCTTCCAGCGATTTTAGGCTGGTAAGCGAAAGGATTGGTTTTTCCTGGCTTTTGAGCCAAACTTTTACATAATCTTTTAATCCTTCGATGTAGAGGATATCGCTAAGCGCGATACGCACCAGTTGGTATTCAACTTTCAAAAAAAGATATTCGTCTTCTATGCGCTCCTCGGGTGGAAGAGTAGCAGTTGCAGTTGCAGTGGCGGGAGTGTTGGATCGTTGCACCAGCTCCGCATAATTCAGCGCTTTGGTGGCCGCGTGTAAAAACTCTTCGTAGTTAAAGGGTTTTAGCAGGTAGTCAAGTGCATCAACTTTATAACCTTCCAGCGCAAACTGGTTGTAGGCCGTGGTGAAGATGATACGGGGTTTATCGCTCTTGCTGTTATCCAGCACGCGGGCCAACTCAATGCCGTTCAGGTCAGGCATTTGGATATCCAGGAAGATCACGTCGATCTTTTGGGCATGGACCGCTTTCAGGGCTTCAACCGCGCTGGAAAACTTTCCTACCAAATTTAAAAATGGTGTTTGCCCGATAAATGAGGTGACCAACCCAAGCGCCAGGGGCTCATCGTCAACCGCTATGCAATTTAAAATCATGACAGATCAAGCGTTAAATGAACTGAATAGGTATTTGCAGCGGCATCTTCATTGATGCTCAGCAGGTATTTGCCGGGGTAAAGCAGGTCGAGCCTGCGCCGGGTATTGTTGAGCCCTATGCCGCTTCCTGCCTCTAAGTTATTATTTTGTTCTTTAATAACCGTATTGATCACGTTTAAATCAACCACAGCGCCTTGCTGGCCGATATTAATGTCGATATAGCTTGGATTGGTAGCGCTTACGCCGTGCTTAAAAGCGTTTTCGATAAAAGGCAAAAAGATCATCGGCGCAATAGCCACATCTTTTAACGCCGCCGGGGATTTAAAATCAACCTTCACAACATCCGTCAACCGCAATTGCATCAGGCTGATATAATCCTTCACAAACGCGATCTCCTGGCTCAGCAGGGTAGTGGCATTTTGGGTATCATACAATACATAACGCATCATTCGCGAAAGCTGGTGGATGGCCTTGCGCGAGGTTTCAGCATCTACATGCGTGAGCGCGTAAATATTATTAAGCGTATTAAAAAAAAAGTGGGGATTGATCTGCGCCTTTAGAAAAGACAATTCCGAGCTGATCCTGTCCTGCTCCAATTCCTGGTGAACCAGGCGGTCCTTCTGCCATTTTTCCATTAAGGTAACACTGGTGCTGATACCAAGCACCAATGCACAGGTGCCGATCATCGGGGCGATCATGTTCATTTCCCATACGCTGTGCGGATGGTGATGACGGTGAGGCGGCCCAAATTTATGAAAAGCTGCGTCCATCAGCTCGGGTAGGTTGAGCCACTGATCAACGTAACCGTTCAGCAAAACCATAATGAACGCAACACCCAATACGATCAGAAAATAGGCGACGGTTTTATTCTTTAACAGAAAATGCGGAACGATTAGTTCAGAATTGAGGTAAAACGTAACTACCAGCAAGCCAAAAATGATAGTTTGCTTTACCCATAGCTGGTATGGCAGAGACACATTCCAGCTCAAAGGCTGAAAAAAGAAGAGCAGCATACCAAACACCGCCCAGGCCAGTACATGGATGAGTACCGTTACCAGCTTACTTTTTGATTTTGTAAAAGTCATTTCATTTTTAGTTGTAAGGGTTGTAATGATTTGTAATGGTTGATTTCTCCGTTGCAACCTAACATTTCTGTTACAATTGATCTCCAAAATTACAAACGTAAGGGCTTTACAATCAATAACAATCTATCAGTAAGCCGGTTTTGCCGACAGAGAGGCAATTTGCGTCGCCAAAAACTACCTTTTTTACTGACCGACGTAAAACGGTGTCTTTATTGGCGGATAAGGGGGCTTCATCTACATATTTGATGCCTTTATCTATTCTAATTTGCGGAATGCAAGCTTTGTCTTTGCTTTGCACATCTGAATTATAACGATGAAAAAACTATACATCTTTTTAGCAGCTGCCTTCTTACTACATGTAAGTGCATTTGCCCAAACGGGACGCGACGTTCATGGAACGGTGATCGACTCCACCAAAATAACACTACCCGGTTCAACCGTGAAGCTGATATTTGCCAAGGATAGCATCACTACGATTACCGACGGCAAAGGCGCGTTCCTTTTCCCTGCAGTTAAAGCACGACAATTTACTTTGGTCGTTCAGTCCATCGGTTACCTGGACGTAAGGCGCCACATGAAATTGGACAGCACCAATAACCCTGTTTTTTTCAGGCCGATAGTTCTGAAGCCATCCACTACCATGCTTGGCGGCGTTACGATAAGAGACGCGCTTCCGGTTAAAATAAAAGAAGATACGGTTGAGTTTAATACTGCCGCTTACCCGGTTAGGGATGGCGCACCAATCCAGGACATGATTGCAAAAGTGCCCGGCGCTGATGTGGATGCACAGGGTAACGTTACCTTCCAGGGGAAAAGCGTGACTAAGGTGAGAGTTAACGGTAAAGACTTTTTTGGCGGCGACCTGAAAACCGCTACCCAGAACTTACCTGCCGATGCAGTACAAAGCGTACAATTTGTAAACGACTACGGCGACCAGGCCAACCTTACCGGCATTAAAACCGGCGAGCCGGAAACCATATTGAACATCAACATCAAGCAGAGCCGTAACCATGGTGTTTTTGGCCAGGTTAGTGCCGGTGGCGGTGAGGACGCTATTCCGCAGATAGCCGGCACAAAGGACCAGGGACGGTACCTGGGCCAATTCAATTTGTTCGACTTTAACGGCAACCAGCAGATAGCTGTGCTGGCTAACCTTAACAATACCAACACCAGCCTGTTCAACTTTGGCGGGCCGGGCGGTGGTGGCGGTGGCGGAGGACGTGGCGGCGGCGGTCCTGGTGGCCCTCCGGGTGGTAACAACAATACTAATGGTATTACCACAGCACGTTCAATCGGTTTTAATTACCGCGACTCATGGGGTAAATTCATTACCGTTTATGGCAGCTACAGCTTCTCGGATAATAGCGTTTACACAACAGCATCAACCATCCAACAGAACATTTCGTTGTTGCGGCCCAGTACAACTACGCAAAATAGCGTAGAGAATGACAGCAAGATCAACCACAGGTTCACTTTTAACCTGGAGTACAAACCGGACACGATCAACTATTTAAAAGTAACGCCATCTTATGCATTTGCCGGCGTGCATACTACCCAAGCAACAATGAATGAATATGATACGACAACCGTTGCGCAAAAATATAACGAGAATCTCATCAGCCATTCGTCGGCCCCTAACTATGGCATCAACGCACTGTTTAACCACCGGTTCAATGGTCATGGCCGTAACTTCAGCGTCAATATCGGGGTCGGCCGGTCAACAAGCGACCAATACCAAAATCCGGTATACATTTATTCCAAGGGTATTCCGAATGCACCGCTTGACCAGTTTATTACAACTAACAGCAATACCGATACACTGGGCACCTATGTTTCGTACATCGAACCTATAGCCAAACGTTCGTACCTGGAGGTAAACTACAACTATAAACATTCATACACCACATCGGATAAGGAAACGGATACATTGACAGATGCAGGAACGACAAACCAGTACGCGCTGCTTAGCAACGACTATAATTACACTTTCGTAACCAACCGCTTTGGCTTGAATTATCGCTTTGTTGAAAAGAAGTATAACTACGTGCTGGGGGTTACCGCACAAACATCTGAACTGGATGGCAGCGCGGTAAACATAGCGCCAACGCAAATCAATACGTTCAATTTCTCGCCCAACGCGCACTTTGTTTATAATTTTTCGCGTACGCAGTCATTCAGCGCCAATTACAGCGGCAGCAGCGTAATGCCTACTTATACCGAATTACAGCCGGTAACTGATTTCAGCAACGCCCTTTACCCGGTGATTGGCAACCCTGACCTGAAACCGCAGTATAACAATACCTTTTCGATAAGGTATAATAACTTCAATTTCACATCGGGTAATGTGTTTTTCAGCAACTTCTCATTTATCCAGGCTAATGACGAGATCGCCAGCAATAGCGTGTATTATCCTGCCAATTACACGCCAAATACCAAGCTGTCAAATACCATAGCAACAACCTACAGCAATGCCGATGGCTATTACTCTACCCAAGCCTTTTTTGTGTTTAACAAGCCATGGGATAAGCGTAAATACAACCTGTTTGTAGTCGGCAACATCTCGTACGCCAATAATATCTCGTACATTACTGATGTGGCGCCAGTAAGCTTTGAGACAACAACAGAAAAAAATATTGCTAAAACGCTGACAGCTGCCCCGAGTTTGCGCTTCAGGCTGGATATTACCGATGTAATTGACGCGCAGGCCAGCGCAACTTATACCATCAATTCCTCTCAAAATTCCATACCGCAGCCGGGCATACAGGATAATTTCAGGTCGGCGGCCCTGGGTCTTACTGGCAAGAATTATTTTTTTAAGGATTGGACCTATAGTTATGATTATACCAAGACATACTATTACAACTACACGAATGCTAAAAACCCGAATGTATTCAATACCTACGTTGAACGGCGTTTCCTGAAAGGCAATATGGCAACCCTGCGTTTCACGGTGCAGGACGTATTTAACCAGAATACCGGTTTCAGCAGTTCACAAAGCGGTACCATGATCTCCCAGTCGAATTATAATCGCCTGGGCAGGTTTTACCTGCTATCGTTCACTTACCGGTTCCAAAAGCTTGCCGGCAAAATGCCTGATCGTGGTCCCGGCCGTGGCTTTGGCCCTCCGGGCGGCGGACCTGGTCCGGGCGGCCCTCCGGGGGGCGGTGGTTTTTAACACGAAAGCGTGAAATACCCATAATAAGTGTTGTAACTTGTAACAACCGGAATGTCTTTTACGTCATATAGATAATCAATATCTAACACCGGATTTCCTAATAAGCGAAATCCGGCGTTAGATATTTCAGAAAGAGCTTAGGTTTCCTGAGGAAACATGAGAGAGGGCCGGGGGTGAGATGCCGGTCCGGATTTAGTTGATTGTTATTGGATTTAAAAATCGTAACAAGAGCGTTCCGGGGTGAGATACGGAACGCTTTTTTTTACACGATTGTTGACACGATTTTTAAGATTTGAAAGATTTTCAGGATTGAAAAAAGTGCTACAAGTAATCAACGATCTAATCGGTGAAATCATCCCCAAATCGGTGAAATCACAAATCAGACAAACTGCTGTATCACGCTTTGCAGTTGTCCTGCCTGCACCACGCCGCTTTGACGCCACATTGTTTGCCCCTTTTTAAATATCATCAGCGTGGGTACGCTTTGCACACGATAGGCGTTGGCCGCCTGCGGGTTTTTATCGATATCGATTTTTATGATCTTCACTTTATCACCCATCGCATCCTTTACCTGCTTTAGTATGGGCGGCATCATTTTGCAGGGGCCGCACCATTCGGCCGAAAAATCAACCAGCACCGGGGTATCCGATGCGATAATATCCTGGAAATTTGCCATGGTTAAATCTTTTTTAAAGGTAACATTTGCGGGGTTTAAAAGTTCGGTCTTTAAGCGTGATTTTGCTTGCCTGATGCGCTAAGCCAATAACGCTGCAAATTGTGAATAAAAATGTTCCATCTTGAACGCCGTGGCGTGCGCAGTGAATAAAATGAAATATTATTTTTGTTCATAAAGATCATAATTCGCTATGCCCAATCTTTACGAACCATCTGGTAAACAGCGTATCAGTTCTATCGACATTTTACGCGGGGTGATTATGCTGATCATGGCGCTCGATCATACGCGCGATTTTTTTAATAATGCCGGCGCTTTCAACGATCCCACCAATATGGCGACTACTACCCCCATTTTGTTTTTTACCCGGTGGATAACCCATTTCTGTGCGCCTAACTTTGTTTTCTTAAGCGGCATATCGGCTTATATTGCCGGCACACGGCGCACGAAAAGCGAATTGAGCACTTTCCTCATCAACCGGGGCCTATGGCTTGTTTTTGTGGAACTGGTGATCCTTACGTTTGCGTTTACGCTAAACCCATTTTTTAATGTCGTCATCCTGCAGGTTTTATGGGTGATCGGTTTGAGCATGGTGATCCTGGGCCTATTGGTAAAGCTGCCACTGAAAGTAATCGGTATCATTGGCGCACTGATCTTCTTCAGCCATGATCTGCTCGACAATATCCAATTACCCAAAACCGGGGCCGAAGCTACTTTAATGAAACTGTTTTTTACGGCACGTGGTTCCATTTTACCTATTAACCAAACGCATGTTGTTGCTGACCTTTATGCCATTATCCCCTGGACGGGCGTTATGCTATTGGGCTACGTATTCGGCTCGATGTACCAGGCCTCGTTTGATCCGCACCGACGCCGCAAAATTTTGTTAACTACCGGCTTGGTTTCCCTTACTGTTTTTTTGGTGCTCAGGTATTTCAACCTGTACGGCGATCCCCAGCCATGGTCGGCGCAGCGCAACGGAGCCTATCCCTTCCA
>Ga0210389_10003191_pt1 | contig 12797 bp, 11 predicted proteins | sample IncBWH28OmetaG_FD_160127 | JGI IMG/M metagenome (GOLD analysis project Ga0210389, IMG submission 160127) | Forest soil microbial communities from Barre Woods Harvard Forest LTER site, Petersham, Massachusetts, United States - Inc-BW-H-28-O ...
GTCCAGAAGACGCGCCGATCGGCCTGATCCCGGTCGACAGCCTGTACTCGCCCGTGCGCAAGGTCTCCTACAAGGTCGAGAATACCCGCGAGGGCCAGATCCTCGACTACGACAAGCTGACCATGACGATCGAGACCAACGGCGCGATCTCGCCGGACGATGCGGTCGCTTATGCCGCGCGCATCCTGCAAGACCAGCTCAACGTGTTCGTCAACTTCGAAGAGCCGCGCAAGGAAGTCGCCCAGGAGATCATCCCGGATCTCGCCTTCAACCCGGCCTTCCTCAAGAAGGTGGACGAGCTCGAATTGTCGGTGCGTTCGGCCAACTGTCTGAAGAACGACAACATCGTCTATATCGGCGACCTCGTGCAGAAGTCGGAAGCGGAAATGCTCCGCACCCCGAACTTCGGCCGCAAGTCGCTGAACGAAATCAAGGAAGTGCTGGCCCAGATGGGTCTGCACCTCGGCATGGAAGTGCCGGGCTGGCCGCCAGAAAACATCGACGAGCTCGCCAAGCGCTTCGAGGATCATTACTGAGAGTCATTGCACGCGGCCCACGAAAGTGCGGCCGCGTTTTTTCGGGCGAACGCAGGCAGCCCACCTGAGAATGTCGGACGAACCGTCGCGACAGTAGAGAGTTAAGGATTATTTCAATGCGTCACGGCAAGGTTCACCGCAAACTCAACCGCACGGCCGAGCATCGGCGTGCGATGTTTGCCAATATGTGCGCGTCGCTGATCAAGCACGAGCAGATCGTCACCACGCTGCCGAAGGCGAAGGAACTGCGTCCGATCGTCGAAAAGCTCGTGACACTGGGCAAGAAGGGCGGCCTCGCTTTACGCCGCCAGGCGATCTCCGAGATGCGCGATCTCGATCAGATCAAGAAGCTGTTCGATGTGCTGGCGCCCCGTTACAAGGACCGTCACGGCGGCTACACCCGCATCATCAAGGCTGGCTTCCGCTATGGCGACAATGCGCCGATGGCGGTGATCGAGTTCGTCGATCGCGACGTCGATGCCAAGGGCCAGGATTCCGGCCCGGTGGCCGGCAAGGAAGCCGAGGCGGCGTAAGTCGAATTTCCGGCAAGACGATTTTCAAAAAGCGGCGCCTCGGCGCCGCTTTCTTGTTTTTCGTCATTGCGAGGAGCGAAAGCGACGAAGCAATCCAAAGCCGCATGCGAACTCTGGATTGCTTCGCTAACGCTCGCAATGACGGCTACGGCTGTCTGCTTGCGGCTGCCGTCGCCGCCCCCAATATCTCCATCGGCACGCGATGATGGAGATGAGCCATGAAAATCGATCTTTCCGCGAAGACGGCCCTGGTCACGGGCTCGACCGCCGGCATCGGCTATGCGATTGCCAAAGGGTTGGCGGCGGCTGGTAGCGAAGTTGTGCTCAATGGCCGGGACAAGGCGAGGGTCGATGCGGCGGTCGCCAGCCTTGCCAAGGCGGTGACGGGCGGCAAGGTCCGTGGCATTGCCGCCGACGTCTCGACTGCTGCCGGCTGTAGGGAGCTTCTGGCGGCGCTCCCCGACGTTGACATCCTTATCAACAATGCCGGTATTTTCGAACCGAAAGGTTTTTTCGACATTCCCGATGAGGACTGGAGCCGCTTCTTCGAGGTCAATGTGATGTCGGGCGTGCGGCTGTCGCGCGCTTATTTGCCAGGCATGCTGAAGCGCAACTGGGGCCGCATCGTCTTCATCTCCTCCGAATCAGCGCTGAGCATTCCGGCCGAGATGATCCATTACGGTACGACCAAGACAGCGCAGCTTTCGATCTCGCGCGGGCTTGCCAAGCTTACCCGCGGCACCGGCGTGACCGTCAACTCGGTATTGCCGGGCCCGACGATGTCGGAGGGCGTGGAGACGTTCGTGAAGGACCTCGCAAGACAGAACGGCCAATCCGAAGCGGAAGCGGCCAGCCAGTTCGTCAAGCAGCACCGCCCAGGTTCGCTGTTGCAGCGCTTCGCCAGCGTCGACGAAATCGCCAACATGGTGGTCTATGTCAGCTCGAAACAGGCCTCCGCCACCAATGGCGCAGCACTTCGCGCCGAAGGCGGCATCGTCGACACGATTGCCTGACGGCGGCCGACCACGAAGAAAGCGGCGCGCCAGGGCGCGCTACCACCCCTCCAACACGATCTTGCCGCGCGACTTTCCGCTTTCCAGAAGCGCGTGCGCGCGCTTCAGGTTGGCGGCATTGATTGCCCCAAAGTTCTCGCCGAGCGTGGTTTTCAGCACGCCCTTGTTGACGAGGTCGGCGACGTCATTGAGCAGATCGTGCTGGCCGATCATGTCGGCCGTCTGGAACGACGAACGGGTGAACATCGATTCCCAATGAACCGAGCACGACTTGCCCTTGAAGGCGGCGACGTTGAATTCGTTGGGGTCGTCGATCAATCCATACTTGCCCTGCGGCGCGATGATTTCCGCCAGCGCCTTGTAGTGCTGTTCGGTGTTGGTCAGGCTTGCGACCAGCCCAACCGGCGGCATTTTCAGTTTCTCGATCTGTTCCTTCATCGGCGCTGCATGATCGACGACGGCATGGGCGCCAAGATCAAGGCACCATTTGTGCGATTCCGCCCGTGAGGCGGTGGCAACCACCGTCAACCCGGTCAGCCGCCGCGCGAGCTGAATCAGGATCGAGCCGACACCGCCGGCGCCGCCAATGATCAGCAGCGTGCGGGGATCGACGCTTTTGCCGGGCACCGCGCCGAGGCGGTCGAACAGCAGTTCCCATGCGGTGATCGAGGTCAGCGGCAGCGCGGCGGCTTGCGCCAATGACAGCGTCTTTGGCTTGCGGCCGACGATGCGCTCATCGACCAAATGAAATTCAGAATTGGTGCCCTGGCGCAGGATCGAGCCGGCATAGAAAACCTCATCGCCGGGCTTGAACAGCGTCACCTCGGGGCCGACGGCGTCGACAAAGCCGGCAGCGTCGAAGCCCAGGATCTTGAACTCGCCCTCGGGTGGCGCGGCGCGCTTGCGGACCTTGTAATCGACGGGGTTGGCCGAGATCGCCCTGACCGCGACGCGAATGTCGCGGCCCTTCGGCTCAGGCTTGGCGGCCTCGAAATCGATCAGGGCTTCCGCCTCTGTGATCGGCAGGGATTTCTTGTATCCGATGGCCTTCATCTGGCTTTTCTCCCTTTAGGGGTTTGGTGCCGCCCCCGGGGGTCATAGCGCGTCGCGGGAAGGAGGCGTTCCCGTCTCTATGACGCCAAATTGTGCCGCTGGAAAGCCGTGCAAGAGGGCCGATTCGCTTCTAATCGCCGGTTGGGCCGCCTATATTCGTACTTTCATGTCGCCCTAGGGAATCCCTTCATGATTGCGCTACGCTTTTGCACGGCATTGTTGGTTCTGATGGCTGCGGTCCCGGCGATGTCGCAGGACCGGCGCGTACCGGCTTCCCAAGCGGAATTGAAACTCTCTTACGCGCCGATCGTGCAGCGGGTGCAGCCCGCGGTGGTCAATGTCTACGCTGCCAAGATGGTGCAGGACCGCAATCCGCTGCTCGACGATCCGATCTTCCGCCGCTTCTTCGGCGTTCCTGGCCAGCAGCCCGAGCAGATGCAGCGTTCGCTCGGGTCAGGCGTGATGGTCGATCCGTCCGGGCTTGTGGTGACCAACAACCACGTCATCGAGGGCGCCGACCAGGTCAAGGTCTCGCTCTCCGACAAGCGCGAATTCGAAGCCGAGATCGTGCTCAAGGACAGCCGCACTGATCTGGCCGTGCTGCACCTGAAGGATGTCAAAGAGAAATTTCCGACCCTCGACCTCGCCAACTCAGATGAATTGCAGGTCGGCGACGTCGTGCTGGCGATCGGCAATCCCTTCGGTGTCGGACAGACCGTCACCCACGGCATCATCTCGGCGCTGGCGCGAACGCAAGTCGGTATCACCGACTATCAGTTCTTCATTCAGACCGATGCAGCCATCAATCCCGGCAATTCGGGCGGTGCGCTGGTCGACATGACCGGCAAGCTCGCCGGCATCAATACCGCGATTTTCTCGCGCTCCGGCGGCTCGCAGGGAATAGGCTTTGCGATCCCTGCCAACATGGTTCGCGTCGTGGTGGCCTCGGCCAGAAGCGGCGGCAAGGCGGTCAGGCGGCCATGGCTCGGCGCGCGGTTGCAGGCGGTGACGCCGGAGATCGCCGAGACGCTGGGGTTGCGGCGGCCGAGCGGCGCGCTGGTCGCCAATGTCGTTTCGGGCAGCCCGGGTGCTCGCGCTGGGCTCAAGCCTTCTGACTTGATTGTCGCGATCGATGGGCAGGCGGTCGATGATCCCAATGCCTTCGACTACCGCTTCGCGACGCGCCCGCTCGGCGGCGCGGCCGAGGTCGAGGTGCAGCGATCCGGCAAGCCGGTCAAGCTGACAGTACCGCTCGAGACAGCGCCCGATGGCGGCCGCAATGAAATCACGCTCACCACACGTTCGCCGTTCCAAGGGGCAAAGGTTGCGAATATCTCGCCGGCGGTGGCCGATGAACTGCATCTGGATGCCGACACTGAAGGCGTGGTGGTGACCGATCTCACCGACGGCAGCACGGCGGCCGGCGTCGGCTTTCAGAAGGGCGATGTCATCCTCGCCGTGAACAACCAGAAAATCGTCAAGACCAGCGATCTCGACAAGGCGACGCGCGATGGCTCCAGGCTGTGGCGGATCAAGATCGTCCGCGGCGGCCAGCAGATCAGCGTCACGCTCGGCGGATGAGTCCCAAGCCAAAGCACGAGGGGACGAACCTGTTCGCCGCCGCCGGGTTGGCGCAGGACGCGCCGCATCCGCTACCCGACCGGATGCGTCCGCGCACGCTCACTGAGGTCGTCGGTCAGGACCACATATTGGGGCCGGACGGTGCGCTGACGCGCATGCTTGAGACCCGCACGCTCGGCTCGCTGATCTTCTGGGGACCGCCGGGCACGGGCAAGACCACCGTTGCGCGGCTGCTGGCGGATGCGACCGAGCTGCATTTCGAACAGATCTCGGCGGTGTTTTCCGGCGTCGCCGATTTGAAAAAAGTGTTCGACGCCGCGCGCGGGCGTCGCGAAACCGGCAAGGGGACGCTGCTCTTTGTCGACGAAGTCCATCGTTTCAACCGCGCGCAGCAGGATTCGTTTCTTCCTGTGATGGAAGACGGCACCGTCGTACTGGTCGGGGCCACCACCGAAAATCCCTCGTTCGAACTCAATGCGGCGCTGTTGTCGCGCGCACGTGTGCTGGTGTTTCATTCGCTCGATCCAGCCGCGATCGAAAAGCTGTTCGTTCACGCCGAGAAGATCGAGGGGAGGAAGCTGCCGCTCGATGCCGAGGCCCGTGCCGTGCTGGTGCGCATGGCCGACGGCGATGGCCGCGCCGCGCTGACATTGGCCGAAGAAGTCTGGCGTGCGGCCCGCGCGGGCGAAGTCTTCGATGCCGCGCAGTTGCAGGCGATCCTCCAGCGCCGCGCGCCGATCTACGACAAGTCGGCTGATGGCCATTACAACCTGATTTCGGCGTTGCATAAGTCGGTGCGCGGATCCGATCCGGATGCAGCGCTTTATTATCTGGCGCGCATGATGGATGCCGGCGAGGATCCGCTGTTTCTGGCGCGGCGCGTGGTTCGGATGGCGGTCGAGGATATCGGCCTTGCCGACCCGCAGGCGCTCGTCATCTGCAACGCCGCCAAGGACGCTTACGACTTTCTGGGATCGCCGGAAGGCGAACTCGCGATCGCGCAGGCCGTGATTTACCTCGCCACCGCGCCGAAATCGAACGCGGCCTACAAGGCATTCGGAGCGGCGATGCGCGCGGCAAAGGAGGCCGGCTCCCTGCTGCCGCCAAAGCACATCCTCAATTCGCCGACCAAGCTGATGAAGTCGGAAGGCTACGGCGAAGGCTACGAATACGATCACGACGCGCCGGATGCGTTTTCCGGTCAGGATTATTTCCCCGACGCCATGGGTCGCCAGACCTTCTATAATCCGCCCGATCGCGGCTTTGAGCGCGAAATCAGGAAACGGCTGGATTATTGGGAAAAGCTGCGGCGTGGGCGTTCCGGCACGTAGCTATTTGCCGTCCAAGCGACGCGTTATTTCCCCGTCTTCACGAATTCCAGAATTGCGTCGGTGAGCCGCGTGTCCGCCGTGTTGATCGAATACACTTCCGACATGTGGTTATGCTGCGGCAGCACCAGCGTTCGCGCGCATCCGCTTGGCCGCTTGCAGGTGGCGTCCTTGAAAAGATCGAGCTGCTTCACAAAGCCGGACAGATCGAGCTCCGAGCTCACCGCCATCAGCGGGATATTCGTCTTCAGGAGCCCGGGCAGCGAGGATTGGGCGGCATAGCGGGAGGTGTCATCGCCGTAATAGGCTCGCTCGGGTTCGGTGAGCGGGGCCGCTGTCAGGTCGTAGATGGCGGACACCATGATCGCGCCTTTCAGACCGCCATCCCTGACCTTGTAGAATTCCGGATGCGATACATAGCTTGCGACATGCATGGCGCCGGCCGAGTGGCCCATCAGGTAGATGCGTGAAGCATCGCCGCCGCGCCCGCCAATCTCTTTCGAAACCCATTGAACGGCTGTCGCGATATCCTCGGCACCTGCCGGCCAAGGAAACTGCGGCGCAAGGCGGTAGGTCATGTTGACGCCGATGAAGCCGTTCTTGACGGCCCACAGCATGATGTTGTCGTAGAACGGGCTATCGGGCGTCCGCCGCTTGTTGCCGCCGATGAACGCGCCGCCGTGGACGAATATCAGCACGGGGCGGCCGGATGTCGTGGCCTGCGGCATGAAGATATCGAGCAGGTTGCGCTCGGCAGTGCCATATTTGAGGTCGCGCTCGATCCTGACGCCAAAATAGGGCTCGGTTTGCTGCAGGGGAGCATAGAGCCGGGCGGTCGCCGGTGGGTCGATAACACGGCCAAGCTCGGCGAGATTTTTGGCGATTTCCGGCGGCATTGGACTTTCCGCAGCCCATGCCGAAACGGCGATCACCGCCGCGACAACAGCCAAAGCAGACTTTGGAAAAGCACGCTTGGGTAATCGCACCCCAAATACTCCCAGATCTGAAGACCGCGCAAAATGACCCATCCGACACGGGATTTGTAATCATTTAACCGTGACGATTTGCGGCTTTTGCGCTACCCAACGCTTTACCCTGGAGCCGCAACCGATATGAGCCGCCGTACCCGAAAACCTCTGCCCAAGCGCAATGCGGGCGATCGCCCCAAGGGCGCGCGGCCCTATCGGGGCTCACAGGCCGAGCGGTCGCATGGGCATCGTCCCGGCAGCAAGCCCGCGGCACGCTTCGCTGCCGCCGCGCCAGTGGCGGCCAAACCCTTCAAGCCCGAGCCCGCGAAGGAAGCAGCTGAGCCGGCGCCGTTGCCCACCAAGGTGCAGACCGTGGTCGTGACCGCGGACGAGAACAACATGCGCGTCGATCGCTTTCTGGAAGCGCGATTCCCGGGTCTGTCGTTCTCTCATATCCAGCGCATCGTTCGCAAAGGCGAGCTCCGCGTCAACGGCAAGCGCGCCGACAGCAAGGACCGGCTGGAGGAGGGGCAGAGTGTTCGCATTCCCCCGCTCAAGCTCGATGCGCCCAAGGGCGGCGGCCCGCTCTCGGAAGCCGCGGCAAAGACGCTTGCCGCGCTCAAGGAAATGACCATCTACGAGGATGCCGACGTGCTGGTGCTGAACAAGCCAGCCGGGCTGGCGGTGCAGGGGGGGTCCGGAACCACGCGCCATATCGACCAGATGCTGGAAGTGATGCGGGACGCGAAAGGGCAGAAGCCGCGTCTGGTGCATCGGCTCGACAAGGAAACAGCGGGCTGCCTTCTGGTTGCCAAAACCCGATTTGCCGCAACCGCGCTGACCGGATCCTTTCGCCATCGCTCGGCGCGCAAGATCTACTGGGCGCTCGTGGCCGGCGTGCCGAAACCCAAGCAGGGCCGCATCTCGACCTTTCTCGCCAAGGAAGAGAGCGAGGAAGATTCGATCATGCGGATCGCCGAGCATGGCGACGAGGGCGCAAGCCACGCCGTCACTTATTATGCAGTGGTGGAGACGTCGGCGCAGAAACTCGCCTGGGTATCGCTGAAGCCGGTGACCGGGCGGACCCACCAGCTGCGCGCGCATATGGCGCATATCGATCACGCCATCGTCGGCGATCCCAAATATTTCAATAAGGAAAACTGGGAGTTGCCTGGTGGTTTGCAGAAACGGCTTCATCTTCTGGCGCGCCGGATCGTGATCCCGCATCCGCGCGGCGGCGTGGTCGATGCCACCGCGCCGCTGCCGCCCCATATGCTGCAATCGTGGAACCTGCTCGGCCTCGAGCACGACCGCTTCGATCCGATCGAGAACGCGCCGGAAGAATAATTTAACGTGCGGTTTCGCGGGGGCATCACGACATAGCCCTCATAAAGCGGCTATTGATGCCAGCGCCACGTCCCTCGTTCGGCGACAAGATCACCACCTGCCTGCAGGAGGGCGCCGCGGCCGGGCTTGGCCCGGGGGACCGCGAGGTTTATTCGCGGAGCTGCGCCAACCGATAGAGCGGAGCTCAGCCTTTGTATTGCGCGAGGAATGCGCGCAATGAATCTTGCGGACTTTCAACGTCGTAGATCACCCAGCCTTCCGGGCCGTTGACCAGAATGAAGTTCATCGTCACCGCGCGCCCCTGGTTGTCGAATCCGACCGCGACATAGGTCTTGTCGAACTGCTTGCGCAGGATCGAGATCGAGATCGCGCCGAGTTTCCAGGTCGTGCCTTGCACCAGGAAATCGTAAGGCGCATGGCTCGCCGAGCGCCAGACGTCGCGCAGGGTGGAATCGAAGAACTGGCGCGCGGTCTCGTCATCGCGTGGCAGTCCGTTCGAAAGAACCGACGAGCGGTCGCCGTAATGGGCATAGACGTTGCGCACCAGCGATTCCGGCGAGCGGAAGCCGGCAGTGCATCCGGAATGCCAACGCAGACCGAAAGAATGAGGCCGACGAGCGGAAACCAAACCGATGCGGCCAGTTTCGCCCTGATGTTCGCTTTCATTAATGCCAGCGCTGTCGTAAAATTATGCCTCAATCGTACACCGGAAGCCGAACACGAACATGCGCGAGTTATTCGACGAAGTCGCGGGCCAATCCGCAGCCGATCCGATGGAATCCGCGCGGCGGTCGTCTCGCGCGGTCCTGCGCAAGCGGTTTTATACGAGCGCTGGCGTTGGCGAGGCCGGCGGCGGTTTTACCGTGACGCTCGATGGCAAGCCGATCAAGACGCCCTCGGGGCGCTCCGTGATCGTGCCCACGCGCGCATTGGCCGAGATGATCGCGGTGGAATGGAACGCGCAAGGCGAGAACATCGAACCTCTGACCATGCCGCTCACGCGCCTTGCCAACAGCGTCGTTCAGGGCGTCGTCGATCAGGCCGAAGCGGTGAGGGACGACGTCGCGAAGTATTTCGCCTCCGATCTGTTGTTTTACCGGGCCGGCCATCCCGAAGGGTTGGTTGAGCGCGAGGCTGCCCATTGGGACCCGATCCTGTTCTGGGCGGCCGAGGCGCTTGGCGCGCATTTCATTCTTGCCGAAGGCGTCATGCATGTTCGCCAGCCCGAGTCCGCGATCGCCGCGACGCGCGAAAGCCTGCCTGCCGATCCCTGGGCTATCGCAGCCCTGCATGTGATCACGGCGCTGACGGGTTCGGCGCTGCTCGCTCTGGCGCTTTTTCGCGACGTGATCGATTCGGACCAGGCCTGGGCGGCGGCCCATGTCGATGAGGACTGGAATGCCGAGAAATGGGGCGTGGACGACGAGGTAGCAGCGCGGAAGGCCGCCAAGCTGGTCGACTTCAAGGCCGCCGCGGCCGTGCTGAAAGCCCTCGATATCGGCCGTTAGGCGCGTCTCGGTTAACGGCAGGTTTACGACAGGCGGCTAGCTTCGCAAGGCGCTTAGTACCCTCTTTCCGAAGTTCGCAATCAGTCGCAGCGAGTTTTTAGCGAACTTCGGAAAGCTAAGGGTACTAAGAAACTAAATGAAGTTAGTACCGCTTATCGATCTGAAGTCCCTGAGACGATTCGCTGCTTGCGGGGAGGGACTTCAGATCGGCGGTACTAACCCGGTGAAGCCATGTCGATCGTGATTGCCCCAAACATCCCGTCGGTCTCGGCGCCGAGCGCGCCGACGACCGGTATTGTCCTGCAGCCGGGGCAGGTGGTCACCGCGCAGGTGGTGCAGATCCTCGGCAACGACCAGGTGCAAATTGCCATTGGCAGCGTGACGATCGAGGCGGCAACTCAGGTGCCGCTTCAAGTCGGCCAGTCGCTGCAATTGCAGGTCTCGCAGACCCCAAACGGCATTGGCCTTGCGATCGTCAACCAGCCGAGCACCGCCGCCGGTCAGGCGAGCGCGGGAGGGGCCGCGACGCCCAATTCCGTCACGCTGGCGCCCTCGTTGGCGGCAAGCCTCGCCGCGGCCACGACGCCTACCACATCAACGCCAGCCAATCCGCTGACGCCCGCCGAGACGCTCGCGGTGACGCTTGCGGCCCAGACGGCGGCAACCCAGCAGACATCGCTCGCATCGCTGTTTGCCAATCTCGACGTTGCCGCCGGGATCAACCTGCCGCCGCTGGTTCAGCAGGCCGTAGCGCAAGTCCTCGCTCGACAGACCAATCTCGATCAGAATTTGACCGGCAGCGCCATCAAGCAGGCTTTTCAGTCCTCCGGCCTGTTCCTCGAAAGCGCCATCGCGGCCGGGTCCGAGTTGTCGTCGAATGGGGGGCTCGATCTGAAGGCGGCGCTGATCGTGCTGCGCCAGACGCTTTCGACCGCGCTCACAAGTGCAACCGGAACGGACAGCGCGGCCACGCCGGTCACTACGCCGTCGCAGCCGGGCGCAACAGCCACCGCGGCCCCGCAAGGCTCGGCGCCTGAGGGGCCAGCATCACCCGCGCCCGATCCCACATCAGAGCCGGCTTCAACAGGTTCGACATCTGCGCCTGCGACAGCGACCACAACTCAGCAGACGACGACGACTCTGGCATCGGCGCAAGCGGAGCAGGCCACCGGCCAGGCTTCCACGCTGCCCGTCACGATCACGGCCGAAGCCGTAACGCAGGAGGTGCTTGCACCGCCACCCTCGATCGTGCCGCAGGCAGGCAGCGCCGCAGCCACGCCGGCGGCTTCGACGCAGGCCACAGCGCTAGCCGTTGCGCAGGAAATCCTCGTGCTCACGGCCGCGAACCAGGCCATTGCCTTGACGGCTATGCCTGCCGATGCCGTCGCGCGTGCGGCCGCGAGCAGCGCGGCGCTCAATCTGTTGCAGGAAGTGCTGCAGGCTTCGCCGCTCGCAGCAGCAAGCCCGTCGCAGTTCGTGTTCGAAAACAGCCAGGCATTGTCGTTGCTGCCGATCGTTGCCGGCGCGCGGACACCGGCGAGTTCTGATCCGGAGTTTGCCCGCACCAATCTGCCGCCGCCGCCCGTCAATGGGGCGTTGCCGTCGGCGCAGCCCGTAGCACCCGCGACGTTGTCGGCCCACGCGCCGCTTGAAACAGCGCTGCAGCATCTGCTTTCAGATACCGATGGCGCGATCGCGCGACAGACGCTGTTGCAGATTGCTTCGCTTCCCGGCCAAACCGATCCATCGGCGCCGCGCCTGGATGCCTCGATTCCGCGCTGGAATTTCGAAATCCCGTTTGCCACGCCGCAAGGCACGGCAATGGCGCAATTCGAGATTTCGCGCGACGGCGGCGGCCGTGATGCCGACGGCGCCAAGCAGGTCTGGCGGGCACGCTTCTCGCTGAATGTCGAGACAGCTGGTCCCGTGCATGCGTTGGTGTCGCTGAACGGCGATCGCACATCGGTGCGGATGTGGGCGGAACGCCCGGCGACCGCATCGCAATTGCGGGCAGGGCTCTCGCAGCTCAGCCAAGCGCTGAGCCGCGCCGAACTCACGCCCGGCGAAATCGTGGTCCGCGACGGCGCGCCGTCGCAAGTAACGCCCGCGGTGCCCGGGCATTTCCTGGATCGGGCGTCATGAGCGCGAGCAAAAAGAGACAGCTCGCCGTTGCCCTGCATTACGATCGCACCGGCGCGCCGCGCGTCGTCGCCAAAGGCAAGGGCAGCCTCGGCGAGAAGATCATTGAGGTCGCCAAGGCCAACAACATTCCGATCGAGGAAAACGAAGTGTTGGCCGGCGCGCTTTCCAACGTCGAACTCGGTGATGAAATCCCGGCCGAGCTCTACAAGGCGGTCGCCGAAGTCCTGATCTTCGTGCTGCGGCTGTCGGGCCGCGTCAGCTGCTAGCGGCGTTCGCCTAACCTCGCCCCGTGAAGAACGGGGAGAGGGAGAAGAAACCCGTCGTCATCGTTTTACCACGATGTGATCCGCATCGTCGCCACGCCCTTTATCTGCCACTTCGGATCGCGTCATGATTTCCCGCCGTTACCTCCTCGGAGCCTTCGCGGGCGCCGCCGCCTTGCCGTCGCGCGCTTTTGCCAATGTCGCACCGCCGCGCCGCGACATACGGCCGGATTTGGCGAAGCTCTTCACCGATGCCGGAACGGTCGGGACCTTCGTCGGCTACAAGGTCGACGACTACCTCCTGATCTCCAGCGACAGCGATCGCTCGGGCGAAGCCAAATTGCCGGCCTCGACTTACAAGATCCCGAATTCGCTGATCGCGCTTGAGACCGGCGTCGTCGGCGATCCCGACAAGGACGTCTTCAAGTGGGATGGCGTGACGCGCAGCATCGAGGCCTGGAACAAGGATCACACCCTGCGTTCGGCGATCGCGGCTTCCGCCGTGCCGGTTTACCAGGAAATCGC
>Ga0210389_10003192_pt1 | contig 12795 bp, 13 predicted proteins | sample IncBWH28OmetaG_FD_160127 | JGI IMG/M metagenome (GOLD analysis project Ga0210389, IMG submission 160127) | Forest soil microbial communities from Barre Woods Harvard Forest LTER site, Petersham, Massachusetts, United States - Inc-BW-H-28-O ...
ACTCATCGTGATCCAATAGTTCACCCAATAATACAGGCCGATACCACCTAAAATTAAACCAAGGCCCGGAATGATTGAACAGCAAAATAAAACACAATAAGTTAATCCAATCCAGAAGCCCGGTTTCTTTTCTTCCACCTGTATATTTCGTTTATTAAATTCCAACCGCAGTGATTCAGCCGTTTTTATAATAATGAAGAACTGCCATAACAAACCAATCAATGGTATCATCGCAAACCATAGTAATGTTGGTAGAAGCTTGCGATTCTCTGCACTGATTTCTTTGAACAAGCGTTGCAGGTTTAAAAGAAAAAAGAATAAAGGAACAACGTATATGAGCAGCAATAATAATTGTGTTTCTGCTACACCGAGACCTAATAAAAGTAATGTGTTAAACGGAGCGATCATATCATTTAAGTTACAAATTAGCGGCAATTAAACCTTATATGGCAAAGGGGTTTTATTTTGGAATTTTATTTTCAAAAATTATAAACATTGTTTATAAAATATTTTTTTAAAACTACTCATACTACCCATCTTGGGTAGTACAGACTTTTATAAAATGAGCGATATTTGTATTACTTAATCGTTAGATAATTAAGGATACCGGCTAACAGTTATCAAATATATAAATAACTTTTGTTCAGATTTAATTAAAAGAATTTTTATATATTTTTTGGTTTTAATAGGTTGCAATACGGCAGATTGCAACCTATTTTTTTCTTTTTTAAACACAATAATTTTGCCGCTGCAATTACTTTACAGACGCATCCAGGAACAATGAAATGGATTATTAACTTACGAGGTGAAGAGGTAAACCTTTATCTGCCGGATATGAATTCAAACATATCCTAAAAAATTAAATATAACGCTCTTTCTTAGCGTAATTAATTGCATCTTCCCTATTACAAACCTGCAGCTTGATGTAAACATTTTTAATATGAAATTTTACTGTAGCTAAACTAATGCCCAGCAATTCAGAAATGGATTTATAACTTTTACCATCTGAGAGTTTTGCCAATACTTCAGTCTCTCTTTCTGTTAAAGGAGACTTTGTATTTTTATGAAATGAATGCACAACCATACGGGCTATATTTGCACTCATAGGTGCACCTCCGGCACATATTTCATCAAGAGAGCTTAATAAATCCGTTTGATTGGTGTGTTTTGTCAGATATCCTGTTGCTCCGGCACATAATGCTTCATACACCCGCACACTGTTTTCAGAAATGGTTATAATAACAATGTCAACATCAGAAAATTCTTGTTTAATTTTCAAACACGCGTCGATACCGTTCATCCCTGGCAAATCAATGTCCATTAAAATAATATTAGGTTTGTCTATTTCTACATATTGAATTGCTGTTTCAGCATCTTCGTATACGGCAACTACATCATATTTGGGGCTTGAAGAAATAAGTATCCGAAACACTTCACGTATACTCGTATTATCTTCAACTATTGTAACCCGAACTTTTGTACTTTTCATATTGAATGAAGAAGGATTGAACTTGATTATTGTAAACTACTTTTCTAACAAACGCTGTATTTACGTATATCGTTCGCAAACAGATCTTTGCTACAAACCTAAGAACATATTCATAATTTTGAATATAAACGCTGATATGTTCTCTTATTTAAAATTATATCCAATTTCCACCTGAAACTATGACGATTGTTATTCTTTTAAATGAAATTTGTTTTTTGATGAAAATACTTTCTGTTGATTATAATAACATGATAAATATCATTTTATAAAGCTGCAAATCAGATTATTACTTATCTATACTCTATACGCAGATAACAACTTCTTGTTTAGATATTGTTTTGTCCAAACGTCTATTTTTTAGTAGTTTAGAACAATAACCTTTTATAGAACGCATGATCTGCCACAAAATTATAATTACGTTTACCCTTGTTATTTTTTCTTATGCATCTTTATTCGGACAAGGGTGTAGTGACGCAGGATTTTGTACGATGGGAGCGATGCGACCAAATCAGAATTTCGGCAATAAATCTGCGATCAAATTACGCTCTGTTGAATTATTACAATACGTAGGAGTAACAAAATTTCACGATGTGATTCTTACTTCTCTAATGGATATAAATATTGGCATCGGGAAAAAAGGTTCTTTTCAACTAAAGCTTCCGTACACATTCGTTTCGGGCTCACTGGGCAACACGCAGGGAGCCGGTGATATTTCTTATGCATATACGCACGCACTGCTTGTAAAAAACACCTACCAATTATCGGCTACACTTGGCGGAAAGATTCCGACAAATATTGCCGATAAATTAAGTGCCGATGGCAGACCACTCCCTATGTATTACCAGACAAGTTTAGGCACCTATGATATTGTTGCAGGACTTTCCTTCATTACCCGGAATTGGTTACTGGCTACGGGTTACCAGCAAGCTTTGAACAGCAATCAAAACGAATTCAGATGGTCGGAATGGAACGGAAGTACGCAACTAGCCACCGCAATGCAGTATCCTCCTTCATGGAATTTAAAAAGAGGTAAAGACATTATGTTTCGTATTGAACGAAATTTTCGTTCAACAAAATGGAATGCTTATGTAGGTTTATTAACTATATACAGAATTAGTAAAGATGTTATTTCAAAGGGAACAGATGTTACCCGTATTGAAGTGGCCGGCACTACAGGGCCGGCAATTACAGCACTTACAGGCATTGGCTATCATTTTTCAACCCGGGTAGCACTTAAGGGCATGCTTGGAGTCAGATTACATAGCAGAGACAGTAATCCCGACGGATTATCCAGAGAATTTGTGTCAAGTCTTAGTATCGAAATAAAACTATAAGTTCAGCTTTTGATCAGTCTTCCTTAAACATTATGAAAAAAGTTTTACTTTCCTGTTTTTTATTTACCTTATACTGCTCTGTATATGCACAGGCATTATCAAACAATCAAATAAAGGCAGATAGCTTATTCGATTTGGGTGAGTATGCTTCCGGCATAACGTATTATAAACTGGATGCTGCCAAACAAAATGTTGCTCCTTTAAAAACGAATTATTTTTATTGCGTAACACAACAAGCCGAGTGCGCTGTCCGGTTAAACAATCTGGAAGAGGCACAAAGTATTATTGATGATGCATTAATAAAATGTCCGCTGGCATTTAAGAATGAAAAAGCTTCTCTTCTAAACACTCAGGCAAAAATATATTACCAGCAAGGACAGCTTGAAAAAGCAACGAATACGATACAAACGGCTATTGATTTATTAAAAAACCTGATCGCTGGAAAAGAAGAAAATTATTCTGAAAAAAAATCTGTAGAGATCGTTCTTTCTGAATGTTATAATACGGAAGGACTAATCGACTGGATAAGCGGTAACAATGAAAAGGCATTAGAATATTTAACAGAATCTTTAGTTATCAGAAAAAAAATATTCGGAGAGCAAGCCACGCAGATTGCCGCAATATATAATAATATGGGCCTCGTATATTCTGACATAGACCTGAATCAAGCGCTGGAATATTATGAAATGGCATTAGAGATTTATCAGAAGGTATACCCTGCCACCCATCCGGCTCTGGCCATTGAATACAGCAACCTTGGTCAGATATACCGAAAGCAAGCTGTCTATAATACATCTCTCTCGCAATATGAACATGCCTTAACTATATGGAACGATCGATATACAGGCATGCACCCAAATAAAGCATTTGTCTATTCGAGTATGGCGCAGGTATATGAAGAAAAGAATGAATTGTCGGCAGCTGTGGAAAATGCGACCAAAGCACTTTTAATATACAAAGAAACGTATGGTGAAAAACATCCGAATACAGCCGCGTGCTACACATTACTCGGCAGCATTTATTGTGCACAAAAAGAATACAACAAAGCGCTCGAAACGATTCAACAATCATTGATTTCTAATTGCAGTTATTTTTTCGATACCGATTACCAAACCAATCCGACTATTAAAGAATACTTCGATGGGCAATTGCTGTTATCAACCTTGACAAACAAAGCAATCATTTTATGCAAAAGAGAAAATGAGAAAACACTGCGCCTTAAAGATTTAACATTAGCGCTTTCGACTTATCAATCCTGTGATACATTACTGGACAAATTAAGACAAACACGTACCAGCAAAAACGACAAAGTAGCACTGGGTATGTATAGTTATGATATTTACGATAAGAGTGTTGCACTTTGTTTATTATTATCGAAAAATACTTTCCGTAAAAAATATTATTTAAAATCGGCTTATTATTTCATTGAACGCAGCAAAGCATCTGTATTACAGGAATCTATTGCAGATGCTAAAGCTAAATCATTTGCCGGAATACCTGCTGAGGAAATTAAAAAAGAGGAAACTTTTAAAACAACCATCACTTACCTGGAACAAAAACTGGCAAAAGGAATCAACGATGAAACAATGATGAAAAGCGTTACATCACAGTTGTTTGAAACCAAAAGAAATTACGAGACATTCATTCGCTCGCTTGAAAAAAATTATAGCGAGTATTATAATTTAAAATATAACATTCAATCTATAAGCATTGACTCTTTGCAAAAAAAACTTAATCCTTCTGATTGTATGCTTGAGTATTTAGTATCTGAAGAATCAAATTCCGTTCAGGTATTTTGCATTACTCAAAAGAAATTTCATGTATACTCTATACCACTAACAAGTACATATGAAAAATACATTGCAGGTATGCGCAATGCTATCAAATTTAATAACAAGCCTACATTTATAAAAACTGCTGCTGCTATATACAAACAGTTAATTCCTAAAATACCGGCATCTTCTAATCACCTGATTATAATCCCGGATGGAAAAATGAGTGCGATTCCTTTTGAAGCGTTATTGCTTGAAGCTCCGGAATATGATACCTGCAGTTATAGTAAAATGCATTTCCTGTTGAATAATTATTCCGTTAGTTATAATTACGCAGGTACCTTATATGAAAATGGTGGAAAGACAAACACTTCAAATAAAGTGTTATTATTTGCCCCTGTAGATTTCAGTGCAACAAGCGACCTTACAACATTACCTGGCACACTTGAAGAAGTAAACGTACTTAAGACATTATATACATCAACCAACACTACCGACGTATACACCTATGCATCCGCATCAAAGAATATTTTAACCGATGATTCTATTAGTAAGTATGCTATTATACATTTAGCCACTCATGGTTTGGTAGACGAAGAACAACCCGAATTGTCCTGTATTTATACCGCCGGAACTTCTGAAGAAAATGACCGTATACATGCAGGAGATATGTATAATATGCATTTGAATGCCGATTTGGTTACGCTTTCTGCTTGTCAGACCGGACTTGGGAAGCTTGCCAAAGGCGAGGGTATGATAGGTTTGTCGCGGGCATTATTTTATGCCGGAGCAGACAATATAATGGTTTCCTTATGGAAAGTATCTGACCTTTCCACGCAACAATACATGCGCAGCTTTTATACCAACTACCAGAAAACACCTGCGCTTGGATTTGCTGAAGCATCCAGACAAGCAAAATTGTCACTCATACAAACAACTGAATTTAACAGCCCTTATTATTGGTCTGCATTTATTCTAATTGGTAAATAATTAAATATATAGTGAAATCAACATACTCAATGACTCATCTTCCATCTTCCTGGAAAAACACTTTGTATAAAATAATCTGTACAACTACCCTTTTAACTATTCCCGTTTGCATATTAACGGCTCAGGTCACACCTAACTGGAAACACAAAGAGGAACTGTATAGCTTCTTACAATATCCATCCGATTCAATTTATATTCAAGACAGAGCAACACTGGAAGAATTACCGGAAGCAAATTGTACCAAAACAGAAGTCCGTTATCATACATTGACCTCAAAAGCAGAGCTTATTCAGATTGCGATAAAATCAAAACCTTTCATTGCTTCCCATCACCATATAAAACTTACAGATACTACCTATTCCATTTCAAAAGGAAAGAAAAAACCTGAAACAGTTATTGTGCTGAATCAAATTGACAGCTTGAAAGCGATAGGAATTAATAAAAATATACCGGAGAGCGAAGTAGCTAGCTTCATCATTCTCAGAAACAATAAAAAATTAGTTATTCCTGTAAAGGCTTATAAAGATTTATATAATATCCATTTTTGTGCCGATCATAAAAAGCCTGAAGTATACATACATCCAAAATCAAAATGCTTATACGTATACCTTCATGGGAGTGATGGTCAAAATAGTTATTCTGTAAAATTCATTTTTAATCAAACAGGGTATGTTACGAGAATCGTAAATACACATCCTTGCTTAGCAGATTTTGACTTTATTGACGGCTTTGGCGAGTGCGAATAATATCCGGATAACATTGTAGTTACTCCTTACCCCCATCAAATAAAGGAATATAGCAATCGTGATCAAAAGTATTTGATTAAGATTGCTATATTTGATTCAACAGAATGCTTACAGAATTATTTATTTATTTGAACCACGTACTATGAAAAACTGGATCATATATAGCCTTATTTCCATGTTCTTTGCGGGACTAACTTCGGTGATTGCTAAATACGGAATGAAACATATAAGTTCAGATCTGGGCCTGGCTGTGAGAACAAGTGTTGTTTTTGTTTTTGTATTATTGAATTTCATCGTTTTTCAGAACATCAAAGAAGTCAGTAATCTCACAACCAAGGCAGTTGTTTTTTTAATGATTTCTGGCGTAACAACTTCTTTGTCCTGGATATTTTATTACAAAGCAATTAAAATTGGTGAAGTATCGTATGTTGCATCTATTGACAAAGGCAGTATTGTAATTACACTCTTGCTTTCACTCATTATTCTGGGAGAGCCTCTTACCCCTAGATTATTAGTAGGCGCCGCGTGTATTATTGTCGGCATGCTTATACTTACCATTAAATAATTTTTTATATGAGAAAAATAATATTCCTGCTGATTATCGGAAATTTGTGCCTGACAGTACTTGCACAATCAGACAAAAGCCTTTCCGCCAATAATGTTCCTGCATATATTCCTGCATATATTGATCATACTTATCCTTCGCACTCAAACATTGCTTATTACAGAGAGAAGAGTGACGCTGACCGTTCTTACGAAGCAACCTTTAAATACAATAAACAACGTTACACCTTATTATTCGATACTCTTGGCAACTGCCTGGAAACAGAAATAGAAATTCCTTTTGAAAAACTGCCGGAAACAATTGAAGAAGCTATCGAGCAAACACTTAAAACAGATTTTCAAAAATATTCGATAAAAAAAACTGAGCAGATTATATTTCCAAACAAGATCATGTATGAAGTAGAAGTACAAGGTAAAAAAGAACATGACACTGAATACTATGAATATTATTTCGATGACAAAGGGGCTTTCACCCACTTCGAAAAAATTAAATTAAAACCGATACCAAGTTTCTTCTGAGATGAAAAAAATACCTGCTGCCTTATTCTTCATCTTTCTCTTTGTTCAGTCGCATGCGCAAAATCTTACGTTCAACGGTGTACTGCCTGCTATTTCTCAAACAGGGCGGATAAGCGAAAGGATTGATTACAATTTTTTTGCTTCGTCAACGATAGATGCATTTAAAAGTATGCAGCACGACGTAAATTATCCAGCTAAAGATTTTCAATTGTATATTCAGCCAAGTATTATTTATAAATTTTCACAAAATGTAAATGTTGCTGTAAGTTATACCTATCAACGAAATAACCCACTCACAGACGACTATAGTAACGAACATCGCTTGTGGCAACAATGTATTGTGGGACACAATTTTTCTAAAGTAAGAATGACAAATCGTTTTCGCTTTGAAGAACGTTTTATACAAAACCGTACAACAGGCGATTATCCATTGAGTACACGCTTACGTTATCAGATGGGCTTTAATATGCCTTTACAAGGAAAAACCTTAGATGAAAAGGAATTTTATCTGAACACGTATAATGAATTCTATTTTAGCTTAACAGGTACTAAGAATGCTACTTACAGCGAAAACTGGACCTATGCCGGCATTGGCTATACATACAGCAAAACCAGTAGAATAGAACTGGGTTACTTGCTGCAAATCTCTGCGCGAAATCAACAAAGAGATCTGCGCATATTAAATCTTGCTCAAATAACGTGGATCACAAATTTCAATTTCAAAAAGAAATCAGCCAACTGAGTTAACTAAAATTCGTTGCCAAATACGTATTTTTGTAATACATAATAGTACACATTTACATGAACTGGATCATATTAATTATTGCAGGTTTATTTGAAGTAATCTTTGCTTTTTGTTTAGGGAAGGCAAAAGAAACAACTGGCACAACATCTTATCTATGGCTGTTTGCATTTGCTGTTACATCAACAATCAGTATGTACTTACTATATCGTGCGATACAAAGCCTGCCGATCGGAACTTCTTATGCTGTATGGACGGGAATCGGTGCAGTTGGTACTGTAATTGTAGGTATCGTATTTTTTAAAGAACCGGCAGAATTCTGGAGACTTTTTTTTCTTACCACATTAATAGCATCCATTGTAGGTTTGAAATTTATAGCTCATTAATAAATAACAAATTTTGAATACAAGTTGTTTGAATATTATTTTGTCTATTCAGCGTTTACACAAGATATAACAACAGTTTCTAAATTCTACTAAGCCATTAATTATCAAAAAAATAAGTTCTCAAAAGAGTTTAAAATACTTAAATTTTAGTAGACGATACCTGATACTGAAAATCTATTCACAATGCACATCTTTTATTTTTAATTTTTAAGGTATTTTTTTGTAAGTTTAGTAAACAGGAAAATGTCTCAACATGCCTGTATTCAACATAATTAAATACCAATTTCTCTGCCAGGTAATGCTCCTTATATCTCATCAGCATTATCAAATACTCAATCAAAATAAGCTATGAAAAAACATTTACTCTTAGTACTCTTTATTACATTCTGTTTTTCAGAATTAGTATCTGCACAAACCACTGGAACATACGTTGTATGTAATAACGGAAACAGAATGGGATCGTGCAGCGACACATCCATTACCTTGGCTGATATTTTTCAATATACCGGAATTCAGGACTTAAATGACCCTACTGACAATGTAAGTATGTATAAAATGTTTCGTCTTGATGGCCCTGTTATTACTTCAGATGAACTTACATCGATTACATACAGCGAGTATACTCAAGTATACATTCAAAAAATGAACCCTACTGTTGGCGGGCATGAAGGAATCGCGGTATTCATAGACTACATCCACCCCCCAACATCGATGTTTGCTGTTGATACATTAAAATATACCGTTGATAAAGGAGCAACTGTAAGTTATGTAAATGATTTTTTTTCAAATCTAAATCTATTCAGCAGTGCTAAAGATGTGTTGCCTCTTGATCAGCGCATATTATTTACAGATGAATCCATCGGTACTGAAACACCTATGGGAACTAACGGACCATGGATCGTTGGAAAAGGTAAATATAAAATCAGAATAATGGTATCCGTTTGTACAGCAACAGACTATTATTACGATAGCATCTATGTAATCGTAAATGAAACACCTTGCCTCCCTGTTGAAATTAAAAATATGCCATCGGTTTGCAGAGATGAGGTCATTGATATTACACCTTATGTATATGTTGATGGAACATTGGCCACTTCTACACAATTAGGAGAAATGACTTTTACCAACAAAAGCGACTTGTCAAACCCTACGGGAACACCTCTTGATCCTACAAGTGTTGATATGACTCAAATGATTAACAAACTGCTTCTTTTTCCTAAGCTTGAAATTGCATATCAGCCCAACGTTGATTTTGGTGTTTGTACAAATTATACTTTCTTACCTACAACAAAAGTACCTTCAAAGATTTCTACTTCGTCTACCGTTATTTCTAAAGATAATTACGGAAAAGAAATTGTTTATACGTTAGACGGTGAATATTACAGTTTTAATAATACGTTTAATAAAAACACATTTAAAAAATTATATCTGGATAATTATAGCAACGTGGTTGGCGGTACGGTGTTTAATTTTTATACAGATGCCCTCTATCAATCACCTGTTATAGGTAGCAATCTAGCGCCGGGTAGCTATTATATTGTCGCAACCAATCCGGATTGCAGTAACGACAGTACCATTTTTGACATTACTATTACAAACAGCGACTTTGATATTGTTTGGCAAGCAAACACCAATGAAGGTAAAGGATATTACACATTCACTGCCCCTACTTATGATGGTGCTACTTATTCCTGGTTTGTCTGGGGAGGATCTATCGTAGCCGGGCAGACTGCAAGCCAGGCTACTGTTTATTATTCAGAAGATGCAGCTTCTTCTGTGCTTGTCAGTTGCACAATTACACTACCCGCACCTGCTAATGCACGCACCACCGCTACAGACAATTCACTTAACTCAGCTGTGTATCTAGGTACATCAGCAGATGGCAGTAAAGAAGCGATGGACTTTACCACTGTTGTAACAGCAACGCAAACAGCATATACAGAAAATGCATGTAGTGTTTATCCAAACCCGGCATCAGAAATGTTCGCAATATCCGGTAGCGGAGTATATGATGTAAAAGTATATAATACACTTGGACAACTGATGCACACAAACAATTCATATATGGCCAATACACCTATTTCTATAAACAGTAAAGGCATGCATGTTATTTATATGAGTCAAAATGGAAATACACAAACAATGAAAATAATATTGCAATAGTAATTTCACAGACACAAAGGGCAGCTATATTTTTAGTTGCCCTTTGTGTTTAAATCAAACAACGTTCAGAATAAAATTAAAAGCTTACAATCCCAACAATAAGGTCTATATTATAAGAACCAGGGTCTCCGTTTTTTTTCGGTGTGGAATTTCAAATTAAATTTTATACCATTATGTCACACTTAGAAGATATTTCCATTAACGTAGAACATTTTTACGCTGGTTTAGATGCAGACCTTGCAACTTTTCAGCAACAGGCAGGATATTCATGTATTAGCGGCTGCTCAAAATGTTGCAATTCGCCCAATGTTGAAACGAGTATTTTAGAACTACTTCCCTATGCTTTTTATCTCTATAAAAACAATCAGGCAGAAACTATTTACGATAACTTATTGCTGAATAAGTCGCCTGTCTGCTCTTTGTATCAGCCTGTACAAACAGATATAAGAAAAGGCGGCTGTTTGGATTATCCGCATCGTGCCTTAATCTGCAGATTGTTCGGATTTTCATTTACACGCGACAAAATCGGTAAGCCTGTATTGTTAACCTGTAAAGATATCAAAGCACAACACCCTGACGCCCATGAAGCCATTACAATAAAAGCACAAGAAGGATTAAGAGTGCCTATAGCAAATAATTATTACAATCAGCTCACAGATATTGATTACAATTTAAGTCAACAATTATACCCCATTAATGAAGCCATGCGGCTTGCTATTGAGATGGTTTTAAACCATTTTCATTATAGCGAACCTTATGGGGAAGATCAAAAAAATGCTTCGTAAAAATTATTTATTCTCTTTTTTTAATTCATTAAAAAAAATTGCCAGGTCTGTATCAAAATAGGTACAAAGATTGTCCAGCGTGCTTATCGTGATGTTTGCATTACCTGCCTCAATTCTTCCGATATGAATACCTGTATCATGATAAACAATTTCCTGACTTAAGCGTTTTTCTTCACGAATTGCTTTCAATTTTCGAGCTACCTGCTCTACCAATTTTTGATTTTTTATCTGGCTCACATCGAAATCTCTGCAAATTGCAAATAATTATTAATTACTTATTTGTCATTAATAAATTTTATTAATAGTATTGCCTATCTGACAACATGTTTTTTAGACTAATAATTATGGCTATGATAGCAAACAAAAAAACAATTATCCTGAATCTGATTGTAGAAGATTTTTGTATGCAGCAACTGCTGCACGGCATGGAAAATATCGGTTTCACAACTCTTCATGAAAATAACCTGTACAAAATTGTAGCGGGTTTAATGGAACTGGATCCGGAAGAAATTCCTGATAGCTGGCTCAATACATATTACAGCTACTATGAAAAAGCCTGCAATGTAAAATACTACGACCGAAAAGACTTATTCATTTTAGCAAACAGATGTCTGAAAGAGCTGATCATCATTAATATTTTCAGTGTGTAAACTACATAACTAAACTTATGAAACAATTAAATATTGATTAAGAAGATTTGTCAGTGTCTTTGCCAAAGGAACTGTTTATTGACAAGCTAGCAATTACATTCTTATAAGCTTCAATTTGTCCCTTCAAATTTATGACTTCTTTTTCTAATAAAGCTTCTCTATTTAATCTTCCATATTCAGGAGCATTTTCTTCAATCATTGAAGGATGCTGTGAAGATGTGGTATACTTGTTTCCTTTACCTGTCAATAGCCATCTGGCTTCAATATTGTCAAATGTCAATATAATTTTTTCAAGTACAGTAAAAGATGGGTGGCTCTTTCGACCAGCAACAATATTATGTATGATAGTAGGATCAATACCCAATTTCAAAGCAAAACTTCTGTTATTAAGATTGAGCTCTTCAATAAGTATTTTAATCCGTTCATTTATAATAAGAATATTCATGATAAATTATTGCTAAAATAATTGGCAAACGGAATAATAATGTTTACATTTGACAATATAAATAAGAAATACGTTGACAATATAAGAAAAAAATATTGACAAAAGGAAACACACCTTATTAAAAAGCAGTTATTCAACCATTTTACTATAACTCATCAGGCTATGGATGAAACAATAGGGCATCAACATGATTCGATGCATTTAAACGAA
>Ga0210389_10003195_pt1 | contig 12786 bp, 11 predicted proteins | sample IncBWH28OmetaG_FD_160127 | JGI IMG/M metagenome (GOLD analysis project Ga0210389, IMG submission 160127) | Forest soil microbial communities from Barre Woods Harvard Forest LTER site, Petersham, Massachusetts, United States - Inc-BW-H-28-O ...
GAGCGCGACGTACGGATCGTCCTCGAAGATCGTGAACTCGTGGCTCTGGGCGAGCGCGAGCAGCCGCTCGCGCTTCTCGGCCGACAGCGTGTAGCCGGCGGGGTTCTGGAAGTTCGGGATGATGTGCGCCAGCTTTGGATTCAGGCCGCCGGCTGCCGCGCCCGTCTGCGAGCCCCCCAGCAGCTCGGCGAGTGCGCCGGTGTCGATGCCATCGGGCAGCAACTCCACCTGATGGACCCGTGCACCGCGCTCGCGCAACGAGAGCAGCGTGCGGTCGTAGGTCGGGCGCTCCACGATCACGTCGTCGCCTGCGCCCACCAGCTCCTCGAAGAGGAACGCGTCGGCCTGCATCGAGCCGTTTGTCACCAACACCCGCTCGACTGGCACCGAATGCTGCTCTGCGATCCACGCCCGCAGGCGCGGGTAGCCAACCGCGGTTCCGTACGCCGTCGTGCCGGCGGGGTCCTGCTCAAACGCTCGCGCCGACGCTTCGCGTAGGCCCTCGACATCGACGATGTCGAGCGAAGGTGCCCCGCGGGCGAAGGAGATCGTCGATTCGGCCATCGCCGCGAAGCTTACCTGGGGTCGTCCGGGGAGCGGGACTCAGGCGTCGTCGAATGTCAGCAGAATGCGCCCGCTCGCGACCTCGCGGACGCTGAAGCCGCTGTCTCCGGCGCGGCGCAGTTCGCGCACCAGCGCGACCGGGGCACTGAGGTGCACATCAACGACCGCGTGGCTAGCCTCGAACCGTCGAACCGATGCCTCGCTCACGCCCGGCAGGGCTGCGAGGCTCCGCTCGAAGGCGCCCAGCGAGGCGATGTCGTAGAACGGGCCGACTCCGAGCTCGACCCGCCCCTCGAACAGTGCGTTCTCTTGTGCTTCGGCGGCGGTCATCGCCGGGGGTGGGGCTGGGGCTGGCGCGGGAGTCGAGGCGGCCGGTGATGGTGCGGCGGGTGTGGAAGCAGATGGTGTGGAAGTCGAGGAGAGGCCCGTCATGACACGTCCGAGGAGCGCGTCGTACTCGGCCGCGAGCTCGCGGCCAAAGCGCTCCAGTCGATCGCGGAAGCGCCGTAGCTCGGCAAGACTCGCCAACTGCGCTTCGCTTGGGCGCGCGCGTTCCGGTGTCGCGGTGGGCTCGACTGGAGTCGGCGGCTCGACCGCCTCGTCGACCAGTCGGCCACTCGGCTGGAGGTACGTGGGCGCCATCGGGGGCTTCACAGTGCTCGCGGGAGCCGCCGGGGCGACTTGACTGGATGAGTGCGCCTCACTCGATGGAGGCGGCTCGCTTGCTGTGCTCCGCCGGCCGATCGAGCTCACCTCCTGCTCTAGCTCCCTCAGCTTGCGCTCGAGCTCGGCGAACGCGACGGTCAGATCTCCGGATGGCTGGCCCAGCTCGGAGGAAGGACCACTAGGAGCGCTGGATTTGCTGGCGAAGGTGTCGGTCATCGGCGTGGGCAGAACGAGCTTGGCACTCCATCCTACTCTCGGCTCGATTCGCCGGAACCCGATTTCTGGGCAAACGCTTGCGTGCGTGTGCGTGAGGTCAGCCGCGCAGGATCTGCACGGCGAGTTCGGCGACCTCGGTCGGGGTGCGCCCGACGCGCACGCTCTTCGCCTCCAGCGCCTGCGCCTTCGCGGCGGCGGTGCCGGAGCTCCCGGAGACGATTGCGCCCGCATGGCCCATTTGCTTGCCGGCGGGGGCGGTGAAACCCGCGATATAGGCGAGCACCGGCTTGGTGACGTGCGCGGCGATGTAATCCGCCGCTTCCTCCTCGGCCGATCCGCCGATCTCGCCCGAGAGCACGATCAGCTCCGTCTGCGGGTCCGCCTCGAACAGCGCGATGATGTCGACGAAGGACGAGCCGGGAACCGGATCGCCGCCGATCCCGACGATCGAGCTGTTGCCGAAGCCGGCCTGGGCGATCTCGTTGCCGATCTGGTACGTCAGCGTGCCCGAGCGCGAGACCACGCCGACGTTGCCCTCCTTGAAGAACGACGCGGGGATGATGCCGACGTTGGCCTTGCCAGGGGAGAGGATGCCGGGGCAGTTCGGGCCGATCAGACGCGTGTTGGGAAAGTCGCGCTTCAGCGTGTTGTAGACGCGCAGCTCGTCGTGTGCGGGGATCCCCTCGGTGATCGCGATCACCAGCGCAACGCCCGCCGCCGCGGCCTCGAGGATCGCGTCGGCCGCGAAGCGCGGCGGTACGAAGATCATCGCCGTGTTCGGCTGCGTCTCGCGCGCCGCATCGGCCCAGCTGTCGAACACGGGAATGCCCTCGACGTCCTGGCCGCCCTTGCCCGGCGTGACGCCGCTGACGACGTTCGTGCCGTAGCGCCGGTTGTTGAGCGTGTGGAAGGAACCCTCGCGGCCTGTGATGCCCGCGACCGCCAGGCGCGTGTCGTTGCCGACGAGCACCGACATCAGGCTCCAGCCCCCTTCGCTAGCGCGACGACTCGCTCGGCGGCCTCGTTCATCGTCTTCGCCGCGTAGACGTTCGGTAGCGCCGCCTGCTCGAGCAGCTCGCGGCCCGCGACGTCGTTGGTCCCGTCTAGGCGCACGACGAACGGTACCGACGGTTTCAGGTCCTCGAACGCGGCGATCAGGCCTTTAGCGACCTCGTCACAACGCGTAATCCCGCCGAAAATGTTGAACAACACCGCTTTGACGGACGGATTGGAGAGGATCAGCTCGACGGCCTGCTTGACCTTCGCGGCATCCGAGCCGCCGCCCGCGTCGAGAAAGTTCGCAGGGCGTCCACCCGCTTGCGCGACGACGTCGAGAGTCGACATCACGAGGCCCGCGCCGTTGCCGAGGATGCCGATGTCGCCATCCAACGCGACGTACTGCACCCCCTGTTCCTTGGCACGGCGCTCGATCGGATCTTCGTTCTCGGCGTCGGAGAGACCCTGATTCTCGGGGTGGCGATAGAGCGCGTTGCCGTCGAGGGAGACCTTCGCGTCCAGCGCCTTGACCGTCCGGTCCGGCGTCACGATCAGCGGGTTGATCTCCGCAAGGGTCGCGTCCTCCTGCATCCACACCTCATACAACGCGACGAGCGCATCGGCGACGCCCTCGATCACATCCGCGTCGGCCTTGCCGTCGGTCGCGATCTGCACGGCCTCCTCACGCGAGAGCCCCCGCAAGGAGTCGACGTGGTAGCGCACTAGCTTCTCGGGAGTCTGCTCCGCGACCTCTTCGATGTCGACGCCGCCCTCGGTGCTGAACATCACGAGCGGCTGCTTGGCCGAGCGGTCGAGCAGCACCGAGGCGTAGTACTCGGTGGCGATGTCGCTGGCGTGCTCGATCCACAGCTTGCGCACCGTGTGGCCGTGGATGTCCATACCGAGGATGTTCTTGGCGTGCTCGCGCGTCTGCGCCTCGTCGGCGGCGAGCTTCACGCCGCCGGCCTTGCCGCGGCCGCCGATCAGCACCTGCGCCTTGACGACGACCGGATAGCCGACCTCATTGGCCGCGCTCACGGCATCCTCGACGGTCGTAACGGCGTGGCCGTCGGAGACCTTCAATCCATGCCGGGCGAAGAGTTGCTTGCCCTGGTACTCCAAGAGGTCCATAGCGGCGCGGGATGCTAACCGAACAGGCCGCGGCGCGCGGCGATCCTGACTGAGTAGGGGGCAGAGCGCGCGCTGGGGGCCCGGCAGGGCATAATGCCGACCCGATGCCGATCCCCAAGAACATCACCTTCGTCACATTCGACGTATACGGCACGCTGATCGATTGGGAGACCGGTATCTACGAGGCGTTCGCCAAGGAGGCCGAGCGCGACGGGATCTCGCTCGACCGCGCCGAGTTGATCGCGCTCTTCCACGAGGTCTCCCGCGAAATCGAGGCCGGCTCCTACGAGCTCTACGCCGAGGTGCTCAGGCGCACCGCGCTGGAGATCGCCAAACGGTTGGAGTGGCCGCTGGAAACCTCTCGCTCGGGCTTCCTGCCGGATTCGGTCCAGCGCTGGAAGCCGTTCAAGGAGAGCAATATCCAACTGCAGAAGCTCGCCAAGAAGTACAAACTCGGGCTGCTCTCCAACATCGACGACAAGCTGCTCGGGCAGACTCGCCGTCACATACCCACGGACTTCGACCTCGTCGTCACCGCGCAACAGGTGCGCTCCTACAAGCCCGAACCGGCGCACTTCACCGAGTGCGCGCGCCGTGTCGGTGGCAAGAAAGGCTGGGTGCACATCGCCTCCAGCCACTATCACGACGTCGAGCCCTGTCTCAAGCAGCGCGTGCCGGTGATCTGGGTGAATCGCAACAAGGAGACCCTCGACGCCTCGCAGAAGAAGCCGACCGCCGAGGTTCCCAACCTGCGCGAGGCCGCCAAGCTGCTAGGGATCGCGTGAGGTCCCTCCCGAGCACAGCTCAACCCGCTGGTTAGGGCTGTCCGCGACGGGCTGACGTGCGCGCGGTCGCCCTGCACAACGATGTGCTCGTCGCGACGAGTGCGATCTGGCAGACCAACTGTGTCGTCGTCCGCGAGGGCGAGGAGTGCTTTCTGATCGACTCCCCGATCCTGCCCGAGGAGCTCGATGCGCTTCCCGCGCTCGTCGAGCGGGCCCGCTTTCCGACGCCGAGCGGTCTGCTCGCGACACATGGCGACTGGGACCACCTGCTCGGCCGACTCGCGTTTACGGCATCGCCGCTGGCCTGCGCCGAGACGACCGCCGCGCGGTTGCAGGGGGCTCTGGGAGAGGCTCAGCGCGAGCTACGGGCGTTCGACGAGAAGTTCCTGATAGCTCGTCGCCGGCCGCTCGCGCTGGGAAGAGTCCAGGCGCTGCCTGTGCCGGGGCTGTGCGGAATCGGTGCACGGGAGCTCGAGTTGCATCGCGCCGACGGGCATGCCGAGGATGGGATGGCGATCTCGATCCCATGGGCGTCGGTGCTCGCGACCGGAGACTATCTCTCGGCTGTCGAGATTCCTTCGCTGGCTACCGCTGGCGGAAGCGCTGATGCCTATCTGGCGACGCTGGCGCGACTGCGAACATTGGTGCAGATGTCCGGACACGTCGTGCCCGGACATGGTCCCGTGCTTGACGCTGCGCGTGCGCTGAAGATCTTGGAGGAGGATCTCACCTACCTCGCGGCTCTGACCGAGCAAGGCATCCGCGCTGAATTGCCGGCCAACCGCCGTTCAAAGGCACAGACCCTGGTCCACGAACGCAACGTCGCGCAGGTGCTGAGCTGAGTGCTCTTGGGTCGCGGGAGCTCATCCGTAATAGCGTGAGATCACGAGCAGTTGGCTAAAGATGTCGTCAGCCATCACCGCGAGCACCAGGGTTGCTCCCAGTACTGCGCCCCAGCGTCGGCCGACACCCGCGATCGCAAGCCCAATGACGGTCGCGAACATTGCCAGTAGCGGCAACAGATAACGCGCCTGCGTGAACGATCCGGCTTCGGGATGGAAGTAGGCGGCACTGCCGATGACGGCTGCCGTTCCGATGGCCATCGACGCGTAGACGGATAACTCGGCCGCGCGCGCCCATACGACCGCCCTCAGCTTGAAGAGTGCCGCTCCGCAAGCCATCAGGACGATCACGGCGGGAGCAAGCGCGACGTCGTACACCCACCCAGCAAATGCTGTTTCGACCCAGCCGTACTGCCCGATAAAGCCGTCGAACCAAATTTCTCTTGTGGTGAACGTGCCGGGATCGTACGGTTTCATGCCTGGCAGACGCGGTAGAAAAAGTTGCCACGTTGAATTGATCGCCGGGATCAGCGATCCATGTCTGGCAACCGTTGAGACCTCGGACGAGGATGCGTCGAAGAGGGAGCGACCTGTCGTGAGATGTGAGACGCCGAGCAACACGACCGGACACAGCGCGATGCCGGCACCCACAGCCAGCGCGCGATAAGCGATGGACCGAGACGAGCGTGATGCGCTCACCGTCAGCACGACAAGACCGATCAGTGCACCCGGTACTAGGCCTACGAAGTTCAGCTTCGTCAGTAGCCCTGTAGCAACGAGCGCCCCAATGACAGCGCTTCTTCGCGGTGTGAGCCCCAAGCGAAAAGCCCGTCCCAGCGACCAGAAGAGCGCAGCCGATACCGCAAATAGCAGCGAATCGGGATTCACCGCACCAGACATGAAGCCTAGAAGTGGTGCAAATGCCACGCACAGCCCGCTCGGCGCCCAGGCGGCTCGCGTATCGGGAAGCACTTCGCGCACAAAGAGCAGCGCGAACATTGCGGTCAAGCCGGCGAACAGCGCCGAGACTAGTCGCATGAGGGTAAGCCTGGTGAGAAGTGGCGCCCCTGAACCCAGTGCGTATGGAATCGCCTCGATCAAATAGTAAAGTGGCGGCTGCGAGGTTGCGACGCCGGCCGCATCGCCTATGGAAGCTGATTGTCTGGCCACTGGCAAGAGGTCTTGTTCGAGCTTGCGCTGTTGGGCCAGCGATGAGATCGTACCCGTCGGCGGCAAGAGCGATAGGTTGCCCTGTTGGAGGGCGGTGAGTGTGCGGGCCTCTTCCAATGGATATTCCGCGGCGCTGGAGCTGGGTAGTCGATGCGTCACGACGAGATGCGCGACGTAAGCGAAGTGGTCCGGCTCGTCCGGAACCTGAAAGGGCGGCGTTATGATCGACCAGCAGAGTGCGTTGAGGATCGCGATCAGGGCGCACATCCAGCCGGCGCGCGGTACCGAGCGCAGCAAGTGCCGCACGGTCGCGGTCACTGCGCTTCGCGCCTCAAGAGCCAAAGGCCGAGGCCGAGGTCGGCGGCCATTATTGCGGTAAGCGGGATCACTATCCAGCCACCACTGGGGAAGTGGCCTAGACCCATCCTTCTTGCGACATATCGAGCGAGTGAGAGCCACGAGTGATGTCCGCGCTTCAAGTATTCGACTCGCATGCGCCCTGGCAGTGGTCGGCTATTGACTCTTGCCGCAAGCCGCCGAGTGGAGCTGTTACCGAAAAGCCCGAGTGGGATGGCGACTGGGTCGCGTGTCAGGCAAATATTTACGCTCATCGCTCTCGTGATTTCCGGATGGAGCTGAAGCGTAAGCGAGCCACTTACCCATCCCGCGCCGTGGTGACCCCGCGCAATGACGTGACCATCGTGTGACACCGCCATGGACACCGCGGGGCCGACGTACGCGATCAAGGACATGCGCAGCGCCGTCGTCGAGGCCGGCAGCACTTCGCCGGCTTGGCAGACGATGGCGTGTGATGGAAAATGAGCAAGTTCACGGGTAACCGTCACTGAGTTCGACGCAATGACCATTGGCGGGGCCTCTAGCAGCACTCGTGCCAAGAGGGCGGTCATCGCTACTAGTCCAATCGCCAGCGTAAGTGTCACTCTGGCTCGCATGACGACAACATGGGTCTGGTCGCGGATCTACGTGATGGCGGGCTCGCGAGGCGGTGGCGATCCCGGGCTTCAGTAGCCATCGTAATCAGCCATAGTAACGTGAAATAACCAACAGCTGGCTGAAGAGATCATGGGCCAGGGCGAGCAGGATGATGAAGACCCCTACCGTTGGACCCCATCGGCGCCCGGCACCCCGTGCGGCTAGCGCCAAGATAATCCCCCCGAAGGCTATGAGCGGCAAGAGATAGCGAAACTGAGTATATGAGCCGGGGATTCCTGTTTGATACTGTGTGGCCGCAATACCGACTAGTATGCCAACGCACATGCAGGCATAGACGACGATTTCGATCCACCGACTCCGCAATTGACGACGGTTTATGAGCATAGCCCTCGCGAAGAGCGCCAGGATGATCGTTGCTGGGATCAGTGCCACTTTGACTACCCAGAGGGGGAAGGATGTGTCGAGCCAGCCATACTTGCCGACTAGCTGTTCGAACCAGATGGTGCTACCAACGATGCCATGGAGCTCGGGGCTCATGCCCGGTAGTCGCGGCAGGTAGAGCTGCCAAGCGTAACTGAGCAAGCCGGGGCCAGGCCGGTGATGGTTTACGGGCGATACCGCGTCCGTGAGGATCCCCAAGGACAAGCTCCCGGTGCGCAGGCCGAGGATGACGTATATGCAAGCCGGACTGGCCGCGATCGCCAGTGCGATGGCAAGCGTACGATATACGCCTGCCTCAGATTTGCGCCCTTCTCGTAGGGCAAGCGCGAAGAGCCCGAGGATCGCACCCGGAACCAGACCCAGGAATGTGACCTTCGTCATGCAGCCGATCGCTATCGTGATACCAATCGCAATCGCGATCTTTGATGTGAAGCCTCGCCGGAAGGCTCGCGATAGGCAATAGAAGAGCGCTGTCGAGACGGCGAACATCAGCGCATCAGGGTTGACAGAGCCCGACATCATTCCGAGCAGCGGAGCCAAGGCAACACCCAGGCCTCCGACGGTCCAAGCCCATGGTGCGCCTGGAAGCACCTCCCGAACGAACAAAAATGCGAACAGGGCAGTAAAGCCTCCCATCAACGCCGAATAGAGCCTCATCAGCGCCAGGCGGTCGAGCACGGTGCCGCCAGATCCGAGCATGTACGGGATAGTCTCAAGTGTGTAGTACAGCGGGGGCTGAGAAGCCGCTACCCCAGCGTCACCGGGCTCGCTGCGCGAGAGGGGCAGCCTCATTCCACGTTCAAGCGTTTCCTGCTCGGCCAATGAAGATATCGTGTGGTTTTCTTGGGAAAATTTTATCTGTCCGGCGAGGAGATCGTCCAGAACGATCTCCTCTGCTGGCGGAAATATTTCTCCAGCGGAAGACGGTAGTCGGCCGGTCTCGGCAAGATGCTCGACGTAGGCGAAGTGCGATGGCTCGTCCGGTGTTTGAAACGGAGGCGAGAGGAACGACCAGCACACTCCATTTGCGATCGCCACCAAGGCACAGATCCAAGCGGCAAGTGGCAGTCGGCGAACCATGTGATGCAAGCCGCTCCTCGCTCCCCCTGGCTCTCTAGCCGGCGTCCCCAGGCGAGTAGTTTGTGTGTGCGATGGGTTTCGGCTAAGCGACTCTGCTTCACCAGGTGATATATCAACGCCGGAAGCCGCCGATAGGCGTCTACTCGACTTGCCTCGATCGCTCTCGTGACTCACCGAAGCTCCCGAGTGATCAGCCATACAGGCAGGGTGACGAGCACTATCAGCAATGCCAGTACGAGGAATACAATCCAGGTGCCACTGAATGCTCGACCTATACTTAGGCGCCAAGCCACCGCGTTCGCCATGGACCACCACGACTGGCTGCTTGGCCGCAGGTATTCGATGTGCACCCTACCCGGCAGCGCGTGGCCTTCGGTCGTTGCGGCAACCGTCTTCCTTGCGGGAAGGCCGAGCAATTCAATAGTGCCGTTCGCGGAGCTGAGCTGGAAGCAGATCTTCACTGGCGCCGTCGTACGGGGCAGAGGTCTCACTGGGATAGTCACCGAAGCGCCATCCCAGCCCGGAGCGTGGCTGCCTTCCGCGACAACGCGAGATCCGGACAAGATCTTCACTGCTACCCGGGGTCCGATTACAGTAGTCATGCCGAGCCTGATCGCGGAGGTGCCCCGCGGCAAGACTTCGCGCGCCTGGCACGCGCGGGCGGAACCGTCAGCACTGACGATCGCGTGGTGAGTCTCGGGGAAGTTGGCTCTCGCCAAGACCAGCGGTGATCGCGACAACGTGACAATGCCGGCGGTCGCGATCATGAGTAGGCCTGCCGCGAGCGCGACCCTGATACGCACTAGCGCCGCCGCAGGCCAAGGATGCTGAGTAGGAAGGAGCTAAAGATGATTTGAATCCCCAGAACGAGCAGGGTTGCCGCGAGTATCGCGAGGCGTTCGTCAGCCAGGCTTCCAAGTCCGCGCTCAACCCACTGAAGCACGATCACCGCGATCATCGCCGCGCCAAGAAGGGCGATCAAGCCGCCGAGCAGTAGGCCTTGCTCCAGGCGATAGCGCTTAGACATGCGATCGAACCAGGGATCGTGCTCACCCATGAAATAGGTCGCATAAGCCAGAGCACACAAGCCGAGTGTCACGACTTGTGCACCGATGATCAGCAGCAGCGACCCGCCGATCAGCGTGTGGACTTCCCAGCGACGACCAAATACGTCGACATGGGCCAGGACCATCAGGCAGACGAGACTGCCGAGTGCCAGCATGGCGCTGCCGGGAACGATGAACAGGTGCCTGGGGGAATGCAGAATCAAGAAGCGCAGATGACGCCAGCCGTCGCGGAAGCTTGACAACTTGGACTCGCCCCCACGCGGGTGGTACTCGATCGGAAACTGGCGGATATCGAGTTTTGCCTTCGCGGCTCGTACGACCATCTCCGAGGCGAACTCCATACCCGTGGCACGCAGATCCAGGAGGCCGAGTCGGTCGCGACGCAAGGCGCGCATACCGCAATGTGCGTCGCTAACCCCCGTATGGAACAACAAGTTCAAGAAACGCGAAAGCAGCGGGTTGCCGATATAGCGGTGATGCCATGGCATGGCTCCCGGATGGATGTTCTGCATGCGATCGCCGATCACCAGATCGGCGCCAAGTTCGAGTTCGGCGAGAAAGCGAGGGATCTCGTCAAAGTCGTAGGTGAGGTCCGCATCAGCCATCACTATGTAGTTGCCCCGGGCCGCTGCGAAACCGGCCAGGTAGGCGCTGCCGTAGCCTCGGACCGGCTCGCGAATCACTCGAGCTCCCGCGGTCTCGGCAAGCTCGGCGCTGTGATCGTCGGACCCGTTGTCGGCGACGACTACCTCTCCGGAGATCCCCGCTGATGCCATCGCTTCCAGCGCGCTGGTGACGCACTGCTCGATGTTCTCAGCCTCGTTGAGACACGGAATGACTACTGAGACCAGGCACGACGACTTGGTCTGGTCGGTGATGACAGCTGTGTTTTTGACACTTGTACTCATCTGACATCGTCGATTCGCTTTCGCGTCAGTGAACTTGCCCGGTCATCCTAAAAATGACCGGGGAGTACTCTCGCCGATTGTCCACCCCTGGTCAAGCTGGGGCCGCGGCGGGGCTGCGTCGAGAAGCACACGATCTCGGTTTCCGTAGGGCTATTCCCTGCATAGGGCCAATATTCTGGGAACGGAGCAAGTGCTTCTCAGCGTGATGTGCCTAGAAACATTTAAATCGGAAATACGCAGCTCAGCCATAGAAGCGCGAAATCTCGAGTAGCTGGCTGAATATGTCGTGGGCGATGAACAGGACTATGATCGACGCGCCAACCACCGGACCCCATCGCCGTCCAGCTCCCCGAGCCGCGAGCGCAAGCGCTGCGCCATATAGGGCTAGCACTGGCAGTAGATAGCGAGGTTGGGCGTAGCTGCCAGTGGCGAGCGGGTATTCGAGATAATCGCTTGCGCCGACGAGGGCTGTCAATCCGAGGCACATGATCCCGTAAACGCTGAGCTCACCGAGTCGGAGTCGCAGCGAAGCGCGATTCGACGCGAGCCCGCTTGCGAGCAGGATCAGGAGCAGGCAGATCGGGATGAGCGCGACTTTATATACCCATGTCGGGAAGACGGTGTCGACCCAGCCGTAGAGTCCGACGAAGCCATTGATCCAGAGCTGTTGCAGTGTCAAAATCCCAGGAAAGTAGCTGTGCATACCGGGGAGGCGTGGGAGGTAGAACTGCCAGATGTAGCTGATCTCGCCCAGGAGCGAGCCTTTCCCAGTGGTTGAGGAGACTCCAGTCGCGAGAGTGCCGTAGGCATGTCGGCCTGTCAGCAGATTGATGCCGATGTACAGGAGCGGCGGAGTCGCGGCCATCGCGAGTGCCAGTGCGAGTGAGTGGTAGGCGGTTCGCTTGGAGGTGCGTCTAGCGCGCACCGCGAGTACGAGCAGCCCGAGGATCGCACCGGGGAGAAGCCCGAGGAAGTTCACCTTGGTGAGCAGACCTGCGCCAATGACCAAGCCGGTCATGAAGCCAAGTTTGGGTGTGAGGCCGCGATGAAAGCCTCTTGCTAGACAGTAGAAGAGCGCTGCCGATACCGCATACAGCAGCACATCGGAGTTGACCGAGCCCGTCATCAGCCCGAATAGAGGCGCGAATGCTACGCCGAGACCGCCCACGGTCCATGCCCACGGCACGCCGGGGAGAGCCTCGCGCAGGAACAGGAAGACGAAGATCACCGCGAGGGCGCCGATGAGTGCGGAGAACAGCCGCATCAGCTCGAGGCGGTCCAGCAACGTGCCGCTGGAGCCGAGATGGTAGGGGAGCGTCTCCAGTGCATAGTAGAGCGGCGGCTCGGATGCCGCCACTCCGGCGTTTGGGCTCTTTCGCGACAGGGGTAGGGCCAAATCGTGCTGCAGTTGGCGTTGCTGTGCCGGCGTTGAGATTGTGTGGTTCTGGGGGCTATAGCGAACCAGCCCCTGCTGTAGGTCTCGTAGGACGATTTCCTCGGCGGGAGAGAAGCGTTCAAGATTCGAAGAGGGGAGGCGACCTGCTTCGGCCAACTCCTCGACATAGGCGAAGTGACTGGGTTCGTCGGGAGCTTGGAATGGAGGCGTGATCAGCGACCAACACGCCGCGTTCAGGAACGCGACCAGGGCGCAGGCCCATGCTGCCCTTGGGATGCTGTGTACGGCGGTCGGGATCCTCGTCATGAGCCGCCGCCTCGCGGGTGCGGCATTGGAGCTCGGATCGCGTGTGTGCCGTGACGCCGGATCGTGGACTACGGCGCTCCAAGCGCGATCGCTCATTGGAGCTCCCGGGTAAGAATCCAAGAGCCGACCGCGATGGCGGCTGCCGCGAGAGCCGCAATTGGGAGCACGATCCATGTTCCGCTCGCCGGGCGTCCGAGTCCCATGTGCTGAATTACTGATCCCGCGAGCGACCACCACGACTGGTGGGCCGACCGCAGATAGGCG
>Ga0210389_10003196_pt1 | contig 12785 bp, 12 predicted proteins | sample IncBWH28OmetaG_FD_160127 | JGI IMG/M metagenome (GOLD analysis project Ga0210389, IMG submission 160127) | Forest soil microbial communities from Barre Woods Harvard Forest LTER site, Petersham, Massachusetts, United States - Inc-BW-H-28-O ...
GGTATGCGCGATCATCACGCCGAAATAGGTGTCGGTCAGCCGGAATTGCACCAGCGCCTGATAAAAGCCTAGCGCGTCGACAATCGATGGAACGACAATCGGGATCAGCATCAGCCCACGCGCCAAATCCGACAGGCCAGACGAGACGCGCCAACAGCCGATGGCGCCTAGGGTGCCGAGCGTTGTGGCGGCGAAGGTGGCTCCGAAAGCTATAATCGCGCTGTCCAGAGCGCTACGGCGCCAGGTCTCATCGCCGATCAGATCCGCATAGTGCTGCAACGACCAGTCCGCTCCCGGCAACGACAGCCAGCGATTGGGCGTAAACGACACCGGGACAATGACAACAAGTGGAAGAAACAGGAAGAGCAGCCCTATCCAGGCCGAAAACGTCGTGATCCGGAAAGCCCCTGACTTCGGCAATTCGGTCATGGCTTGATTCCGTAGATCTCGCTGAGATTGGCGACGCGCGAAACGGCGGCCAATATCAAAAACACGGTGGCCAGAAGGGCTGTTGCGAGCGCTGCCGCATTTCCCCAATCCAGAACCGTCAGGATCTGGATGCTGATGTACTCCGCGATCATCACGGTCTTTCCGCCGCCCAGCAGGGCCGGCGTGATGAAAAATCCGAGAGAAAATATGAAAACAAGCAGTGCCGCCGCGATGATGCCGGGAACGGTCAGCGGAACGAACACCCGCAAGAACGCCACACGCGCGCTCGCGCCAAGCCCGCGGGCCGCCGGGACCAATCGGCGGTCGATGCCCTGCATGTTCGCGTAGATGGGCAATACGGCATAAGGAATAAGGTAGTGCACCATGCCGACAATGACGCCGAACTCATTGCGTGTCAGCGGTAGTGGATCCTTGATGAAACCTGCGCCCATCAAGGCCGTATTCAGGACTCCGTGGCTTTGCAACAGCGTCAGCCACGCAAACGCCCTGATCAAGACCGAAAGCCAGAATGACAGCAGCACGACGAACAGCATCCATGTGCGATGCTGGGGCGAGACGTGCACCATGACGTAGGCGATGAGGTAGCCGACGATGAGCGCGAGCAAAGTGGTTATGATGCAGATTCTGCCCGTGGTCGCCATGATGTGCCAGATCGCCGGGCTCGTCAGCAACCGCTCGAAATTGTCGAAGCCGAACCTCGGCACGGTCACGCTAAGCGACAACAGTTTCCCAAGAGGATAGAAGTAACATAGAGCCATCACCGCCAAAGGCGGCAGAATGAGTGCCCAATAGGCGCGCGTTCCTTGTCGCTCGGCCGTCAAGACCCCTCCCCCTTTGAGAGTTGTGCGTCTATGAGCTTCGGGCGTACCGCTTCAGGACACCGTTTCGATGTACCGGGTCAGCGCCAGGGCCGAGTTGTCGGCGTACCATTGCGCGTCGACCTGGATTTGCAGCGGAAAATTGCTGGGCGAGCCGGGATCAATAACGCGCAAGTCTTCGGGAATAAGGGCCGATGCGGCCGGGTTGATCGGGCCGTTGCCGACCAGCTTGAACAGCTCCACCTGGCGGGCCGGATCCTGCGTCGAGGCAATGAAGCGAAACACTTCTTTTCCGGCCTTGTTGCCTTTCGGCACGATCCACGCCGCGACCCAGGCTAGCCCCTGGTTGAAATGGAAGTCGACGCGCTTGTTGGTATCCCGGCGCGTAATCGCGGCGCGGTGATTCCAGATATTCTCCATGACGACTTCGCGGTCACGCAGCAATTGCTGCGCTTCGGATCCGGTTTCCCAGAAAATGCAATGCGGCTTGATCTCCTTGATCTTGTCGAGCGCACGCTTGAGGTCGATCGGATAGAGGTTCTGTGGCTCGACGCCATCCGCCAGAAGCGCCGCCTCAAGCTGGCCGTCGATATGCTTGCGCAGCGCCCGCTTGCCCGGAAAATCCTTGACGTTCCAGAAATCTTTCCAGGTCATTGGCTTTCGCCCATCGAACAGGTCGGTCTGGTACGCAATGACGTTGGCGTAGAGATATTCTCCACATCCCCACCGGCCGGTATGGGCCGGCCGCAGCTTTGATTTATCGACGATCGTGTAGTCGATTTCCTCGAGCAGACCCTGCTGTCCGAGCTCGATTGAAGCCGGCAAGTTCCGATCACAAACGTCCCAGGATACATCGCCAGCCTGGACCATCGCCTTGATCCTTGCGGAATTGGGCTGCGTCCCGTCGATGACAACCTTGATGTTTGGGTTATCCTTCATGAACGGCATCGTCAGCGCCTGCTCGAAACCACGCACGGAATCACCGCCGGCATTGGCCAGCACGATTTCCGTACCGGCCGCGAGCGCCGGCGCGCTGGAGCCAGCCGCCGCGGTCACACCAAGCAACGCGGACAGACGCATAAAATGGCGCCGGTCAATATGGCCGCGCGCAAACTCTTCACGCAGCAATTCGGCTTTGTCTTCGTGGATCGTCTGAATGCGTGTCATCGAATTCTCCTGCGTCGCGATCTCGCGACCCTATTGTCTAGATTGCAATTCGACCCCGTTAACATAATGACGAACGGCCTCTTTCACGGCGAACACCGACGGCGGCAATTCGCGTGGCCCGGCAGTCTTGGCCGCGGCCAACTCGCCGAGCAAATCGGCCGGGCTACGGCCAGTCCAACGGCCGTCCTCGATCATCACGCGTCCGCCGACGATGACGGTTTTGACGTGAACTCCGCGCGCGCGCTTCAGAATCTGCTCAGGCAAAGGGCGCCCGTTTGGCAAACCTTCCATCTCGACGCGAGACAATAGCACCACGTCGGCGCGGCCGCCTTCACTTAAGCTGCCGATGCCTTCAATGCCTGCGATCGATGCCCCGGTCACTGTTGCCATTTCCAGCATCGCATCCGCCGAAATAGACTCGCCGTCGATACCCCAGCTACCCTGGATCAGCTGCCCAAATCGAAGATCCTGCAACATATCTTCATCGTCGTTCAAACTAAGACTATCGAGCCCGAAGCCCACTTTGACGCCGCTGCGCAGAAAGTCACGCACGGGCGCAAGGCCGCTCCGCAGGCGCAAATTCGAGCCCGGGTTGTAGACGACCTGCGCGCCCGATTGCGCAAAAGCCTCAATATCCCCCTCCTCCAGCCACACGCCGTGAGCGCCGCTGAATCGCTCCGTCAACATGCCTATCTCTTTGAGATACTGGACCCAGGATTTTCCATGCTGTCTGAGACCGTAGGCAGCCTGATGAGGCGTTTCGTTGAGATGGGTCTGGATACGCCAGCCGTCGCGGCGCGAGGCCAAGGCAAGTGCCTCCAGCAATCTGTCCGAGCAGAAAATCGGATTCCACGGACTCAACTGAAAAGCGACTGTCGGATAGGAAGCCGCAAGATCGCGGATGAGGCCGAGATACTCGTCGATGGCGACGTAATGCCGTGAGGATCGCAGATTCGCCGTATCGCGAACGGGCGCCGGCAAGCTTGCGAGAAACGCTTCATCATCAAGGAAGGTGTAGCTGTTGCGGTCCCTGATACCCAGCGTGAACGCACAACGCATGCCGCTGTCGCGATAGGCCTCGATAATGGGACGGACAGAGCAGGCTAGACGCTCGACCGTGCCATCGAGATAGATGTGGCTATGAACAGTCGTCGTGATGCCCGAGGCCAACTGCTTGGCGCAAGAATAAAGCGTATCGAGATAGGTAAACCGTTCGGCAGCCTGCTTGCTGGAAGCAGCGGTCTTGCCGCCGCTTTCCGCACGATGAAAAATCTCGACGAGTCGCAGTTCAAGTGGCTCGTCCGGCTGGCCGATCTGATAGGTCGTGATTCCGCGGCCATGGGAATGTGAATTAACAAAGCCCGGCATCACGACATAGTCGAGCCCGCCAATCTGGCGCGCCATCGGATAGCGTCGTTGCAGATCGTCAAATGCACCGATGGCGACAATCCGCCCGTCTTCCTCGTACAAGGCGCCTTTGTTGATCGTCGGCGAACCTGACGCGCTCCAACGGCGGACCAATTGACCGCCGTAGATCAGCTTACCCTGCGCCACGCGAATTCCCCCAACGCCATCAACAAGACGAGATTAGCGGCTCCACGATGTTGTGCAAGGGACCTTCCCTGCAAGAAAGGTACTTGACTAAGCAACGCAATCATCGATCGTCTGGCCGTTAGCCCTTAAGACCGAACGCAGACGCGTGCGATCATAAGTTGCAGTCGATAGAACTCTACCTGGATTGAAATTGGGATGCCGATGGATCGGATTGTTAGAAGAGCTCAACTGGCGGAGCGCCCGGCGGGGCAACTGGTCGATATCGGCATCGAGGCTGGCAGCATCGTAGCGATCGATCCGCACCTCTCCGCAGAGGCGGCGTCCTACGACGCGGCGGGGCGTCTTGTTTGCGGTGGACTCATCGAGTCGCATATCCATCTCGACAAAGGCCGACTGCTGGATTTCGTTCCAGCCCCGGCCGATCGGCAGGTCAACCCTGTGCGCTACAGTGCCGGCTTCAAAAGCAATATCTCCACCGCCGATATCTATAAGCGGGCGGAGCGCACGCTTCGCGAGAGCCTGCTAAACGGCACCACGCGGATCCGCACCCATGTCGAGGTCGATCCCGTGATCGGAATGCGCGGCTATGATGCGATAGAGGCACTTGCCCGCGATTACCGCTGGGCGGTGGACATCGATCTCTGTGTCTTCCCCCAGGATGGGCTGACCAACGTTCCCGGAACGGAAGAGCTTTTGGTCGAAGGATTGCGGCGCGGGGCGAAAGTCGTCGGAGCCGCCCCCCGATACGACAGCGACGCGCATGGACAGATACGCCGCGTTTTTGCGCTGGCGCGGGAATTCGACGTCGATATCGACATGCACCTGGATGTTGGACCGACGGCGCATGAGCTTGACGTTCACCTCGTTGCCGATCTCACCGAAGAATACCGGCTGGGTGGCCGCGTCACCGTTGGACATATGGCCAAGCTGTCGCTGATGCCGCCTGCCGAAATGGCTGATGTCGCGCGACGGCTGGCTGATGTTGGGGTCGCGGTCACGGTACTGCCTGCCACCGACCTTTTCCTGATGGGGCGCAACCATGACCACGCGATACCGCGAGGCGTTGCCGACGCAAACTGCCTGATCCACCATGGTGTCAATTGCTCGCTGTCGACCAACAATGTGCTCAACCCATCCACCCCTTATGGCGACTGCTCGCTGCTGCGGATCGCAAACCTCCACGCCAACATCTTGCAGGTCAACCAGCCGGACGAGCTGCGGGAATGTTTCGAAATGATAACGACCCGTTCGGCGCGGATCCTGAACTTGCAGAATTACGGCATCAAGGTCGGCAACCCCGCCGATATCGTGGTCATCGACTCGCAATCGCCAGATCGCGCCGTGGCCGAAATCCGCCGTCCGCTGACGGTGTTCAAGAATGGCGTTCAGACCGTCATATGTGAGCCTGGACGCATCGTGTCTCCAAGATAGTAATATTCAATTTAGGAAGATCAGCGGATTTGGAACGAACCGGCGCAAGCTGAATGCGTTAGACTAGTGGTCCGATTCTAACTTTTGCATCCCGATCTGGCAGGCACTTTTGCAAATGTTAGAATCAAAGGACCACTAGCAAATATAGGTTTCTGGTGGAGTTTTGGATTTGACATTCGCATCACGCATTCCCGGCTACGGGGTAGCGAATGTCAAATCCACTCCACTAGCCTGATCGCGTGTCGATGGAGACTCGGAAATGAAAACGCTTTCCGTTCTTTGCGTCGCTCTTTGTGTCGTTTCGTCCGGCGCCGCGTTTGCCCGGGGCGGCATGGGATCGCATCATGCGGCCGTGACTGGCGGCGCGTCTGGCGAAAGAGTCAACGCGCCCGGCACCAATTCGCTCGGCACGGCGCTTTCGTCATCCGGCAGGGGCCAACGCATGAAAGGGCCGCTGCTTGGCACCAACCCTGCCATCGATCGTGAAGAGGCGAAGGTCGACAAGATGATCGCCTCGATCTGCCGAGGCTGTTGAAGAGGCCGAGCGCGAGATTGGCGAATCGCGCCCGCCCACGCCTCGTTTTATGCCTTCAGGAAAGCCAATAGATCAGCGTTGATGGTGGCTGCTTCCGTCGTGGGCATGCCATGCGGAAACCCTTTGTAGGTTTTCAGCGTGTCGTTCTTCAGAAGCTTCGCCGACAAAGGTCCGGACGCGACATAGGGAACGATCTGATCGTCCTCGCTATGCATCACCAGCACCGGCACACTGATCTTCTTCAGGTCCTCCGTGAAATCGGTCTGCGAGAACGCGACGATGCCGTCGTAATGCGCCTTCGCGCCGCCCATCATGCCCTGGCGCCACCAATTCTGGATCACGGGCTCAGAGGGCTTGGCGCCCGGCCTGTTGTAGCCATAGAACGGACCGGATGCGACGTCGCGGTAGAACTGCGAGCGGTTGGCCGCGAGCGCGGTCTGGAATCCGTCAAAGACTTCCTTGGGAAGGCCGTTCGGATTGGCCGCTGTCTTCACCATCAGTGGCGGCACCGCGCAGAGAATGGCAGCCTTCGCCACCCGGCTCTCGCCATGCCGCGCCAGATAGTGCACCACCTCGCCGCCGCCGGTGGAGTGACCGACGTGAATGGCGTTCTTCAGATCGAGATGCGCCGTCACCGCAGCAAGGTCGTCGGCATAATGATCCATGTCGTGGCCATCGCCGGTCTGGCTGGATCGGCCGTGGCCGCGGCGGTCATGCGCAATGACGCGATAGCCGTGATTGAGGAAGAACAGCATCTGCGCGTCCCAATCATCTGATGACAGCGGCCAGCCATGACTGAACACGATGGGTTGCCCCTTGCCCCAGTCCTTGTAGTAGATTTCGATCCCGTCCTTGGTTTTGACCGTACTCATGTGACACGCTCCTTGCTTACGCTGTTGCCACTATCAACCGAGAATGCCGCTAAGCACCCTCCGATCATACGCCCTCATAAACCAGCCCTGTGACGAAACCGGGGTCGGTGATGAAATACCTCAGCCGGCGTCAAACGCACCGGCCCGGATCGCACGGCGATCCTGCTCTTGCCACCGATCGGGTATCTCGGACCACGGATCAGATCGAATTGACAAGAAGTTGCTGCGCCTTTGAAAGCCGCCCCGCCAGTTCGCCGGAAACACCATAGCTCTCCAGCACCTTTTGAATCGGATGAAATGCCACCAGGGTTTCGCCACCCTCGCCTTCACGTATCAAGGCGCGAAGCGGCAAATCCAGCGCCGCCGCAGGCGCCGCCTGCATGATCGGCGTGCCGCCGCGGGCCTGGCCATAGATCAGTACGGTAGCCGGCGGCATCTCGAGTCCGGCGGCCTTTGCCCCCGCGGCATGATCGATCTTCGCGAAAATCTCCATGCCTGCGTTTTCGATCACCGTAACCAGGCGATCGACCGTCGGCTGGAAGGCCAGGCTGCTCTTGTACTCTACATAGTTCGCATCAGACGTGGACATTTTGATCCTCCCAATTTCCATTCTCCCAGGACATCCGGCCTTAGCTTGTCCCGCCGGCAGCGTGGTATGTAAATGACGAAGGCGTTGAGGGCGAGCAGCGCGCCGAACATATAAGATCTTGCTCGGCTGACGACTTTCCTTTGCCAGTCCGTGAAACCAGCCTATGGTCACATCAGGATTGGGTCAGGGAGACGATAGTGACGAGACGCTGGGCGGCGGCCGCTCTTCTTCTCGCGAGCGGAATAAACGGCGCGCAAGCCCAGGAATATCCCACACGGTCGGTCACCATGATCGTGCCGTTTGCCGCCGGTGGGCCAGCCGATATCACCGCCCGCATTGTCGCGGACATTTTTTCACGCCATCTCGGCCAAAGGTTTGTGATCGAAAATGTCGGCGGCGCCGGCGGCACGATCGGAACACTTCGCGCGGCGCGCGCCGCCCCCGACGGCTACACGATCCTGTTGGGCCATATAGGCACCAATTCGCTGGCGCCGGCGTTCTACCCCAATCTGGGCTACGACCCGCAAAAGGATTTCGAGCCGATCGGACTGACCGCCGAATTTCCCGAGCTGCTCGTGGTCCGCAAGAATTTTCCGGCCCAAAACCTCCGCGAATTCGTCGCCTATGCCAAGACCAATGCGAGCAAGCTCAATGTCGGGCACGCGGGCGTCGGATCGATATCCTACATCGGATGCCTCCTCCTTAATGCGGCGATGGGTATCAAGCCCGCTCTGATCCCGTTTACCGGAACGGCTCCGGTGCTGAGTGCAATGCTCGGCGGCGAAATCGACTATGAATGCGATCCGGTGCTTGGAACATTGGCGCAGGTGCGCGCTGGCGATGTCAGGGCCCTGGCGATCGCCGCGAAAAAACGCAGCCCGATGTTGCCGGATGTGCCGACCTCCTACGAACAGGGTCTTCCCGAATTCGACTGCGCTGTTGTTTACGCGGCGTTCGCGCCGATCGGCACGCCAAAGCCGATCATCGACAAGCTCGCAGACGCCTTGAACAAGGGTCTTAGCGAGCAGCAGGTCGAGAGGCGGTTAGCCGAACTCGGCGCCGAAAGCATCGAACCAGACCGCCGCGGACCCAAGCCGCTGGCCGATCTGGTCAGAAGCGAAGCTGCGCGGCTGATTCCAATCCTGAATGCCGCGACGGACAAATAGGCACGCGTCGCTGCGATGCAGGGGATCCCTGCTTGCAGGGATTTTTCATTCGAGTACAGGACCCTTTCGTCCCGTCGGGTCGAGGGTTTTCTCAACCGGGTCGGATCTCTGAGCGTTGCTCTTTTGGACGTTCTTGGCGCGCTCTTTTTCCTTTGACTGCTTATGATCTTTGGAAGCGTTGTCCGCGCGGCGCTCTTGCTTCTTTCCTTCCAGCACAAGCTTGTCGTCTCCAACGATTTCGCCGACGGCCTGCCTGGCCTGGCCTTTGGCTTTTTCCTGAAGCTTCGTCATCGCAAACTCCGTTCGATAGGATCAAAGAGGCGTTACCGGCTTACCGGCGCGTCAGGTCCCGACGATTGATTTATGTGGCCCAGTCTCGCGACCACGAAGAAAGCGCAGTCCTTCAACTGTAAGCACCTTTTCATCACCATTCATTCAAGCGAGATGCTCTTGAATCCGCTCGCGGGCGTCCGATTGATCTTCTGGCGTGAGTGTAACCATCAGGACGTAAGCCGGCATCACCCAGTCGATTGCTGCCTGCATGCGCAATTCCTTTTCGAGCCAACTCCGGAACCAATTAGCAGTTCCTCCGTTGGGACAGCGCCAAACACAGGGGTGTCTCATGGATGAGGTCACACGGTGCTTGCAGTGCGGAATGAGGCGTGTTCCCGCTCTGAGCTTCGACGGCAGAACCGCCCTTGTCTGCGTCCGGTGCGACCCGGCGCAGTCCATACCGGCCGACTACTTTTCCGATAGTCCCGTGACCGAACTCGCTCGGGAGTATCCTTCCGAGGTAAAATCTCGACACGTAACATCGGCATAAAGCGCTGGCAGGATTGTTCGCGACGATTAGCCTTGCAGGCGCCACCACTGGTGGAATGGCGCACAATCGAACATGCGACGTTGCGCAAGGGCGCGTGGCTCGGATGCGCTTCGATCTCCGTATGAGTTTTTGCGTTGTTGGGATGGCCGCAAACCCTATTCATGTAAGTAAGGATTACCGAAATTTCCCCGCCCGATTTGAGCCAGGACGAACTGCGCAGCGCCCGCACGCCCTGGACGAGTCCACCTTCCCACCGCGCCCGTCCTCCTGAAGGAGGATTCCGGTGCGATATCCTCGTCATCGGTGCCGGAATTACCGGCGCGCTCGTTGCCGAACGGTTGACCCGCGATGGCCGCGACGTCGCCATCGTCGATCGCGAACAGCCGGGACAAGGCAGCACCCTGGCCAGCACTGCGATGCTGCTCTGGGATATCCACCGCTCGCTCGTGCAATTGACCGAGCTTTACAGTTTCGAGCGTGCGGCACGCGCCTATCAGGCAAGCCTGAGCGCGGCACGAGGTTTGAGCGCGCTTATTTCGCATTACCGACTGCCCTGCAGCTTTCGCCCGCGCAAGGCGCTTTATCTCGCAGCCGGCGATACCGCAGAGCCGCTACTTGCAGAGGCAACGTTACGAAACAGCGCCGGGCTTCCCGCGGCCTTTCTCGATCATGCGGCTGTTCGCGAACGCTTTGGCATCAACCGGCCCGGCGCGATCCTGTCGCTAGATGCAGCGGACTGCGATCCCGTGGCTCTTGCGAACGGACTATTGGATCTCGCGCGCGGACGCGGCGCGCAGCTCCTCAAGGGCGAAGCCAAGGCGTTCGACGCGAGGGCCAATAGAGTAACGGTCGGATTCGATGACGGCAGCGAGGCGGAAGCCAACATCGTGGTGCTCGCGACCGGCTATGTCATGCCGCCCCTCGTCCACGCGACCATCCAACAGAGATCCTCGAGCTGGGCGATCGCCACGGCGCCCCAGCCGGAAAACCTTTGGCCGGAGGAAGTCTTGATCTGGGAGGCGACCGAAAACTACCACTACGCCCGCACGACAGCCGACAGCCGCATCATCTTCGGCGGTGAAGATGATCTGGATTTGGTCGAGCCGGAAGAGCGCGAGGCGGTAATACCGGCCAAGGCACGACAACTGGAGGAAAAGCTAAAAGCGCTATGGCCGCGCGCACGCGCTCCTCTCGCCTGTCGCTGGTCCGGCACGTTTGACACCACACACGATGGCCTTCCCCTGATTGGCGCCGTGATGGGCGCGCCAAATATTTTTGCCGCCTATGGCTATGGCGGCAACGGCATCACCTTCAGCTATCTGGCCGCCGCGCTGATCGCCAAGCGGATCGCGGGAGGATCCTCGCCACTGTTCGACGACTTCGCGATCGAACGCGACGCTCCCTAGCAGTCAACAAACCCATCAGCGAGCCTCTGCATCTCGCCGCTTTAAGACGAGGTCACGCAGCACGTGGCGCTGGATCTTGCCGCTGCCGGTCATCGGCAACTCGCTGAACCGCTCAACCGACTCTGGCAATTTGTAGTCGGCGACCTGATCGCGCAGGAAATCGACGAATTCATCGACCGTCGGGACGACGTCGCCCTTGGGAACGACGCACAGGCAGTTGCGCTCGCCCAGCCGGGCATCCGGCATGCCGATCATCGCCGCATGCATGACGCTCGGATGGGTATAGAGGATCTCCTCCACTTCGCGCGGGAAGAACTTCTTGCCGCCTCGGTTGATGATCTCCTTGCTCCGGCCGGTGATCTGCACATTGCCGTCGGCATCGACCACCCGGCCGAGGTCGCCGGTGCGGAACCAGCCCTCGCTGTTGAAGGCTTGCGCGTTGGCGGTGGGATTATTGTGATAGCCGAGATGAATGGAGGGGCCGCGCGACACCAATTCGCCGGTTTCGCCCGACGCCACGTCGTTGCCCTCCGCATCGACAATGCGCAGCTCCATGGCGCGTACCGGCCGCCCGATGGTGCCGTTGACCTTCTGCGGATCGTCCGTGAAGCGGGTATAGGTCTGAAAACCGGCCTCCAGCATGCCGTAGAGCTCGATCAGATGGCCCTTGATCCGTTTCCGATATTCGCGGATCGTCTCGACGGCCGCCGAGGCTCCGCCGGTAATGACGACACGCAGCGAGGAGACGTCGAAAGTTTCTGCACCAGGCGCGTTCAACAGACCCACCAGCCCCGCCGGCGCCGTTGGAATATAACTGACGCGCTCGTTCTGGATCAATTCGAGTGCCGCGCGCGGACTGAAGCGCTCCATCAGCACCAGCGTCCCGCCGGCCAGGATGCTTTGCAGCAGCGTAATATAGCCCCAGTTCAAGCCAAGCGGGAGAAACGCCAGGAACACTTCGTGCTCGGTCACCTGCATGTCGTGATTGAGCAGCTCGACCGCATAGAGCGTGGTGTTGAAACTGTGCAGGGCGCACTTCGGATCGCCCGTTGTGCCCGAGGTGAAGCACATTCGGCATACCTCGTTGGGATCCATGTGTACCTTGTCGGCGGCGGCGATTGGCGCGCCGGCCGCCGCGCCGGAATCGAAATCATGCATGCCTTCGACCGCCCCGCCGACGACGACGAGCCGCTGGATGTCAGGGTTTTCCCGCTGCAGGCCGCGCGCCATGCCGGAGTAATCGAAATCCTTCCATTCCCTGGGAAATACATAGGCCGAACTGCCCGAGAACTTCAGCATGTAGCTGAGCTCGCGGGCGCGGAAATCCGGATTGACCTTATTGGCAATGGCGCCGAGCAGCTCGAGCGCAATGAACGCGATGGCGAATTCGATCCGGTTGGGAAGCTGAATGGTGACGACATCGCCGCGGCTGATACCGATGGAACGATAAAATTGGGCCGCGCGCTCGATCCTGTCCTTGAGCTCGCCATAGCTGATGGCGCCGTGCTGATCCCTGATGGCAATGCGGTCCGGATGCCTGGCTGCCTGCTCGGCGAGGATGTCGAAGACGGTCTTTTGCATCCAGAGTTTTTCGCGCGTGTACTTCGCGGCGAGATCGGCGGGCATCATATTGACGTAAGCCATGACTTCCTCCCTCAACGGGCGGCGCGGAACAAGCCGCCATCGACCGGAATGACCGTGCCGGTGATGTAGCTGCCGCGCGGAGATACGAGCAGTGCGACAAGGCTCGCGATATCGTTGACCGTTCCGATCCGCCCCAGCGGTACTTCCTGCTCGAGTTCATTGCGTATCTGTTGCGCGGGCTTTTCACTTGCGGAAAACACCTTTTCAAGGCGCTGGGTGTCGACATAGCCGGGGCAGATGGTGTTGACGTTGATGCCGAAGCGCGCCGCCTCAAGCGCGAGCGTCTTGGCGTAACCGATCACCGCGCCCCAGCTCGCCACCGAGAGCCCG
>Ga0210389_10003197_pt1 | contig 12783 bp, 16 predicted proteins | sample IncBWH28OmetaG_FD_160127 | JGI IMG/M metagenome (GOLD analysis project Ga0210389, IMG submission 160127) | Forest soil microbial communities from Barre Woods Harvard Forest LTER site, Petersham, Massachusetts, United States - Inc-BW-H-28-O ...
GCCACAAGCCGATGACGTTCGAGGAACTCGACGACTGGGAGGGGCTCAATTTCGACCTCATCATCACGCTGTCGCCGGAGGCGCATCACCGCGCGCTGGAACTGACGCGCACCCATGCCGCCGATGTCGAATACTGGCCGACCCACGACCCCACCGGCGCGGAAGGCAACCGCGAGCAGAAGCTGCAGGCCTATCGCGAGGTCTGCGACACCCTGTCGATGCGGATCCGCCGCCGCTTTTCCAGGGCCGGCGCGGCGAACGGGTGATTGGGCTTTTGCGTCCCCACTCTATGTCGTCCCTGCGAAGGCAGGGACCCATACTCCGCGGCCTCTCGTGGGGCAGGATCGCAGTTGCCTTCGCAATAACCGAGCCCTGTGGTTATGGGTCCCTGCCTTCGCAGGGACGACAACGGTAGTTGTCTCATCCCATGCCTTCCGATAGGTTCCGCGCGCATTCCCACCCCGGTAAAATCCGCATGCTAGGCCGCCCCAAATTCGTTCTCGCCTCCGGTTCGCCGCGACGGCTTTCCCTGCTCAACCAGGCCGGCATCGAGCCCGATGCGCTGCGTCCGGCCGATGTCGACGAGACCCCGAAGCGGGGCGAATTGCCGCGCGCCTGCGCCAATCGCCTCGCGCGCGGCAAGGCCGACGCCGCGCTGAAATCGGTGCAGCTCGACGACGAATTGCGCGGCGCCTTCATTCTCGCCGCCGACACCGTGGTCGCGGTCGGCCGCCGCATCCTGCCCAAGGCGAACCTGGTCGACGAGGCCGCACAATGCCTGCGGCTGTTGTCAGGGCGCAACCACCGCGTCTACACCGCGATCTGCCTGGTGACGCCGAAGGAGGCGTTTCGCCAGCGCCTGGTCGAGACCCGCGTGCGCTTCAAGCGGCTCTCCGAGGACGACATCCAGGCCTATATCGGCTCCGGCGAATGGCGCGGCAAGGCGGGCGGCTACGCCGTGCAGGGCATCGCCGGATCGTTCGTGGTCAAGATGGTCGGCTCCTACAGCAATGTGGTGGGGCTGCCGCTGTACGAATCGACCGCGCTACTCGGCGGCGAGGGTTTTCCGATCCGCTTCGGCTGGCTGAATGCCAGCTGACCCGACCAAAGCCGCCGGCCGGGGCAAGCGAACGCCCAAGGCAAAACCGTGCCCGATCTGCGGCAAGCCCGCGACCGAGGCCTCGCGCCCGTTCTGTTCCGAGCGCTGCCGCGACGTCGACCTGAACCGCTGGCTGTCGGGCTCGTATGTCGTTCCGGGCAGGCCGGAAGCGGACGAGGACGCGGATTAGTAAAATATCGAAAACAACCCCATGCAAAGTAGCATGGTCAAGCCGAGCTTGCCGCCTTCCTGAAGTCGGAAACCGAAAAGCGGGGCCCGGATCAAGGTCGAAAACTGACCCACGGAACTGCGGGGGCGATGCGGGGCGGCGCTTGAGTCGCGGGTAGCCGAAAGCCGGGCCATTCGCCCAGCAGCTCACCACGAAGGTGAGGAATAACCGTGATTTCCCAGCAATTTGGCAGGTAAGACGAAGCGAGGCCGCGCCTCGCGAAGCCGCCCGTCTTCGCCCTTCGGGCTACGCCGGACAGGCAGGCGAAGCATGGTGGACACAGCTGCCTCGCCTGACTATAAACCGGCGCTCCCGGGCCTTAGCGCCGGGCAGTGCCCGGGTAGCTCAGTTGGTAGAGCAAGCGACTGAAAATCGCTGTGTCGGTGGTTCAATTCCGCCCCCGGGCACCATTTTTATGCCTCCGACCGCCGCATCCTGCGCCATAGTCGGTCGCTTTGAGACACGATCAGCGTCAGTGTATGAGCGGTGCTGCAGCAAACGTAGGGCGCAATCGCTTTATTGCGCCATTCGTTCTCCGTGTCGGCCGACATACATCGACCCCTGCCTGCGAGACGGCGCAATAAAGCGATTGCGCCCTACGGCCCTTGATGTGCGCCGATGACCGAAAAGATCACCAGAGAGAAAGATCGACGACCTAAGATCGACGACTTTGCCTAGGATGCAACAGACGATGCCGCCTCCTCTACCGGGAAACGAGATGCCTACTCTCGATTGAGCACTTTCACGTTCTAAATTACTGATTTTTTTCGTACGGAAAGAGTCCGTCTAGCTTGGTCGGATGGCTCGAACCTTCGATTCGCCCAGACATGCCGCATTGCGCAGCTTTCTTGTCCAACAGCGCAAGAAGGCTGGTCTGCGACAGGTCGATCTGGCGAAGCGCCTGAAGCGAAGGCAGGACTACATCAGCTACGTCGAAACGGGGCAGAAGCTCGTCGAAGTGGTCGAGCTCATGGAGTGGGCGGACGCCATCGGGTTCGACGCCCACGACGCGATCAAGGCCCTTGCCAAAATACGGAAATAATCAGTATAGTGCTCCGCAAGTCCTAGTTGTGGAGCTATGTCCGTGCCCGTCAGACGTCCGAATGCCATCGACAAGCACGTAGGCGGCCGTGTCCGGATGCGGCGCATCGCGTTGGACATGACCCAGTCCGATCTCGCCGCCGCGGTCGGGGTGTCGTTCCAGCAGATTCAGAAATACGAAAAGGGCTCCAACCGGATCGGAGCTGGCTGTCTGCAGCAGATCGGCAAGGCCCTTCGCGTGCCAATACAGTCGTTTTATGACGGTGCACCGGGCGGATTCGATGGCCGCAGAAAGGTAATGCCCGATGCCTTCATGAGCTTCTTTGGCACCAGGCAAGGTAAGCGCCTGATCATAGCGTTCGACCGCATCACGACCCCTCGGCTTCGGCGCGACGTCCTGGCTCTCGTCGAGATGATCGGCGCAAGATCGAACAAGACGAAGCGAAAGCGGTAGTATCAACTCGCGCTCGGCCAACAATCGTTCCGTGGCAAGGCGATATAAATCACGTCCTCAATAGGCCTGCGAATGGCGCTGCTATCTTTCTTCTTAGTGTTACGGGTACGAATGCGCAATTACGGTGACAGTGCATTTAATTCGGCACGCGACGTTAATTGAGTGCACTGTCACCGTAATTAACGTAATTCAACTTCTACGGCATCGAGGTGAAGACGGGCGTTGGCAGGCTTTCCACAGAGCAAAGGAATTGGGGAGTGAAATAATCAGTAGCGGCGGGACTTTAGCTTGTCTTCGGTTTCTTGGCTTTCGCTGTTGCTAACTTCGTAGGCTCCAATGCCATTACCAGACCCCGCAGATTGCCGCGTATCTTATTTAGCTCATCCTCAATGATATTGAGAGAAGTGCCTAACTCTACATAATGTAATGAACCCATCTCAACCAGCATTAGAAGCTCTTCTATAACTTCACCGTTTTCAAGACTTGTGTCCAATTTCGCATTGGTCCTCGGATCTAGTACTTGCAAAAATCTGTTCCAAACAAAATCCTTTTTGACAGAGAACTCCGATTGGATTCGGATCATCTCCGCTCGATCTCCCTTTACAGAAGCCTTCTGGAACGCGTCAATATCTGACTCCATGCTGCTCAACCGCGCTACCAGATCATTTCTTGCCCTCCTATGAAAGGAGGCAATCGAAGCAAGTGCGGCCAACAAGGAGCGTCCCAAAATAAGCCTTACAACCATCTTTTCCCCCTGTTGCTTGTGCTACAGATTGAATGCCTTCGCGAGGTCGCGAGGTAAATTGAGTGCACTGTCACCGCAATTCCACCGGCGCCGTCGGCGGACCGATGCACATTCAGGCCGTCGCCGATTGGCCGATCCAGAGATTGTGGCCGGATACGCCGTCCATCTGGGTCCCGCCCTCGTTACGGCGGATGGCGACCGGCATTGGGTTCAATATGGTGGCGACCGTCAGCTGCGCACCGTGGACTTCGTACTTCGCGGCCGAATCGCTACTCGCGTTGAGCGTGACTTCACACGGCCCGGACGTGGCAGCCGGATTGTTGTCGGTGAGGTGGATGCGGATACTGAAATTGCCGGCTTGTCCAAACGCCTGGTACGAGCCCGCGAAGTCGACTTCCGTCCCGCTGAATTTCGTGAAGGTGCCAGATCCGACTTCGAAGAATCCAACGTAGATCTTCAGAGGGCCGGCATGAGTCCCAAAATACGGGCCGAGCGTTGCCATGTCTTTACTCCTGCCAATGAGGCGATGATCGGATGGGGTCCAGCTTGTGCGTCTGGGACGCAATGCACGGCAGTCTCCGAGGTTACGAAAAGCAATCGCAAATCCATCTCGCGGGGCGGTCCGTCCAGGCCCTGGGCCATAGCCAAGCCTCGAATCCCGCTTTCTTGCTCTATGCCATTGCCGTGAAAAGCCGCTCGCCTTCAGACTGAATTGCGGCAAGCAGCGTTTCCTCGCTTTTGCGGTGAGCCAGCTGCCCGGAGCCCGGAAAAACAATCGTGGTGATCCCTGGACCTGCGCCGGAGTTCTCGATCCTTCCGTTCGACTTCAGGCGCTCCTCACCAAGGGCACGAAGAAGCTGGATCGAGCCTTCGCCAATCAGGTTGCCCGGGCCCTCGTCACCAAATACCGCGTAAGTCACTTTGCCTCGATAGATCACCGCGGCATAATCTCCGAGGAACATGCCGCGGCTGTTCGCCCACGATTTCGGCAATGGAAGCACGAAGTAGGGGACTTTGTTGGCATTGAGGGAGGTGGCGTTGTCGGCGTATTGCAGCGACGTGGTCGGCTGCCAAGATTTGTCGCCCTTGCCCTTGCCATCGGGCCAACCATCGGTGTCGAGTTGCAGCTCGGAATCCAGATAGAGGCATTTGTTCGAAAGCACTCCAAGGAAGGCCGGCTGGAGATCGAATGCCTGGTCGATTACCTCCGCGTCGGGCAGCATGTCGACAATCTTCCCGAGCGCCGTCGCGTTGGCCGCGCTTGGCGCATACGGCCTCTTGTCCAAAGCCCTGAAGGAAAAGGCGGCCGGCGTGACACCGAGCGCCAGCGTCTGCACACCGGAAACAAAATATTCGTCTGGAAAGGCGCTTTGTAGAAGCTTTTCGATCGCCGCCGCTATGTCGGCATTGCTTGCGCCGGGATCAAGCTTGAGTGCCTGAACGCCCGCCCGCGCCTTGGGTCCGATGCGACCATCCAAATCGCCAATCGTCTGTCCCAGTCGGATCAGCCCTGATTGGATGAAGCCGGGCACAGGATCGTCTCCGAGCACATCGACCTTCACCCCTGTCGAGACGATCGCGCTCGCAGCCATGGCGGTATACGGGCTGGCAAAATTGTCTCCCTTGCGGGCGGCGTAATAGTCGTAGACGAGCCCGTGACTGCCGCGGCAGTCGAAGTGCCAAGCCTCATTGGCGCCTTCACTCGGCGTATCGATAATCGGCTTCAAACCATGCTTCGCCGCGATTTTCCAGAATTCCGACAACTTCATCTTGAGCGCGCTCAGATCGAGATCGAACGCGCGCCCGGCTTCGTGCATGCTGCCACCGGGGGGCGGGCTATAGGCTGACTTTTTGCCGGTGACGTAGTCGAGGTGCGCCTGAAACTGCATGTCGTACGAGCGATACATGTCCGACAAGATCAGCTCTCCGCCTGCCGTCTTCACGTCGGCGGCGGCGAGGCGCAGGGCAGTCAGCATATCCGGCGTGCAACGCGCCATGCGCTTGGGAAGATCGCCGCCGTAGATGGATTTGAATTGGATGTCCTCCAGCGGAGCAAACATTTGGCACCTCCAAAATCAATAGCTTCAAAAAAGTAACCAAAGCAAAAGCTGAGCAGCCGCGCGATCATCGGATAATTCGAAAATCGCGCATGATTGGAATTACTATAGATGGCGATGCTGGATGTTGCAACCTGATGAATGGAGCGCTCTCGGCAACGGAGTAGTACGTGACCCGACCAGCTCGTAGGTTGTCTTAGAAGGTGCTTGGCCGAAGGTCGAAAGGATACTTGTCCTTATCCGGGAACATCGCGAATAGCCGGATGACATTCTTCAGCTCGGTTATCTTTTCAATATCGCCCCCGCAGCTTCGATTTTGCTCTGCCATCCCATAGCGTCGTAAAAAGGCGACAATGCGCCGTTCATACGTGCATTGCTCCCTGATAAATGCCGTGTCGCTCTTTTCGCCAGCCAACTCGTTAGGGCAATGATATCCAGTGCGCGTCATCGCGGTCGCGTCGGCGCCTGGTTGGGTGCTTCGCCGGCCGCAGCGTGGTCTACGAACCAGATCAGTTCACCAACCGGCCGTATTCGCGAGGCGGGCGCCTCGCTGCTCCCGGCGCGGATGGCTCGCACGATGGCGGCCTTCTCGCGGCCCGTCACCAGAAACGCGGCGCGCCGGCTGCTGTCGATCGCCGGGTAGGTCATGGTGATGCGGGCCTCGGGGCGCCCATGCGCGACCGCCGCCACCCAGCGTTGCCGCTCGTCGAGCACCGGTTCTCCCGGCAGCAGCGAAGCCGTATGGCCGTCGGCGCCAAGGCCGAGCAGGGTCACATCGAACAGCGGGCGCGCCGGATCGAGAACCATCCCGCCATACGCCTGTTGCAGAGTCCGTTCGTACCGCCTGGCCGCGTCCTGCGGGCTTCCGTCGACCGGGACGGGGTAAACATTGTCCGGCGGCACCGGCGCCTTCGCGAGCATCGCCTCGCGCACCATGCGATAGTTGCTGTCAGGATGGTCATAGGGAACGAAGCGCTCATCGCCCCAATACCAGAACACGCGCTGCCAGGGGAAACGGCCGCTGAACGCGTCCGACGCGAGCAGCCGGTAAAGCGCTTCCGGAGTCGACCCGCCGGAAAGCGATACCCGAAATGGGCCCTTGGCGGCGAGCGCGGCCGACGTCATCCATTCGGCCACACGGCGGGCCAGTGTTGCCGGATCTGGAAGTATTTCGAAGCGACCAGTCATCTCGCCCATGCTGCTACCTCAATCAGCCGCGCCAAGAATGAAGCGCTCCATCGCCTTGGCGAAACCCTCGTCATTGTAGGAGTCCGTTGTCGCGTCGGCCTGCTTTTTCACCTCGTCGGAGGCGTTGCCCATGGCGATGCTGAAACCGGATCGCTTGAACATCAGCACGTCGTTGGGTTGATCGCCGATCGTGGCGATCTCCCCGATGGGCACCTTGAGACGGCGCGCCAGATACGCCGCGACGGCACCCTTGTTGGCGTCCTTGTTGGTAATGTCGAGATAATAGGGTTGCGACCGCGCTGCCGTTGCGCGGCCTCCGAAGGAGGTTTGGGCCTCCGCCTCGCAGCGCTGCACCTTGTCGTGATCGTCGCTGACACCGACGATCTTGGCAACCTGGTCGAGCTGTTTGCCGACATCCGCCACGATCTTCGGCTCGAATTTGACCGTCCAGGCTTCGCGGGCGACGTGCGGGGCGTCGGCTTTTGTGATCAGCCAGTCATTGCCGCGGTAGACCCAGGCGTCGAGGCCGTGCTTGCGAATGAGGTCGATCGCCTGGCTCGCCACATCGGCAGGCACCGTCTTTTGCTCCAGGATCGTGAGGTCCCGTTCGACAAAGAGCCCGCCATTGAAGCCGGCAATCGGCGTATCGAGCGCGAGCGGATCGAACAGCATGGCCATGCCGAGCGGCGGCCGGCCACTGGTGATCGCAAACCGGATGCCGGCTTGTCGCAGCTGCCTGACGGCGCCCTGCGCGCGCTCCGTCAGGATCTTGTCCTCGTTGACGAGCGTGCCGTCCACATCCGCCAACACAAGGGAAATCTTGCGCTTCGCTGCCATCACACCTCCGTGACACCCATCTCACGCTTGCCCTTGGCCGCGAGACGCTCGTCGAACGAGCGGAGATTGATAAGTGTTCTCTGGTGGGTTCCGTTCCCGATCTCTTCCAGTTCGTCGCTCGCCGACACCTTGAACTCGATCCGCTTGCCTTCGACCTTGGTGACCTCGGCTTCGGCGCGGACGGTGTGACCGACGGGCGTGGCGGCGAGGTGCTTAACATCGATGGCGGTGCCGACCGCGCTCTCGCCTGCTTCCAGATAGGGCCGGATCGCGTTCAGCGCGGCGTTTTCCATCATCAGGATCATGACCGGGGTCGCCAGCACCTGCGGCAGCATCGCGTCCTTGAATTGATTGGCAAGATGCGCGGGCTCGACGCGCAGCGTGAAGGTGCCTTTCGCTCCCGGCGGTAGCTGGCGCATGAGCCTTCTCCCATCTCGCCAGGCATGATAGATCGGCGGCGCATCGGCAGCCATTAAATAGCGGTTCAGAGTTCCCGCGGCTTCGCCGTCGAGCCCCGCACGATCAGCCGCGGCTCCAGCATCACGCGCTCGGATCGCGCGGCGGGGGCGGCGATGGCATCGAGCAGGAGGCGGGCGGCCTGGTTGCCGATCTCGCGCTGGGCGATGCGCACCGTGGTGAGCGGCGGCGACAGCATATCGACGTAGGGCATGTCGTTATGGCCGACCACCGAGACGTCGGCCGGGCAGTTGAGGCCGCGCGCGGCGAGCGCGTCATAGATGCCGAGCGCGAGCAGGTCGTTGGCGGCGACAATGGCGGTCGGCGCGTTCTTGCGGTCGAGCAGGCGCAGCGCAGCCACCCGTCCCTGCTCGCGGGTATAGGCGCGGGCGGGCTCGATGGCGATGTCTTGCGCCGACAGCCCCGCGCGTGCGGCGGCGGCCTTGAAGCCTGCCGCGCGCAGCGCGCCGGTGGAGACGGCTTGCGGTCCCGCGATATGGCCGATGCTGATATGGCCGAGGCCTGCGAGATGTTCGACCGCGAGCCGCATGCCGGCCTGGTCGTCGGTGACGACCGCCGGCAGCTTTCGTCCCGAGTCGCTGCGGTTGACCAGCACCACGGGAATCGCCGCGGCGAGGCAATGGGCAACGATCGGATCGTGCAAGGTCACGGTCGCCAGCACCAGGCCGTCGACGCCGCGCGCGATCAGCCGGTCGACCAGTTCCCGCTCGCGCGAGGGATCCGGCCCGACATCGACGACGATGATGGCATAGCCTTGCGCGCCGAGCGTCTCGGTGATGCCGGAAAGGACCGGCGGGAAGCCGGGGTCGGCGATATCTGGCGCAAGCACGCCGATCAGGCCGCTCCGCCCGGTGCGCAGGCCGGCGGCAGTCACATTCGGTTGATAGCCGAGAACTGCTGCCGCAGCGCGGATGCGCTTTGCCACCTCGGGTGCGACCAGATGGCTCATCGCGCCTGACAGCGCACGCGACACCGTGGACGGATGCACGCCGCATTTTTCCGCGACGTCTTTGATGGTCGGGCGCGAGGAGGCCGCCGGCCTTGCGGCTCTTCCAGCAGCGGTTCTGCTTTTGTGCACCATTGGCGGTATTCCTGTTCGTCTCACGTCCACCGAGGCGGCTATCCGTCATCCTGAGGTGCGAGCCCTGCGGTGCACTTGCACCGCAGGGCGAGCCTCGAAGGATGAACGGCCCGGCCGCAGACACGGGCCGTCCATCCTTCGAGGCGCGCAAGAAAGAGCGCGCACCTCAGGATGACGGGGATAGTTGAGGGGCCCGCATGGCAGCCCTGCCGGCGCATCCTTGACAGATACCCTTAGCATCCTTAAAACCCTTTATGCAATCGATTGCAACAACCCCAGCCGGCCATCCACCATGAATGTTTCGAACGCGCTCACGCCGCATCTGATCCGCCCCGAGCATCTCGAGCCGAACTGGCGCTGGGATCGGGCGATCCCCTCGCATGGCCACATGTCGGTCGATTTCGAGCGCCGGATCGATTTCGACCGGCTGCGGCACTATCGGTTGGCCCGCGCCCGGCAGGCGCTGAAGAACTCGCCCTGCGGTGCGCTGCTGCTGTTCGACGTCAACAACATCCGCTACGTCAGCGGGACGAAAATCGGCGAATGGGAGCGCGACAAGCTCTGCCGCTTTGCGTTACTCGCCGGGGACGGCGAGCCGATCGTGTGGGATTTCGGCTCGGCCGCGGTGCATCACCGTATCAATTGCGACTGGCTGCTGCCGGACAATTGCCGCGCCGGCATGCTCGGCATGCGCGGCACGGTGCCGCCGGCAGTGGGTCTGATGAAGGCCCATGCCGAGGAAGTCATGAGCCTGCTGCGCGCGGCGGGAGTAGCCGACATGCCTGTCGGCGTCGACATCGCGGAGACCGCGATGTTCTTTGAGCTGCAGAAGGCCGGCATGAAGGTCGTCGACGGCCAGCAGGTGATGCTGGATGCGCGCGAGATCAAGAACGTCGACGAGATCATGCTGCTCAACCAGGCCGCCGCCATGGTCGACGGCGTCTATCATTCGATCTACGAGGCGCTGAAACCCGGCGTGCGCGAGAACGACATCGTCGCGCTCGCCAACAAGATCCTGTACGAGATGGGCTCCGACGACGTCGAGGCCATCAACGCCATCTCCGGCGAGCGCTGCAACCCGCATCCGCACAATTTCACCGACCGCATCCTGCGCCCCGGCGACCAGGCCTTCTTCGACATCCTGCAGTCCTATCAGGGCTATCGCACCTGCTACTACCGCACCTTCAATATCGGCCGCGCCACGGCTGTGCAGCACGATGCCTACAAGCAGTGCCGGCAATGGCTGGATGACGCGATCGCATTGATCAAGCCGGGCGTCTCCACCGACACGGTGGCAAAGGTCTGGCCGAAGGCGGAGGAATTCGGCTTCCCCAGCGAGATGGCGGCGTTCGGCCTGCAGTTCGGCCATGGCCTCGGGCTCGCGCTGCACGAGCGCCCGATCATCTCGCGGCTGGTGTCGCTGGAAAATCCGATGGAAATCAAAACCGGGATGGTGTTCGCGCTGGAGACCTATTGTCCGGCGAAGGACGGATTCTCGGCGGCCCGCATCGAGGAGGAGGTCGTCGTTACCGACAAGGGCTGTCAGGTCATCACGCTATTCCCGGCCGAAGAACTGCCGATCGCCAATCGGTATTGAGGCGACGAGCTATTAGAAACCGTCATTGCGAGGAGCACTTGCGACGAAGCAATCCATCTTCCTTGCTGTGGATCCATGGATTGCTTCGCTACGCTCGCAATGACGGCGGTTTGGCCCCGCACTGTTGGCCGCATGATTAATCAGGAGAACAACATGACAAAACATTCCCTCGGCTGGATCGGCATGGGACGCATGGGCTATCCGATGGCCGAGCGCCTGCTCAAGGCCGGCCATTCGGTAGCGATCTGGAACCGGACCCGTGCCAAGGCCGAGCCGCTGGCGAAACAAGGAGGCAAGATCGTCGATCGCCCGAGCGAGCTCGCCGGCAACGACATCGTGTTCACGATGGTGTCGACGGGCAAGGATCTCGAGCAGGTCTATTTCGGCGACAACGGCCTCGTCGCAGGTTCCGGTCCGCGGCCGAAAATACTGGTCGATTGCTCATCGATCGGGGTTGAGCAGTCGGAGGCGATCCGCGCGCGGCTGAAGCAACTGGGCTGCGAATTCATCAGCTCCCCCGTCAGCGGCAACGGCAAGACCGTCAAGGCCGGCAAGCTTTCCACCGTCGCGTCGGGCCCGAAGGCGGCGTTCGACGAGGTCGAGCCGTATCTGGCTGATATCGCGGCCTCCGGCGTCTCCTATGTCGGCGAGGGCGAGCTGTCGCGTATCTGCAAGATCGCGCACAATGTGTTTCTCGGCGTCGTGATCCAGAATCTCGCCGAGATCACCATCCTGGCGCAGAAGGCCGGCGTGCCGCGCCACGCCTTCCTGAATTTCATGAACGCCAGCGTGCTCGGCTCGATATTCACGAAATACAAGAGCAACGCGCTGGTGAATCTCGACTGGACCACGACGTTCACGCCGGCGCTGCTGCGCAAGGACCTCGATCTCGGCCTGCAAGCCGCGCGCGAACTCGGCGTCGCGATGCCGGTGACGGCGGCAACGCGCGAGGCGCTGCAAAGCCATTTCGGCGCGGCGATGCTGAAGGGCGATCCATCAGCCTATCTGGAAAAGGATTTCGCGGCGCTCGTGGAGACCGTCGCGCTCGCCGCCGGCCTGAAGCTTTCGCCCGAGAACGTGCCGATGCCGACCGGGCTCGAGACGGAGAGCTAGATTCGATTCCGCGCCGTCACGCTTCGCGAAAATCGATCGCGCGCAGGATCACGCCGGGCGGATTGCCCTCCAGTTCGACGTCGCTAAATTTGCGCGCCGCGCGCTCCTCGATGCGGTCGCGCAGCCGCAAAAATTGCTGCTCGCGCTGCGCCGGCGGGGTTCGCGACGATCCCTCCAGCGCATCCATCGCGTCGGTGGAGATGGCGCAGGCCACATTGGCCTGGTCATTCTTCATCGTGAACACCACGACCATCCGGTTGAAGTCGTATTCCCTGAAGTCACCTCGGGTGAGCGACATAGCGGACTCCTCGATTTGTGCGGCCGGCGGTCAGAACCTCTTCTTGACCGGCGCCGGATTGAGCTCGGCGATTTTCGACAGGCAGTCTTCCTGCGTGACGTGCGGTCCGGTGACGAAGGTGCCGCTGACCTTGGTGGAGTACCAGCCCGACACGACGCCGAGGCGCAGCGACTCTTCGGTTTTGACGTGACGCGCGGAAAGAATTTGCATGTGGCTTCCTTAGGCTGAGGCGCCGGCGTTACGGCCGGACGCGGAGGGTGGTTTCGGTTGTGGCGCAGTGTTCGTTCATCGCGGTGCGGCCGCGTCGGCGGCTTGCGCGTCGGCAAGATCGATCGAACTGATGGAAAGCATTTCGGTCGACTGGCGGTGCGGCGGCGCGCCGGGAACCATGATCAGGGTAGCGGTGCGGCGGAAGCAGGGAAACGACAGGCCTTCGATCAGCTCTTCGTCGGTCACCACTTCGTAGGCTCCGGCCGGCAGCTGGCGGTCGATGCCCTTGATCCGGAACGAATGCCTGAATGTCACCGTTTCGCGCCGCGACCTCGTCAAGCTCACCTGCCTTGGGAC
>Ga0210389_10003198_pt1 | contig 12779 bp, 13 predicted proteins | sample IncBWH28OmetaG_FD_160127 | JGI IMG/M metagenome (GOLD analysis project Ga0210389, IMG submission 160127) | Forest soil microbial communities from Barre Woods Harvard Forest LTER site, Petersham, Massachusetts, United States - Inc-BW-H-28-O ...
TATGAGTTCGACCCCGAGAACTGGTATGCCCCGGCCAATGTCGCCGGAGCCGACCCCAACTCCCGCGTCCAGCTCGACGTCATCGCCCCCGAAAAACTGCTCAGCACACCCGAAGACGCCCGCGCCATGCTGAGCAAGGCCGCCGAAGCCGTGCGATCGGTGTTCGGTCCCGGTCCACTGCCGGCGCACGGGCCGTGGGTGCACGTCTACACCATCCCGCACGACCAGTGGGCGCAGGACGGCCGCGTTCCCGACTGGGAGGGCTTCCGGGCCCTGCTGCGTGCCGACAGCCCGGAAAAAGCCGATGAGGCACTGGCCCTTATTTACGGCCCCGGACGCCACACAGCAGCGGTATGGGACTCGCACTCGTCATAAATCAATGCGGCACAGGATAATTCAGAGGGAAGAACAGGGAGATATCATGACGCAATCATTGAAGGGACCGATCGAAACGGTCTCCCATCAGGTCGATCGGTTGACGATCCAGATCAACGACTCGTTCGATGGGTTCAGGAATCGCTATGAGCGAGCGGTACCCGTCTTCCAGAGCGAACGGTTCGACTCACTCGTCGAGCGGGGCGTCGACTGGCAGACCATTCTGCGGGCCACCGCAGACAACGCGCCACACGACTTTATTCTCTACTGGTCGCACGACTTCACGTCGCTGATGAGTCTGGCCGGAGACCGCGGCCGGTGTGTTGAGTACCTGATGGGCAATCACACCATCGCGGAAAGAATGTACCGCTACAACCCGGCCATTCTGCTGTATGCACCCCTACGCACCGCCATCGTGGAAGACGCCGACGGCGCCACCTGGTTCACCGTGGACCAACCCAGCACCCGGTTCGGCAGCTTCAGCGCACCCCAAATCACCGAGGTGGGAATCGAATTGGATCACAAGCTTGCTGCGTTGCTGCAGCATCTTGAGGCTCCGGTGCCGGCCGCGCTCACCCAGTGAGCAAGTTTCCCCACGACACCAAACCAATAGAAAAAAATGGAAAGGAAACATCATGCCCGTCTACCAGTGCTACAGCCCAAAAGGACTTCTGAGCAAGTCTGCGAAGGCCAAGCTCGCCGAAGAGATGACCAGCATGTACTGCAACATCACCGGAGCACCGGAGTCATGGGTCAAAGTTCTGTTCCAGGAGATTCCGGAAGGCGAGTGCTTCTCGGGCGGCAAACCCGCAACGCAATCGTTGATTCTCGCCCTCAACCGCCATGGACGTGACCTCGAAACACGGCGGGCAATGCTGCGGCAGCTCTCGGAGATGTGGACACGCATCACGGGCCAATCGGAAGCCGAGCTTTGGATCTCCATGACCGAGACCGATCATACGAACGTCATGGAGGCCGGGTCGCTGATTCCCGCGCCCGGCCACGAACACGAATGGTTCGACGAAAACCATGACGGGCTAGCCGATTTGGGAATCATCGCGCCATGACACAGTCGGGACATTCCGTGAAGCGGACTCGGGCGATTCCCGAGACGTTTCTCGGTGTCGGATATACAAGAGACCGAGCTGGGCTGCCGCTTGAGGCGGTGCGGGTTCCCGTCCGGCGGCCGGCGGCCGACCAGGTTCTGATCCGCGTGGCCGCCTCGTCGCTGAACCCGCTGGAGTACAAGCTGGCCGACCTCAACTTCATGGGACGGACGCCGCCAGTCGTCCTCGGTCTCGACCTCGCCGGGGTGGTAGCCGCCGTGGGCGATGGTGTGCATGGCATAGCCGTCGGCGACGCGGTAGCCGCCATGGCCGATTTGAACGGTAACGGCGGCTGGGTCGCGACGGGCGAGAGCACAGACGAACGCGGCTACGCCGTCGCGCACCAATTCCTCACCGTCGGAAAGCCGCCATCCCTGAGCTTCCGCGATGCAGCGGCGCTTCCGATGGCGTTCTTGTCCGCCTTTGCTGGTCTTTACCAGACCGTTCAGGCAGGCGACACGGTCTATATCCCGGGGGGTGGGGGAGGCGTCGGGCATCTCGCGGTGCAGATGGCGGCACGTGCCCTGGGGGCTGGACTGGTCATCAGCAGCGGCAGCACGCTGCAATCAATCGCGCTGGCCCGGCAGTCCGGCGCGCAGCACGTTTTCGACTACAAGCGCGACGACATCGGCGCCGAAATCGCGAAGCTGACCGGTGGCCGAGGCGTTGACCTAGTCTTCGACGCCACCTACAGCGAACAGGGCTTTGTCGAGACTGCGAAGACCGTTCGGCGGGGCGGCAGCTGGATCGTGCTCGGCGTCGGCCCCGGCAAGACGACACGCCTGGTCGAAACGCATAGCCCGGTGGATGCCATCCTGGCCGAGCGCGACGCCAGGCAGGTCAACGTCAACCTGCTGCGTTACTTCTCCGAACCCGCCACGCTCGACGACGAGGCACGCGCCTTTCTCCAGCGTGGGATGGCTTTGGCGATGGAGTGGGCGACGCAGGGACTTGTGGTCCCGCACATCGGCGAGACCATCGACAGCACCGTCGACGCGATCAATGCGGGACTGCAGTCACTGAAAGCCGGTCATGGCGTACTGGGGAAGGTGGCAGTAATCGTCGATAGCGACCTGGGCGCGAGGAAGTGAGGAGCGGTCGCCTTGCGTCTTCGTGTTCGATTACCGGGATCCGCGTCCGCCCGGGTCGCTAGGCTTACCGCCCATGGCAACTTCGGGCAGTGCGGCCAATTCCCGGCTCTCCGTGAATGACTGGGTGCAAGAGGGCTTCCGCGTGCTCGCCGAGGACGGTGTGAAGGCCCTGACCCTCGGGCGGCTGTGCGCTCGCCTCGGGGTGACAAAGGGCAGCTTTTACTGGCATTTTAACGACATGCGGGCCTACCGCGAGGCGCTGATCGCCACTTGGGCTGCCGTTCGTGACGAAGACCGAGGGCATTTCGACGACCTGGCGAGTGAGCCTCCCCGGCAACGGTTGTCGCGGATGATGACCGCACTGGTCGGGCCGCGGCAGTGGATGTTGGAGCGCGCCATGCGGGAATGGGCGCGATCGGAGCCCGCGGTCGCCGCCGCTGTGCGGGCATCCGACCGGAGGGTGGTCGCGGCCGTCCAAAAGGCGTTCCTCGACGAGGGCTTCGAGCCCGACCAGGCCGAGATGCGCGCCGGCGCCACGTTCGCCGCCGGCATCGGCTTCTTGCACCTCTCGGGTTCGCGGCCCAGCCCGCAGGCCGCCGGACGTCGCGAGGAGTTCCTCCAGGTGATGCTGCGGCATTGAGTCGCCTTGCCGGAGCTACCATACCAAAAGGTATGGTAGCGTCCCGATGTGACGACGGTCGGATCCGATTTTCGTTGCGCGGTTGGCGGATCGCGCAGCAGAGGCGGAGAAGCTGCGTCGACTACCGAGCGCCACCGTCGACGATTATCGAGAATCCGGGCTGGCGCGGCTGCTGCTCCCGGCGCGTTACGGCGGGCGGCAGGCGGAGTTCCCCGAGATTTTCGATGTGGTGCGCCGGATGGCCCACGGCTGCGCGTCCAGCGCCTGGACGTTGGGGTTCTACACCCTGCATAACTGGATGCTCGCGCTGTTTTGTGAGCAGGCCCAGGACGAGGTGTTCGCCGACGGGCCGGTGCTGTGCCCCGCGCCGCTCGCGCCGACCGGGCGAGGCACGCCGGTCGACGGTGGCATCCGGTTGACCGGGCGATGGTCCTGGGCGACCGGCGTCATGGACGCCGACTGGATCCTGGTCGGCGCCATTTGCGGGCCCGACGACGCGCCATATCCGGCCCTGGTGTTGCTACCGTCAGCCGACATCCGCGTCGAGGACGTATGGCACACCGCGGGAATGTGCGCCACCGGCTCCAACGACGTCGTCGTCGACGACGTCTGGGTGCCCGGGCATCGCCTGGTCACGGTGGCCGACATCTACAGCGGCACGACACCCGGCGCGGCGTTACACGACGCCGCGGTGTACCGGTGGCCGATGGTGCCCGCGCTGGCGCTGACCGCCGCGATGCCCGCGCTGGGGTCCGCCGAAATGGTCACCGATCTCTTCGCCCAACGACTCAGCGAAAGGGTGCTCGCGTATTCGGGTGCGGCGCAGAAGGATCAGCCCACCGCGCAGGTGCGTCTCGGCGGTGCGCGGGTGCGGCTGCGCGCGTTGCGCGAGCTGGCCCACGCCGCCGCGACCGACATTCAGACCAGGGTCAGCAACGGAAAGCACGTCGGCCGTACCGTGCGCGCCGGCGTCCGCGCCGCCGCGGCGCATGTTGTGCATGAATCCCGTTCAGTCATTGCCGATTTGCTCGAGGCGGCCGGCGCCAGTGCGCAGTTCCTGGACAACCCGTTGCAGCGTGCCAAGCGAGACGTCGACGTCATCTCCGGGCATGTGATCTTCGACTACGATGTCAGCCGCGAGCTCGCCGGAGCCCTGGAGATCGGCGCGAAAGCGTCGCCGTTCGCCATGATCTGAGGGGGGCGCAGGCGCAGGCTCTACGGCCTCAGCGCAGCGCCTTGGCGTAGAGCAGACTGTCGCGTGGTTCGGGCCCGAGGTTGGGGTAGATCGTATGACGGGCCAAGCGACCTTCAAGCGTGAAGTCGGCCCGCTCCAATAGGCGCACCGAACGCTCGTTGTCGACATTGCAGGTAGCCCACACGCGGTAAACGTCGGGATCAGCGCGCAGGGTGGCCATCAGCATGTCGAGCGCTTCGGACATCAAACCCTTGCCCCACCAACGCCGACCGACGCAGTAACCGATTTCTGCGGCGTACGCTAGCGGGCGCCCGCAACTGATCATCCCGACGATCTCGTCGCTATGCTGCAGCACTATCACCCAGGTTCGCAGGTGTGCATCGACATTCATTCGTTCGGTGATCACTCGCCGCGTCGCCGCCACATCGGGGTGTGGCGTCCAGAGCAGATACTTGGTGACCTGAGGGTCGCGGGCAACCCTTTGAAACAGCGCGCCGGCGTCGTCGAGTACTGGCAGGCGCAATAGCAATCGCGGCCCCTCGATGCGCTCAGGTGTGAATTCGGCCATCATATGCCCAGCGCGCGATAGGTGCGGTGCACGAATTTCGGTTGCACCGCTTGCAACTTCGCGCGCGACGTATTGCCGGCGACCGCCGCGGCGGCATCGCCCGACAGGGTAGGCATGTTCTGGATCAGATACAGCAGGATGAGGTCGGCCGCCGGGTCGGCCTGCCACCACGTCCCGTACGCACCGGGCCAGCTGAACGTCCCGACACCACCCGGACCGAACAACGGCGCCGACTTCGCCGGATCGGTCACCACCGACAGGTTCAGCCCGAATCCGCGGCCGATCCAGAACGGCGCACCGAGGAAGGAATGCTGCTTCTGCTCGGCGGTGAGCCGATCGGTGCGCATCAACCGGGCCGACTCCTGGGACAGCACCCGCACACCATCTAATGTCCCGTCGCCCATCAGCATTTCGATGAACCGCAGGTAGTCGTCGGCGGTTGACCACAATCCGCCGCCCGCGTTGCAGAACGCCGGCGGTGAGATGTGCGGTTGCCCCATCACGTCGTGTTGCAACCGATCCTGGTCGTCGAGCCGGTACATGGTCGCGGCGCGGCGGCGGCCCTCGACCGAGACGAAGAAACCGGTGTCAAACATGCCCAGCGGGTGCAGGATTCGCTCGTCGAGTACCTCATGAAACGGCTTGCCCTCGATCCGCGACACCAGCACGCCGACCACGTCGATGCCGTGGCCGTAGGTCAGCCGCTCGCCCGGCTGATGTACCAGCGGCAGCTCGCCAAGGGCGGCCAGCCACGGGTCGGGACCGCGCCCGAACGGCAGCCGAACGTAGGCCCGAGATATCGGACCGGCCACCGAGAATCCGTAGCCCAGGCCGCTGGTATGGGTGAGCAGGTCCTCGACCAGGATCGCCCGCTGCAGCGGATGCGTTCGATCCAGTGGTCCGCTCGGGTCGTCCAGCACCCGCAGGTCGGCGAACTCGGGCAGCCAGCGCACTATCGGGTCACGCAGGGCCAGCTTGCCCTCGTCGACCAGGCTCATCGCCGCGGCGACCGTGACCGGTTTGGTCATCGAGGCGATCCGAAACAGCGTGTCACGCCGCATCGGCAGTTTGGCGTCGATGTCGCGGTAGCCGATCTCATTGGCCTGCAACACTTCTCCGTGCTGCCACACCACGGTCACCGCGCCGGCGAGCAGACCGGCGTCGCAGGCGTCGCGAATGGAGGCCTGATTGCCCTCGAGATTCACCCGGTTCAGGTTACGGACGCCGCTGCGCGCGGACGTACCAGAACGCCATCTCTACCTCATTGCCGTCGATCTCGCGGCGCCAGGTAGCGGGCTCCAGGGATTCGATGTCCCAGCCCGCAGCGCCGAGGACATCGCGCAGCGTCTGCTCGGAGACGGCCGGCCGCGGCCACTCGTCGTCGGGCGGATTGGCGTCGGAGAAGCAGCTGAGCAACAGGTTGGCACCCGGTCTGGTGGCTCGGTGCGCGGCGGCGGCATAGCTGCGCTTGGCGTCGTCGTCGAGGCAGTGGAACATTCCGCTGTCGACGATGGTGTCGAACGCCTCGGTGTAGCCCTCGAGTTTGGTGGAGTCGGTCACGGCGAACGTCACCTGGACTCCGGCGTCATTGGCCCGACGCTCGGCCGTGGCCAGGGCGGTCGGAGAGATGTCCAACCCGGTCACGTGGTGACCGTTGCGGGCCAGGTAGATGGCGTTGTCACCGAGCCCGCAGCCGATGTCGAGGACGTCGCCATGCACCCAGCCACCTTCCTGCCAGGCGATGACATTCTCCTTGGGTGCCTTGGTATCCCAAGGCGGGGTTGTCATCGCGGGCATGCCTTCGGCCGGACTTTCGCCCCGGTAGAGGGCGTCGAAGTCGAAGGGGACACCGCCAGAAGGTTGGGCAGAAGAACTCGGGCCTGTCATTTTCGCCAGAGTAGCGCGTAATGCTAGGCTGCCCGGCAGTCGACATCCTTTAACGATCCGTCCAGAGAGGCGGAGAAGGAGGTCAAGATCTCGCATGGGTGCCGCGGGTGACGCCGCCACCGGCCGCGAATTGATGTCGGCGGCCGACGTGGGCCGCACCATTTCCCGTATTGCACATCAGATCATCGAAAAGACGGCGCTGGATGGTGCCGACGCACCGCGCGTCGTGCTGCTGGGTATCCCGACCCGCGGCGTGACGCTGGCCAATCGACTGGCCGGCAACATCGCCGAATACAGCGGCGTCGAGGTCGCCCACGGCGCCCTGGACATCACCCTGTACCGGGACGATCTGATGCATAAGCCGCCGCGGCCATTGGAGAACACCTCGATTCCGGCCGGCGGCATCGACGACGCCCTGGTCATCCTCGTCGACGACGTGCTCTACTCCGGGCGCTCGGTGCGCTCGGCGCTCGATGCGCTGCGCGACCAAGGTCGGCCGCGCGTCGTGCAGTTGGCGGTGCTCCTCGACCGCGGCCACCGCGAGTTGCCGCTTCGCGCCGACTACGTCGGCAAGAATGTGCCCACCTCACGCAGCGAGAGCGTGCACGTGCTGCTTGCCGAACACGACGGCCGTGACGGCGTGGTCATCTCCCGGGAGGACGCGTCATGAGCAGGCACCTGCTCGCCGCCGGTGACCTCAGCCGCGCCGAGGCCACCGCCATCCTCGACGACGCCGACCGGTTCGCGCAGGCCCTGATGGGCCGCGAGGTCCGCAAGCTACCGACGCTCCGGGGCCGGACGGTGATCACGATGTTCTACGAGAACTCCACCCGCACCCGGGTGTCGTTCGAGGTCGCCGGCAAGTGGATGAGCGCCGACGTGATCAACGTCAGCGCAGCCGGATCGTCGGTGGGCAAAGGCGAATCGCTGCGCGACACCGCGCTGACGCTGCGCGCGGCCGGCGCCGACGCGCTGATCATCCGGCACCCGGCATCGGGTGCGGCGCAACGGCTGGCCGACTGGACGTGTGGCGCCGACGGCGTCGGCCCGTCGGTGATCAACGCCGGCGACGGTACCCACGAGCACCCCACCCAGGCCTTGCTGGACGCGCTGACCATCCGGCAGCGGCTTGGCGACATCGAGGGCCGACGGGTTGTCATTGTCGGCGACATCCTGCACAGCCGGGTAGCCCGTTCCAACGTCATGCTGCTGTCCACGCTGGGCGCCGAGGTGGTGCTGGTGGCCCCGCCGACCCTGTTGCCGGTCGGGGTTTCCGACTGGCCGGTCACCGTCTCCTACGATCTCGACGCCGAGCTGCCCGCCGCCGACGCGATGTTGATGTTGCGGGTGCAAGCCGAGCGGATGAACGGCGGCTTCTTCCCGTCCGCGCGTGAGTATTCGGTGCGCTACGGGTTATCCGAGCGGCGCCAGGCGATGCTTCCCGGACATGCGGTGGTCCTGCATCCCGGTCCGATGCTGCGCGGCATGGAGATTTCATCGTCGGTGGCTGACTCGACGCAATCAGCTGTGCTGCAACAGGTTTCCAATGGGGTTCACGTGCGGATGGCGGTGCTGTTCCATCTGCTGGTAGGGACCGAGTCCGCCGGCAAAGGGCTCGCCGGAAAAGGGCTCGCCGGAAATGAGGTCGTGGCATGAGCGTGCTGCTGCGCGGGGTACGCCCATACGGTGAGCACGAGCGGGTCGACGTGCTGGTCGACGACGGTCAGATCGCCGCTATCGGCGCGGGGCTCCAGGAGGCCGGAGGACTCGAAAAAGACATAGATGTCATCGACGCCACCGGACAGATCCTGCTGCCCGGTTTCGTCGATCTGCACACCCATTTGCGTGAGCCCGGCCGCGAATACGCCGAGACTATCGAAACCGGTTCGGCCGCTGCGGCGCTCGGTGGCTACACAGCGGTGTTCGCGATGGCCAACACCAACCCGGTGGCCGACAGCCCGGTGGTGACCGACCACGTCTGGCATCGCGGCCAGCAGGTCGGTCTGGTCGACGTCCACCCTGTCGGTGCGGTCACCGTCGGGCTGGCCGGAACCGAGCTCACCGAAATGGGCATGATGGCCGCCGGTGCCGCGCGGGTGCGGATGTTCTCCGACGACGGCAAATGCGTGTACGACCCACTGGTGATGCGCCGCGCGCTGGAATACGCCACCGGCCTGGGTGTCCTGATCGCCCAGCACGCCGAAGAACCAAGGCTGACCGTCGGAGCCGTCGCGCACGAAGGGCCCAACGCCGCCAGACTGGGCCTGTCGGGCTGGCCGCGGGCCGCCGAAGAGTCGATCGTCGCGCGCGATGCCTTGCTGGCCCGCGACGCCGGCGCCCGGGTGCACATCTGCCACGCATCCACGGCGGGCACCGTCGAGATCGTCAGATGGGCTAAATCCCAGGGTATTTCGATCACCGCCGAGGTCACGCCCCATCACCTGCTGCTCGACGACAGTCGACTGGCCAGCTACGACGGCATCAACCGCGTCAACCCGCCGCTACGGGAAGCCGCCGACGCGCAGGCGCTGCGTCAAGCGTTGGCCGACGGGGTAATCGACTGTGTGGCGACCGATCACGCCCCGCATGCCGAACACGAGAAATGCGTCGAGTTCGCGGCGGCGCTGCCGGGGATGCTGGGCCTGCAGACCGCGCTGTCGGCAGTGGTGCAGACGATGGTCATCCCCGGTCTACTGACGTGGCGTGATGTGGCGCGAGTGATGAGCGAGAACCCGGCCCGCATCGCCGGGCTGCCCGACCACGGTCGGCCGCTGGAAGTCGGGGAACCGGCCAATCTGACCGTGGTGGACCCCGACTCCACCTGGACGGTCGCCGGTCCCGAGCTGGCCAGCCGCTCGGCCAACACTCCGTACGAAGCGATGACGCTGCCCGCGACCGTGACCACGACACTGCTACGCGGCAAGATCACCGCCCGCGACGGGAAGAGCCCCGCATGAACTCCGGAACGCTGGTGGCATCGCTGATCATGGCCGCGCTGCTGGTGCTGCTGATCGCGTTCGTCATCCAGATGATGATGCGCGCCTGGCGGGGGCGGGCCCGCCGGCAGGCCGAGCTGATCGGCACGTTGCCGCCGGTGCCGGACGCCGTCGGGTCGCCGATCGTCGAGCCTACTCGTGGCGTGTATGTCGGCTGCACCCTCCCGCCCAGCTGGCATGACCGGGTCGTGGTCGGCGATCTGGGCTACCGCAGCAAGGCAGTGCTCACCCGCTACCCGGAGGGAATCATGGTGCAGCGCAGCGGCGCCAGTCCGATCTGGATTCCGCAGGAGTCGATCGCGGCCGTCCGCACTGAGCGCGGCATGGTCGGAAAAGCCATGACTACCAATGGCATTCTGGCCATCCGCTGGCGCCTGCCGTCGGGCACCGAGATCGACCTGGGGTTTCGCGGCAACGACCGCGGCGAGTACACCCGCTGGCTACCGGAGAACACTCGATGAGCCGCGCCAGCGACGATGCAGAGCGAAGCGATGAGGAGGAGTGGCGCTAATGACCGTCGCCGAACACCGCAAAGGCACAGCGGTGCTGGTCCTCGAAGACGGCCGGACGTTTACCGGAACACAGTTCGGTGCGATCGGCGAAACGCTCGGCGAAGCAGTGTTTTCCACCGGCATGTCCGGTTATCAGGAGACGTTGACCGACCCCAGCTACCACCGCCAGATCGTGGTGGCCACCGCCCCGCAGATCGGCAACACCGGGTGGAACGGGGAGGACGCCGAAAGCCGCGGCGACAAGATCTGGGTCGCGGGCTACGCGGTGCGCGATCCCTCGCCGCGGGCCTCGAACTGGCGGGCCACCGGAACCTTGGAGGACGAACTCGTCCGGCAACATATCGTCGGGATCGCCGGCATCGACACCCGCGCGGTGGTCCGCCACCTGCGGACCCGCGGCTCGATGAAGGCAGGCGTGTTCTCCGGTCCCGCGCTGGCCGACGCTGGCGTGCTGGTGTCGCGGGTGCGCGGCCAAGAGTCGATGCTGGGCGCAGACCTGGCCGGCCAGGTCAGCACCGACGGCGAATATGTCGTCGAACCCGACGGGCCACACCGGTTCACGGTCGCCGCAATCGATCTCGGCATCAAGACCAACACCCCGCGCAATTTCGCCCGGCGCGGAGTCCGCAGCCTCGTGCTGCCGTCGTCGGTGACCTTCGAGCAGATCGCCGAGCTCAAGCCGCACGGCGTTTTCCTATCCAACGGGCCCGGAGACCCAGCCACCGCTGATCACATCGTCGAGGTGACCCGCGAGGTGCTGAGCGCCGGAATCCCGTTGTTCGGAATCTGTTTCGGCAACCAGATCCTGGGCCGTGCGCTGGGCCTGTCCACCTACAAGATGGTCTTCGGTCACCGCGGCATCAACATTCCGGTGATGGATCACGCCACCGGGCGGGTCGCGGTGACGGCGCAGAACCACGGCTTTGCGCTGGAGGGAGAGGCCGGCCAGCGGTTCGATACGCCGTTCGGCCCCGCCGTGGTCAGTCACACCTGCGCCAACGACGGCGTCGTGGAAGGTCTCAAACTTGTTGATGGAAAAGCATTTTCGGTGCAGTACCACCCGGAGGCGGCGGCCGGCCCGCACGACGCGGAGTACTTGTTCGATCAGTTCGTCGACCTGATGGCAGGGGAGGACCGCTAGTGCCGCGTCGCACCGACCTGCGCCATGTCCTGGTGATCGGCTCCGGGCCGATCGTCATCGGGCAGGCCTGCGAATTCGACTATTCGGGTACCCAGGCGTGCCGGGTGCTGCGGGCCGAAGGACTTCAGGTCAGCCTGGTGAACTCCAACCCGGCCACCATCATGACCGACCCCGAATACGCCGATCACACCTACGTCGAACCGATCACCCCCGGCTTCGTCGAACGGGTGATCGCTCAGCAGGCCGAGCGGGGCAACAAGATCGATGCGCTGCTGGCCACCTTGGGCGGGCAGACGGCGCTCAACACCGCGGTCGCGCTGTACGAAAGCGGGGTGCTGGAGCGTTACGGCGTCGAGCTCATCGGTGCCGACTTCGACGCGATCCAGCGCGGTGAGGACCGGCAGCGGTTCAAGGACATCGTCGCCAAGGTTGGCGGCGAATCAGCTCGCAGCCGTGTGTGTTTCACCATGGACGAGGTTCGCGAGACCGTCGCCGATCTCGGGCTTCCGGTGGTGGTTCGGCCGTCGTTCACCATGGGCGGCCTGGGCTCGGGGCTGGCGCACAGCGCCGAGGAAGTCGACCGGATGGCCGGCGCAGGTTTGGCCGCCTCCCCGAGCGCCAATGTGCTGATCGAGGAATCGATCTACGGCTGGAAGGAATTCGAGCTCGAGCTGATGCGCGACGGCAAGGACAACGTCGTCGTGGTGTGCTCGATCGAGAATCTCGACCCGATGGGCGTGCACACCGGCGACTCGGTGACCGTGGCGCCGGCAATGACACTGACCGACCGGGAATACCAGCGGATGCGGGACCTAGGCATCGCCATCCTGCGTGAGGTGGGCGTCGACACCGGCGGCTGCAACATCCAGTTCGCGGTCGACCCCAGTGACGGGCGGCTGATCGTCATCGAGATGAACCCGCGGGTGTCGCGCTCGAGCGCGCTGGCGTCCAAAGCGACCGGCTTCCCGATCGCCAAGATCGCCGCCAAACTGGCCGTCGGCTATACCCTCGACGAGATCCTCAACGACATCACCAAGGAAACTCCGGCCTGCTTCGAGCCGACCCTGGATTATGTGGTGGTCAAGGCACCGCGGTTCGCGTTCGAGAAGTTCCCCGGCGCCGACCCCACATTGACCACCACGATGAAATCCGTCGGCGAAGCAATGTCGTTGGGCCGCAACTTCGTCGAAGCACTCGGCAAGGTGATGCGGTCGCTGGAGACCAGTCGAGCCGGATTTTGGACCAAGCCGGATCCCGAAGGGGACGTC